>Ga0265306_10001032_pt1 | contig 13634 bp, 8 predicted proteins | sample Helome_3_FD_192493 | JGI IMG/M metagenome (GOLD analysis project Ga0265306, IMG submission 192493) | Marine sediment microbial communities from subtidal zone of North Sea - Hel_20160420 (Illumina Assembly) | ecosystem: Environmental > Aquatic > Marine > Subtidal zone > Sediment ...
TCCGATCTATCGGCTATTGAATAACCTGCTGGGAATGTTGGGTCCGGTGCTCTGAGGAAAAAGTTATGAGCGTTATCAAAAGATTCGCCCCGGGGCTGAGTGCAGCACGGGCCACTTCGTTCGGTCTGCTAATGTTGATGGGTGCCGGCGATATAGAAGCTGAGGAACAGGGATACGATTATTTCTCGGCCAATCGCGAGATGATCCGCAACGGCGTGCAGGCGGTGCTGACCTGTAACGGCCTGTTCACGTCAAATCGCACGCTGGAGCAGGTGTTTGCGCAGGAACTGGCTTACATGGTCCGTTTCGGCGGCCGCGTGGGAACAGCGCAAGGCGGCGCGTATACGGTGGACCGGAGTAACCGGGCCGTTGGTGTAGGTGAGCCGGGTCAGGGGCCGGTCATGACGGCCGCTTTTCGCGAGGGGATTGGATGCGTGATTATGGCGCCCGGCCAGGGTGTCGACGATATCGCTTCGTTGCCGGTTTCCGATCTGCCTGCGCCAGCCGGTGATCCGACCACCATAGCCTGGCCAAATGGCGACCTGCCGGATGCTGGCCCGCTTTCCAGACGGGTAGACCCGGCGGCTTTGCAAGCGGCCTCGGACTGGGCCTTTGAGCGCGATTCTGCTGACCAGGATACGCTGAGCCTGCTGGTACTGCATCAAGGCAACATCATCCTGGAACGCTATGCCGAAGGCGTCGACATGCATACCCGTACCCGCACCTGGTCAACCGCCAAAAGCATTGCCGTGACGCTGATCGGCATGCTCGTGGACCAGGGAAAAATGTCGCTGGATGAGCCGTTGGGGCTGGAGTGGCTGCCCGCGGTTGCAGCCGGCGAAAGCGACCCGCGCGATGAAATAACCCTGCGGCACGTGCTGAATATGTCTTCCGGACTTTACCCTGTGGATAGCTTTGGCATGGAGTACGCAACCGGTTCCGGTCTGTCCTACTGGGCAGGGGCGAGTTCGGTTGAAGGCGCCATGCGGCGTGGCATGATTCGCGAGCCCGGAGTCTTCTGGGACTACGAGAATTACGACACACTGGTGGCGGTCTATGCCATGAAAAGAGCGTTGGGGGATGAGGGTACGTACCACCACTTTCCGCGCGAGGCATTGCTGGACCGGATCGGAATGCGTAACACTCTGGTCAGCATGGACCGATTCGGTGACTTTATCTTCAGCAGCCAGGTTTACACCAATGCCCGGGACCTGGCCCGTTTTGGTCTGCTGTACCTGAATGACGGGGTGTGGGATGGTGAGAGGCTGATTACTGAAGAATGGATCAATTTTGTCCGCACCCCTGCGCCGGCTACAGCGGAAACCGGGAATTTTTACGGTGGCCAGTGGTGGCTGGTGCCTGATGACCGCGATGATGTCCCAACAGACGCCTACGCAACGGCCGGCAATCGCGGGCAATACGTGATTGTGGTTCCCTCTCATGATGTGGTGATCGTGCGCCGCGGACTCGACTTTGGCCAGCAGGGCTTTGATCGCTGGGATTTGACCCGGGAAGTACTGCAGGCGATTCGCCCGTGAAGGGGGTAACTGGGGTCAGAGTAAAGTGCCAGAGTAACCACTCTGGCACTTTACTCTGATCCCAATTCTGTTTGACCCCAATTCTGTTTAGTGAGCAGTTTGATTAACCGGACAGCCCTGCGGCTTGCGGCCCTGCAGGAAGCAACCATGCTCCTTGATCTCTTCCAGGCGGCAACTCCAGTACAACTCACCCTCGTGTACCGTCATATCGGGGCAGCCATCACACATGTTGGTGCGCCCGTCAGGCATGACATCAACGGGCTGAATGATCATGAAAGTCTGCAGATGGACACGGTCAAACAGCGATGAAGGATTTTTCAGTAAGTTCCGAAGGTAGCGTTTTGCGATGCTGCGGACGCGGCCGTCTATCAGCGAGAAAAAGGACATCGTCAGTCGGCCCATGCGGTTACTTTTGGGGTCCGTGTAGCTCAGCCAGGTGCCCTTGAAAAAGTGGTTTCCGACCTGGATTGCCTCCATGAATTTGGGACCCACGTAGCCAAATCCGCGCTTCTTGCTGGCCAGCCGCGAGGCCACCAGCCACTTGGTGGAATTGGGGTCCTGATCGCCGTTCAGGTACGCACAGGGTTGATAGTCCGCGTCCAGTTCCTGGATCTTGGCGACCACGTGCTTTGCCTTGACCATGGAGTCGCCGCCCCATTCAGGTTTTTCATAAGTGTTGGTGATATCCACCGGAATACCGTTGGCGTGGACTTCAAAATCGCCGAAAAGCTCGGGTGTTCTGAACAGGATGAACACCATGGTGTGAACGATATCCGGATGCTGCTGGGCCCAGGCCATGCTGTCCTTGATCTGGTCCAGCGTATCGACGGATACGGTCTGGTTAAAGGAGCACGCCAGCCCGCCTTCCGCGGCCAGCATTTGAGCAAATTTCAGACGCAAAGCGTTGTGCTCGTTTTCGTTGTCGGCCTTTGAGTCGCTGCGGACCTGGGTGGTGTCGATGTGGAAGGTAAAACCGTAGGCGCCGGCTTCTTTCAATTTTCGCAGCAGTTTCCTGCCCAGTGCCAGGCCATTGGTATTGATGATGGGTTTCCAGCCACCGTCCTTGACCATTTTGACTATTTCAACAATCTGGGGATGAACCAGGGGGTCGCCGCCGGCAATGCTCATGCAGTCGCTTTTGCGCCGTGCTTTGAATACGGCCAGTTCTTCGGCGATCTGGGCCAGTGATTTGTGATTCTTGAGATGTGGCCGGTAACAACCTTCACATTCCAGGTTGCAGTCGTCGGTTACTTCCAGCCAGGAAATAGCGTTGTCGGTCAGGGACCAGGGCAAACGGTAATACTCACTGGGGGTCAGTTCAGCAACTGTGTTCATTTTTTCCACCATCAAGGAATTTGAGCCAGAGTATATTTGTTGGAATACCATCCGGCTTGTCTTTATCAGCCACTTTATTGACCCTAATCACGTTTGGCGGCGAGCGAACTGATATAAAGGCTGTCGATGACTGGCGAAGACAGAAAAAAACTTGTCCTGATCAATCCTGTCAATTTGAGTCGAGCAGGCTTTTCCATCAATCACAGTTCCCGGTTCCCGCCGTTAAGTCTGGGGGTTGTTGCTGCGCTGACGCCCAAAAACTGGGATGTGGAAATAATCGATGAAAATTTCGATGAGTTTTCATTTCGCGAGGCCGACCTGGTTGGGATTACTGCATTTACTTCTGCAGCGAACCGGGCGTATGAGATTGCTGCCGTTTATCGGGAAAAGATGATACCGGTAGTGATGGGAGGGATACATGCTTCCATGTGTTTTGAAGAAGCATCGAAATATGTCGATGCGGTGGTTATCGGGGAAGTGGAATCTGTTTGGCACGAGGTCATAGCAGATGCCCTTGCAGGGAATTTGAAACCAATTTACAAGGGGCTGTGGCACGGACTTGAGCAGGTTAAAGAACCCCGCCGTGACCTCTATTCGAAGGAGTATCTGTTCGCATCGGTGCAGACTTCCAGGGGTTGTCCGCTGGATTGTGATTTTTGCTCGGTTTCCTCCTTCAATGGTTTGAGGTACCGCCGCCGTCCCCCTTCTGATGTCCTTGACGAATTGGAAAAAATCCCCCAGAAACTTATCTTTTTTGTTGATGACAACATTATCGGATACGGTAAGAAAAATCGGCAAATGGCGCTCGAGTTGTTCAAAGGAATGGTTGATCGCGGAATTGACAAACATTGGTTCTGCCAGGCCTCGATCAATGTTGCAGATGATGAAGAAATTCTTCATTGGGCCGCCAAATCAGGTTGCCGGATGATTTTCCTCGGCATCGAAGCCGAAGACAGCGACGCACTGACCGACGTTAACAAGAAATTGAATATCAAGCGTGGCGGATCAGATGCTTATGAGCAGATTTTCGAACGTATTCACAATGCTGGAATTGCAGTGCTGGGTGCTTTCATCTTTGGGATGGATCAGGACACGCCCGACAAACTGGTAAATCGTGCTCAATATATGCTGGATAGCAGCGTGGATGTGATGCAGGCGACCGCTTTGACACCGCTTCCGGGTACGCGGCTTTTTTCCCGTTTGAAAGAGGGGGGCCGGCTTCTATACACCGATTTTCCAGAAGACTGGGATCGCTACAATCTAACCGAAGTCGTCCATCGCCCTGTGCACATGAAACCCGAAGAGTTTTCGGCAATCATGCGGGAGTGCCTGAAAAAACTATATGACCCCCTCGTTTTAAAAGCCAAGGCGAGACAAACGCTCAAGTACACGGGGCGCTGGGATGCGACTGAGTTTGCCTACCAGTCGAACAAAAATTACCGGGATATTGCAATCGCCGAGAGCACTTTTATGTGAAAGGAGTCACAGTAACGAGCCAGTGGATCATTCCGGTTTTTCGGCCGGGAATACCCGGTTCCACTCACTGGTCATGTCAATCAACAGCCAGCCGTGGGCAGCCGCATCATCAAGGCTACGGTCGAGGCTATCTGCAGCCCGCCAGGTGTTATTGCCGGATGCTTATGGTCGCCATGACCGCTCGATGGTCAGATGGCCAGGGCACGACCACAAGATCTGCCTCAGGGGCTTTCTCGCCCACGATCTTTGCGCCAATTATTTTCAGGTTCTGACCCCGCACCAGCACATAATCGATGCGGTCATGATGATCGGAGGGGTTCGACGGGTCGGTCAGTGGCGTCCAGGTAAAGGCGGGTTTGGCAACTTCATCCGGATAAACCGCGCGCAGTGCATCGATAAAGCCCTTTTCTTCCAGCGCCTTGACGAATGGATAGGCAACGGCCATGGGATGAAGACCAGCGGCCGCAGCGCGCTCGCTCCAATCCAGATGGGACGGCTCATTAAAATCGCCAAATACCACTTCTATCTCTGCCACGGGGGCCTGTGAGCGCGCCTCGAGCAGCAAATCAAGGGCTCCTTTTCTGGCTTTGCGTGCCGCCTCTATGGCCTGGCCGGCAGTATCGAGAAACGGCGCCCCATCGTACTCAATACCCAGCAGCTGATAAGGTTGATAGGGATAATCAGTAGCGTGAATGTTATAGATATTCAGGGTTAAATCGCCGATCTTGACGATCACCCCGAGATCATCTGGCAACGGTCCAACAATGGGGTATCGGCTGAGAATGGCATTGAACCAGACTGCTTCGCTCGGCTGTGCTTGCAGATAATGGTAATACCCCAGGGCTTCGGCGATTGCGGCACTGCGGTCATGACCAGCGCCGGGGCAGTGCGGCCCCTTGCAGTCATCACCCTCGGCGCGACTTTCCTGCAGACCAATGATATCGGCGTTGGCCGCACGTAACACCGCGACGGTCTGATCTACAGGCAAATCCTGGTTGGCGCCGGCACCCCACATATTAAAACTCATCAGAACAAGCTGCTTGTGCTCCTGCGCTTCAATAGTTGAAAAGGTTAACGTCAGCAGCAGAGCAAGACAGCACAGTGTTGAAGGAGTCATGGACGTACTATATGCCCTCATAACGTCATTATAGAGTTGGATAACACATTGCTTACAGAGGATTACAGGTCGACTCATAATCGATGCATTAAAGACAAAGCCCCAAACGGGGCTTTGTCTTTGTAGCTCGGTTTGCGCCGATTGGCGTCTTCAAAAGCCCTACTTCATTTCAAATATCGCCCGCAGGTACCAGAACTGCCCGGCGATGGCATAAAGCGTTCCATCCAGGCTGTTGAGGTCGCAGGAGTAACAAATTGGAGGCTTTTCATTGAACAGGTTGTTCACGCCAGCGGAGAACGTCCAGCGACCTTGATTGAAGTCTGACGGGTTCCAGCTGGCCTGGATATCGGTGTAAATTACACTGCCCAGCTTATTAGTGTCAGGACCGTTGGAGCAAAACTGGGTCTGCTCGAAGTCCGCCACCAGTCCCACGCACTGTTCCGTCAACGAACTCTGGTAACGGAGGGCGAGACGTGCGAACCAGTCTTTCCTGAACCAATCGGTGTTCAGAGTAGACTTGGTCTCGATGTAACCACGTGACGGTGAACCCAGTTCCGTGCCTTCACGTGCGATCTTGGTGGTGCCGCCGGAAGAGTTGGTGATCAGGTCATCATAGTCCAGCAGGAAGGAACTCATCCATTGAAAACGAAACCGCCCGTAGTCTGATTCCGCCGTGGCCAGTTCGAGGTTCAGATCGATGCCGGAGGTCTCGATGCCGGCAATATTCTGCAATACGCCACCGATACTGGTGATCGTGCCACCGGGATTACGGTTGATGGGGTTGCAGAAAATATCCTGCAGCGTATCGACACATCCGTCCAGCAGATCCTGGGCGTCGGGCGCCTGGATTGCGCCGTCAACGTCGATATCGTAGTAGTTCATCTCGACCAGGAAGCCATCCACGCTGCTCCAGCCATCAACCGGTACTTGCCAGGTAAATCCGGCAGACCAGGTCTTGGACTTTTCCGGCTCGAGGTTGGGGTTGCCGCCCGTGTCCACTGATATTTGCGGATTGAGCTGTGAATAATCCGGCGGAACGCCCAGCGCCGCGCAATTGGCGGCATCCGCAGGCGCCACGTTGGAGCACCGGTCCGTGATGGACGCGTCAAAGCGTGAACCAAGGTTAAACAGTTCACCAATATTGGGAGCGCGGAATCCTTCTGAGTAACTGGCCCGGATCATCAGGTTGGAAGTCGGTCCCCAGTTGATTCCGATCTTGCCGACCGTGTCGCTGTCGAACAGGTTGTAATTGGAATAGCGCAGCGCGCCGCTGAGGTTAAGTACATCAGCGCCTTTGCGGTCTGCAAGTATGGGTACGATGACTTCGCCGTAAAATTCTTTCACATCGAATTTACCATCGGTCGGGCTGGTTGGCACGTCCGCCGTTTCGCCCGCTGCGACAACCGGGTCGGGCGTGAACGAACCTTTTTCTTCACGGTACTCGAAGCCGATTGCAAAGCCGATGGGGCCTGCCGGCAAGTCGTATATTTCACCAGCCAGGTTGGCGGAATAATCGGTCATCTTCTGTTTGCTGGTATCTACACCGGTATAGGTCACGAAATCCAGCATTTCCTGGGTCATCGAGCCTGCACCAACGATGTTCAACGGCACACAGCCAGGGGTGGCCTCACAGACTTCCGGCGGCCCCATGGCGACATTGATGCTGCGGGCATTGAACTGGTTCAGCTTGGTTTGCTTGGCGCTGTTTTCGGACCAGATCGCGGTTACATCCCAGAACATGTCCCTGCCACCGGCTTCAAACTGCCCATCCAGCCCGGCTGAGACATACCAGGTATTCACGTCCTGGTTGAAAATACGCGGCCCTGCTTCGATCGGGCGGCGGCCGAAAAAGGAGATGTTATCCGGCCCAAGGTCGAAACCAAACGGATTGTATTCCTGATCGGCCGGCCAAAACAGGTCAACCATGTAGGGTGTAGACCCGCTGTCGGGGCCGAAAAACAGGGGAACCGGCGCCGCCCTGCCCTGGGATTTGCGGTTGTTGTAGCTGGCCAGCACGCGAGCCATGACTTTCTCGGTGAGGTCGTACTCGGCTTTAGCAAATACGTTCAGGCGTTCATTGGGCGTAATCAGGTGATTGAACGGCTGATAGTTGAAGCGATCATCCAGCGTAAAAGGATGGAAGTCGTCATTATCAGGATTCAGGTTGTCCCAGACCGGGAACGTCCCGTCCGGTGCGACACTGACGTCGCCGAGAATCGGATCGGTAAAAACGAAACGGCCGAAAGGCGTTCCGGAACTGATGCCCTCTTCAAAACCTGGTAACGGATATTCGGAAGTTTTACGGTCATCGGTATTGACGTTTTTCTGATCGGTGTAGGCAACGTCCAGCAAGACCCTGCCGCGTTCGCCGCGTGCACCCATGCGCACGTCGAATTCCTTGGTTTCGCCGTCGCCCTTATCGTACTGGCCGTAATAAGCCGACGCCTTGATCGAATCGAAGTCGTCCTGGGTAATGATATTGATCACGCCGCCAATGGCGTCACTGCCGTAAACAGCGGAGGAACCATCCTGCAGGATTTCAATGGCCTTGACGGCATTGACCGGGATGGAATTCAGGTCGACAGCTCCTGAAACACCCGATCCGGAGGAGCCCTTGATCCAGCGCCGGCCATCGACCAGCACCAGAACGCGCTTGGCGCCCAGGTAGCGCAAGTCAATCTGCGCAGCACCGGCGCCGATGCCGCCGCCATCCGGTGGGAAGCCCAGGTTGCCGGAAGAGTTGTTGGACCCGTTGATTGCGGAGCCGGCTATGGGCAGTCGCTGTACGAAATCGGCCAGAGAGGTCACGCCGGTGGCGCGAAAATCTTCCTGGGTCAATGTCAATACAGGTAATCGTTGATCCAGTGGATCCTGACGGATCCTGGAACCGGTGATGATGACCTCCTCCATCACATCATCGTCTTCGGTAGCATCCTGTGCCATTAGTGTGGTGGGTAAAAATATAAGCAGGAAAAGTGGCGTTGCCAAGCTCAAATGCTTCAACGCTCTAATACTTGCTGGTAGCTTCATGATTAGTCTCCTGTGCTTGTTTCTAACAGGTTGTTGTCAGTTCACAAATAGCTCAAGACAACTTTTTAGCGGGCTAAAGTACTCTTTGTCAGGGTCTGCGCCGGGTGTAGATTAGTGTCCGGCAACCGGAACACAGAGGCCCGCCCTAAAAGTATGTCTCAGATTAAGTGTGGTTTCCACACGCATCATCTCACCCTGGGCAGCCGTGCCCGCCAGGCTGAAGATGCTGCTGCAACTCGCTTCTGACGTAGAAAAAACCTACCTTCCTGTGTTCTGCCGAATAAAGTTCAGCATTTGGTTGCCGATGGGGTTTTCCGGATGCATGGAAACCATGTCCTCGACGATCGGCCGCGCTTCCTCGAACCGGCCGCTCTGAAGAAAGTGGTTCGCCAGTCCGTACTGGAAATCCAGGCTTCGCGGTTCGAGTGCCAGCGCAGCCTTCAGCTCGGCCACGGCCGAAACATCCGCTCCCATGTGCTGGTATAAAAGACCCAGGTTGTAGTGAATCCGGGCCCGCTCGGGTAGACCTTTTGATGCCTGCTCCAGGTAAGAGAGCGCTTCACCATATTGCTGCATTTCCACCAGCAGCAGGCCCAGGGAATAGGCCAGGTCGTACAACTCCGGATTGTCTGCCAGGGCTTCCTTGAGCAGTTGTTCAGCCATTTCATTCTGCCCCCGCTGGTTGTACAAAATCGCGAGGTTGGCCTTGGCCGGGTAGAACTGGTCGTCGATCCGGATCGCTTCTTCATATTGCCTGATGGCATCCTCCGGCCGGTCCAGTTCGGCATACAGATTGGCCAGGTTGTGGCGTGCGGAGGCGAAATCTGCGGTGTATTTCATGGCGTCCTCGAACTCCTGCAGGACTGCCGGGAACAGCTTTCGCTGATCTTCATCCAGTTGCTGGCCGATATCGCCGACCAGTCGCCTGGCGGCCTCGATGCGAACCGTTTTGACGGGGTCATACAGCATGGGGCCCAGCAGTTTCGCCAGGATTGAAGGATCAGGCGGCTGGATGTGGGTTACCGCTGTCCGCCGGATCAGGGCTTCCTCGTCCATCAGGCCAATTTCCATCACCTGCTGCGTTTCATTTCCGGGATAGCCGGCCAACAGGGAAAGTGCCGTGGCCCGCACAATGACCGGGTAGAGCGGGTCGCCGGCAAGGCGGAGCAGGTCCTGGGCAGCATCGGCATGACCATCGCGGCCGCTGGCGATGATGGCTCCATAATGCGCCCTGCGCCCGGGCCCGTACCATTCGTTCACGGTGTCCTGCGACCATTGCGAATCCTGGTCGAGATGGCAACGCAGGCAGGCATCGGGTGCACCGATGGCTGCATTCAGCGCTGGGCTGGGGATTCGGAAGCTGTGGTCGGGGCGGTAATCCACCCCCATGTAGTAGCGGCCCGGCATATGGCACTGGACACATTGTGCGCCGCTTCCAACCTCAAACAGAATGTCGCCTTGCGCCGATTTTATCGGCTCGCCAACTTCGTTTTCCTGTTTGTGGAAATGGTGTTCCTTCGTGTCGTACTGCGCGCCACGGTGACACTGCAGGCAAAGCTCGTTGCCTTCCTTGACCAATTCGATGGAGTGCACGTCGTGACAGTCACTGCAGCGCACGTCATGGCGGTACATTTTGCTTTGTGTGAAGGAGCCGTACACGTAAACCTCGTCCTGGATCTGGCCGTCCGAAAAATACAGGCCTTCGTTCAGCAGGCTGGGCAGGAAATTATCCAGCAGGTCGGTTTCGGTGTGTTGATCATCCCCCATCGCGCCACGGCGTGAATGACAGGGTGCACACAATTCGACCAATTCCCGCGAGTTGATGTTTGAAGTCTGAACAGCCAACTCAAAATTTGCTGTTTGCGGCCGGGCCATTTCCGACATTTCCGCCCAATCAACATGAGCGGAGCCAGGGCCATGGCAGGCCTCGCAACCCACGTCGATATCTGACCAGGTGGTGTCGTAACTGTCGGTCACGGGGTCGTAGTTTTTCTGCAGGTTGGTGGAATGGCATTGCGCGCACATGCCGTTCCAGTTCTGTGCGGCGTTGGTCCAGTACAGCCAGTCGTCCGGATCAACCGGTCCTTCGGGTGGCACGCGGAACCACCTATTGTCGCGCGAGTCCCAGGCGATGTGCAGGGTTTGCAGGCGGCCGCCGGGGAAGGGGATCAGGTATTGCTGCAGCGGAAACCAGCCAAAGGTATGGGTGATTTCGAAATCGCCCATTTCGCCACCAGGGCCATTGGTATGGACAAAGAACTTACCGTCCTTTTTATAGAAACGCGAAGTGATGCCGTGCAGGGTGAATTCGGCGTCGTTGAAGTCGCCCAGCACCGTTTCTTCACTGGCCACGTCCATGGCCAGATCATGATGAGACCCTTCCCAGCTTTCGAATTCAAGGTTGTGGCAATCGCGGCACTGGACGCTACCTACGAAAGATATAGCTTCTTTTAAAACAATAGGTTCAGGATCATTATTAATGGTTTGCAGGTAATAAATTGGCAGCGAGATCACGATGATCATCGCTGCGATAATGCCGGTCCATTCCCAGGCGGCGGTATGGTTGCTAGGCTGGCTCATGTGATTTTCGGATACACCGCCTGGTCTGCCGAGAAGCCGGAGCGCTTGATCAGTTTGCCGGTATCGACCCTGACCCGGTCGTTCTCAATCGACACCGCATACAGATCCAGCGCGCGTGGCGCCGGCGCCTTGAGTACATCGCCCCGCAGATCGAACTCCGAGGAATGGCAGGGGCAGATGAATTTGTTCTCGCCCGACACCCAGGGAACGGTGCAGCTGAGATGGGTGCAGGTACGGGACATGGCCAGGAACCCGCCATCCTCCAATCGTGCCAGGTAGAACTTACCGCGCACAAAGGCGCTGACGCTGCCAGGCTCGAAACTGTCCACCCGGCCGGCCTCGATGATCGTGTCCTGCCCGGCGATAGCCGCCTTTGATTTGCGTGGTCGGAAAAAGGCAATAATCAGCGCGATGATTTCCGCCAGGGCCAGCGTGCTGAGCAACAGCCAGAGTTTGTTGAGAAAGGAGCGGCGGGAGTAGGTCTGTTGTTCCATGGTCTCTATCCTGCCCACATCAGTTGCATACCGGGTCCGCGGAACCAAACCCCGATCGTGGTCAGCGCGATGAAACTGATGACCAACAAGGTAAAAAGGGCCTGTATGGTCTCGGTCTGGTTTGCCTTGAACACACTTTTCAGGGTTGCGTAAAAGCCTCCGCAAAAGACCAGGATGGCGGCAAAGGGCAGCAAGCCATTATTCATGACATTGGGTGGTCCGGCCGCGTCGGCTGCAACCAGGTATTCATTCAACAGCACGCCGCCAACGGTCATCGCGATGGCGACAACCGCGGCGATTAGGGCCATTTTGCGTCCTTTGCGGGAACGGAACCAGATACCGGAAGCTGTGCTGTCGCGGTCAATGAAAGGAACTGCAATCATTACGGCAGTCAAAGTAAGGGGGATGACAAAAACGGAAAATACCGGGTGGAAATGCATCAGCAGTTCCTGCAGACCCATGAAATACCAGGGCGCCTTGGTCGGGTTCGGGCTCAGGCCCGGGTTTGCCTGCTCGGTCAGCGGGGCATTGACCAGCATGGAGAAAACCAGCAACGCGGCAATCAGCACGACAGCCGTGGTCACTTCCCGCACGATCAGGTGTGGCATGGTGTTGACCATTTTCACTTTCGTAGCCGCCTCTTCTTCGGGCGAGCGTGGCACGACCAGGCCGTTCGCTTTGCGTATCCGCCAGAAATGGAACGGCAGCACAAAGATCAGGATGGCAGGCAGGATCGCCGTATGCAGGGCATAGAAATTCAACAGGGTTGCCGGCCCGGGTTCAGCGCCTCCCAGGATCCATTGCTTGATGCCCGGCCCCAGGCCTGGCAGATAGTCGAGCATTGAGGTGCTGATGGTGATGGCCCAGTAGGCAATCTGGTCCCAGGGCAAAAGATAGCCGGTGAAATTGGACAAAACCACGGCTGCAAAAAGCCCCAGGCCGATGACCCAGTTCCACTGGCGGGGGCTGAAATGGGCGCCGCTATAAAACACCCTCAATAAATGCAGAAAAGACAGGAACACCAGGCAGTTGCCACTCCACCGGTGAATATTTCTCAGGAGTTGGCCGAAAGGGATTTGCCTTTCCAGGTACTGGATGGACGAATAGGCGCCAAGGGGGGAGGGCTCATAAGCAAATTTGAGCAACAAGCCTGTGCTGATTAGCAGGAAAACCAGCACTGTAGCGATGCCGCCCAGGCCCCAGGTCAGTGAAAGCCTCAGAGTGCGTTCGGGGACTTCGCTGGGCCTGAAGTGCAGTAACAGGTTGCGGAAGTATTTACGTTGGTCGTATTGCTCCACTCTAATAATCCTGGCGATCGTTTGCGCGTTTGGTATTTATGCAGGCAATTATTGCTGTTTATCAGTCCTGGCAGAGCAGGAATCTGGCGAAAAGAGGGCTCAGATCAATTACCGGACTTTCTACTCAGGACAGAGCGCCGGCGCATTTCCTGAGTCCGGAAAAACTGCCAAATCATCCGCATCGTAAGCAGGCACCAGGCCTTCCGAAGTGCTGCCACCCGACTGGTAGCAGCCATAGTGATCACCACGCCGGAAATAGAGCTCCCAGTGTTGCGGACGATTTTGCACCAGTGGAATCATGTAGATCATCTGCAAAATTTCGATTTCCCTGGCCATACGAAGCGGGCCAAAATCGACCGGGTCGAGTCCCATATCAGCGACTATGCGGGCGACTTTTTCCTTCGCATCCCGGTGGTTCGAAGCTATGGGTATGGTTACAATCCCGCCCTCGACCATCGGTTCGTCTATGACCTGCGAACCCATGGATGCAAACGCCTTCACGACTTTTGCGCCAGGGTTCCAGCCCTGGATCATTTCTGCGCTTGATGTACTCAACAAATGTTTCGGATACCCGTCCGGTCCCTGTTCGAAGGGCATGGAGACGTCGATAATGATCTTTCCATCCAGTTCGCCGAGATTCCGGGCTACCGTTTCCATGGCTGGCCAGGGCACTGCTGTGACAACGATGTCGGCTTGTTGCGCTGCTTCCATCTGGGTCGCCGCCGATGCATTACTACCCGTTTCCTTTACCAGTACTCTTACTTTG
>Ga0265306_10001033_pt1 | contig 13623 bp, 14 predicted proteins | sample Helome_3_FD_192493 | JGI IMG/M metagenome (GOLD analysis project Ga0265306, IMG submission 192493) | Marine sediment microbial communities from subtidal zone of North Sea - Hel_20160420 (Illumina Assembly) | ecosystem: Environmental > Aquatic > Marine > Subtidal zone > Sediment ...
ATGTTCGCCAGCACGTCGATCCGGCCAAATCTCTGCAACACCTCTTCTATCGCACTCTCCACCGACAGCCGATCGACGAGATTGCAGGCAAACCCTTGAGCCGAGGCCTGACCCTTGCAGTCCTCGATCGTTTTTTCGATGCCTTCGGCGTTCAGGTCGAGCAGTGCAAGGTGGCTGCCGCGGATTGCAAAGGCCTGCGCGACCGCTCGGCCGAGGTTCCCGGCGGCACCGGTGATAACGATAACGGTCTGATCGAACTCGCTCATCTGTTTCTATCTCTGAAGCATTGTTGTCCCGTCGCAGGCTAACCCAACTCAGGGGTACAGCAAAGGCATGCCGTGCCGGGTAATCCGGATTGGCATCAAACCTGCTTTATTCTCGCTAAACGAGAGACGCTCAGGAAGAAGACCATGTTTCAAATGCCACTGCTTGGCTCGGGAGTCCCGGGCCTTTCGAAGGGATCCGGGCCAGATGCCGCGGGCGGCGGGAACGCCCTGGATGGCTCGCCGCAGGGCCTGGAGGGCTTGATGTCAGGGTTCTCCGGCGAGTTGCAGGCAATGTTGATGCAAATGTCTCCGCAGATGCTCCAGCAGCTGGAAGAATTGCTGGCCGGCGGCATGTCATTGCCACAGGCGGCAAAATCGCTCCTTGCCGAAGCCGGATACAGTGGGGCCGGCGGGTTGTTCGACAATCTGTTCGAGGAGGGAATGTCAGCCATGCAGGAGCAGTTGCAGTTTGACCAGACGCTGCAGCGTTCTGCAACCGAAAGCGGCCTGGCAAAACTGGCCGGCGACCTTCGGGCAGCCAGCGTGGGTATCAGTCTCACTGGGCTCAGCGAAGCAATATCGTCATCAATGGCGCCGATGATGCCGGTATCCGGCCAGAATCCGGTCGGCAGCACTTTGTCTCCACAGTTGGCCGCGAGCCTTCTGGACATGGGTGTGCCGCAGCAGGTTGGGGGCAAGAGCTGGAGCGGTGCAATTGCAGACCGCCTCATGTGGATGGTTCAGGGTGACCAGCAGTTTGCCAGGTTGCAGCTTAATCCACCGCATCTGGGGCCGCTCGAAGTGCGCGTCAGCGTGCACCAGGATCAGACCAGTGTCTCCTTCCTGGCCCAGCATGCAGCTGTGCGCGAGGCACTGGAGGCGGCGCTGCCACGATTGCGCGAGATGTTCGATCAGCAGTCTCTGCAGCTGGTACGCGCGGATGTCAGTGACCCCGGGGCGCAACGGGAGGGCGCCGCCGGTGACGCGCCTGCCGGGTCTGCCTCCCAGCCCGGCTTGTGGGGCGATGGGGCCCAAGAGGACATGAGCGATTCCGAAACAACACCCCTGTCAGGCGCTGCTGACAGCCTGGTGGACCTGTTCGCCTGAGACGACTGTTGCAACAAGCGATGGCTGCCACGGGAGGCTGCCGGGTTCAAAACTCATCAATCCCTTTCCTTGCTATGATAGGCCATCGCTGTATGGCCTGTTTTTACTGCATTTGGGGGGAATCACGTTGGTCATCATCAAGCTGCTTTTCCTGATGGTATTCATGATCGTGGGTGCCAGCTTTGCCATCATCAATGATGCACCGGTGGTTGTGGATCTCTACTTCATCACGCCGGAGATGCCGCTTTCCCTGGTGCTGTTGCTCGCGCTTGGCTGCGGCATCTTGCTCGGTGCGCTTGCCGGCATGGTCTATTTCATGCGGGTCAAGAAAGAGAATGCAGACCTCAAACGCAAGACGCGTCTGGTCAATGAAGAGGTCAAAAACCTGCGAACCCTGCCCGTAAAAGGGCGTTGATAGGGTGCAGGAACTTCTCCTTCTGCTGTTGCCCGTGGCGGCGGCCTCCGGTTGGCTGGCCGCGCGAGGCAGCGCGCGTAAGGAGGAGAAGCAATGCGTGGGCGAGACCGGCCCAGTCTATTTTCGAGGACTCAATCATCTGCTGAATGAGGAGCCAGACAAGGCGATCGATGCCTTTGTCGAGATGCTGGAGGTCGACAGCGACACGGTCGAAACCCATCTTGCGCTGGGCAATCTGTTCCGCCGTCGGGGTGAGGTGGAGCGAGCGATTCGTATCCATCAGAACCTTATCGCCCGGCCGGCACTCACGCGCGCACAGCGGGCGCAGGCCCTGCTCGAACTGGGTCAGGACTATATGCGTGCCGGTTTGTTCGATCGTGCCGAGAACCTTTTCCATGAGCTCAAGGAGACCAAGCTGCATGTGCGCCCTGCGCTCAACCATCTGCTGCTTATCTATGAGAAGGAGCGCGACTGGCAGGCCTGTCTCGAGGTGGTCGATCAGCTCGAGGCGCTGACCGGCGAAAAAATCGGCTTGCAGAAGTCGCATTATCATTGTGAGCTCGCACTTGAGGCCAAGGCGCAGGGGAGAGGCTCTGATGCTGCTGCGCATTTGAAGAAAGCGTCGACCAGCCACCGTGGATGTGTCCGTGCAAAACATCTGCAGGCGCAGTTTGCGGCGGATGAGGGTGACTATCGTGCGGCGGCACGCATACTGCGTGAGACCGCCGAGCGGGATGCCGATTATCTGCCCGAGGTGCTGCCGGACATTGTCGCCAACTACCGTCAGCTTGGCGACCTCGAGGGCCTTCGCGGGTTTCTCTCCAATACGGCGGCCGCCCACCCCGGTGGGGCGGCGGTATCGCCCCTGGCGGATCTGATTAAGGAGCGCGAAGGTGAAAAAGCGGCGGCCAGTTACCTGGCCGAGCAGCTTTCCAAGGCGCCGAGTCTCAGCCTGTTGCTCCGCAGCATAGAGCTGAACGCAGGCCTGCCCAAGAGCCAGTCGGTACGGTTTCTAGACAGTCTGCGACCCCATATTCACCACTTGCTCGACGACAGACCGCTTTACCAGTGTGGCCACTGTGGTTTCGAGGCCAGGACGCTTTACTGGCAATGTCCCAGTTGTCGGCGCTGGAGCACCATCAAACGCAAAGCCGGCAATGGAGCCGACAAAGATAAAAAGTGATAAGCCCATGACTCCACACGATCCCAGGATCATTGTCGCACTTGATTTCCCCGCCACGGGGCCGGCGTTCGATCTTTTGGCCCAGATAGATCCGGCGCGGTGCCGGGTGAAGATCGGAAAGGAAATGTTCACCCGGGCCGGTCCAGCATTCGTGGAAGAGGTGGCCGAAGAGGGGTTTCAGATCTTCCTCGATCTCAAGTATCACGATATTCCCAACACCGTGGCGGCGGCCTGCGCAGCGGCCGCCGATATGGGGGTCTGGATGATGAACGTCCATGCCTCGGGCGGACGCAAGATGATGATCGCGGCGGCTGAGCGCCTGGCCGTCTCGGGAGATGAAAGACCCCTGCTGGTCGCGGTCACCATACTGACCAGCCTCGGCCAGGAGGACATCAGCGAGATCGGGTATTCGGGAACACCGGCTGATAATGTGCTGCGCTTGGCCGCGCTGGCTGAAGAATGTGGGCTGGACGGTGTCGTCTGTTCGCCGCTGGAGGTGGAGCCCTTGCGCAGCGAGCGTAGCGGCGACTTCAGGCTGGTTACCCCGGGTGTGAGGCCCGCAGGAGCTGCTGCCGATGACCAGAAACGCATCATGACGCCGGGAGAGGCGATTCGTGCCGGCGCGAGCTATCTCGTCGTGGGTCGTCCGATCACGGCCGCCAGCGACCCCCTGGCGAGTCTTGAGGCGATCAATGCTGAGGTTTCCGCGGCACTGTCGGCAGGCTGAGTTTCGCCGCGAAAGATGATTGTCGACGTCATGCTCGCCCGACCCGACGGATCCACTTTTTTAGCACGGCATAAAAAGAACCATGGCGCGCAAGGTGTCCAGGTTTGATAGCTTTACATCCCGATTTATAAGGTTATCGGAATATTGTCAGTCAATTGTTAACTTGAAGAACAGTTTGGCTCGCAGATTTCGAGTGAAAACAATCGTCGCAGGCATGCCGCCTCAGACGTCCGTGCAATGACCCCAGGAGGCACCCGCATGATCAAGCCTGTCGGTTCCGACACCCTGAATCCGCTGTTCGTATACGATCCGGACCAACACCACGCACTGATCCATGAGGCCGAGAGCCTGCCCTCCGTGGTGATCAGTTCACAGGCCGCCGGCAACGCCGTGATGATGGGCGCCGGTTATTTCAACCCGCTGAAGGGCTTTATGAACGTCGCTGACGCCATGGGCGCGGCCGAGAAAATGACCCTGAGCGACGGTTCCTTCTTCCCGGTGCCGGTGATGTGCCTGCTGGAAAACACCGATGCCATAGGCAACGCACGACGCATCTCGCTGCGCGATCCCAACGTCGAGGGTAATCCGGTCCTGGCGCTGATGGATATCGAGGCGATCGAAACCGTCTCCGAGGAGCAGATAGCCGTGATGACCGACAAGGTCTACCGCACCGCGGATCCGGAGCATCCGGGTGTGGCCGCGTTCAACTCGCAGGGCCGTGTGGCGGTCTCGGGTTCGATCCGGGTTCTGAACTTTTCCTATTTCATCACCGATTTCCCCGACACCTTCCGCACCGCAGTCGAGATCCGGAATGAGATTGCAGAGCGCGGCTGGAAAAAGGTCGTGGCCTTTCAGACCCGTAACCCGATGCACCTGGCGCACGAAGAGCTGTGTCACATGGCCATGGATCGTCTCGGCTGTGATGGCTTGGTGATACATATGCTGCTGGGCAAGCTGAAGCCGGGTGATATCCCTGCGCCGGTGCGTGATGCCGCCATCCGCAAGATGGTCGAGCTTTACTTCCCGCCGAACAGCGCCATGGTCACCGGCTACGGCTTCGACATGCTCTATGCCGGACCGCGCGAGGCCGTGTTGCATGCCTACTTCCGTCAGAACATGGGTGCTTCCCAATTCATCATCGGCCGTGATCACGCCGGCGTCGGCGATTATTACGGAGCGTTCGATGCGCAGACCATCTTCGATGAAGAGGTCCCGGCAGGTGCGCTCGATATCGAGATCTTTAAGGCCGACCACACCGCCTGGTCGAAAAAACTCGACAAGGTGGTCATGATGCGTGAGGCTCCTGACCACACCAAAGAGGACTTTATCCTGCTGTCCGGCACCAAGGTCCGCGAGATGCTCGGCAACGGTGAGGCGCCGCCGAAGGAATTCTCACGGCCCGAAGTGGCTCAGATCCTGATCGACTACTATCAGTCGCTCAACTGAGACGTTCAGGCCGCTGGGGCATAATAAAGCCCGCTCGAAAGAGCGGGCTTTTTTTTGGGATCGATATGACACTCAAGTTCGAATTGCTCAACAACGAAGCGATACTGGATGGGTTCTTCAAAATGAACCGCTACCGTCTGCGACACAGCAGTTTTCGCGGCGGCTGGTGCGAAGCGATGGTGCGTGAACGCATCGAGCGGCTGGCGGCCGTTTCGGTACTGCTTTATGACCCCATGCTGGACCGCCTGGTTCTGGTAGAGCAATTCAGGATCGGCTTGATGGGGACGGTCGATCCACCCTGGAGTCTGGAGACCGTCTCGGGTTTCTGCGATCGTACACACGAGTCGCCTGAACAGGTCGCGCGACGAGAAGTGGTCGAAGAAACCGGCTGTGTACTCAGGGCACTGACGCATATCGGCGAGTTTTTCGTCAGCCCGGGCATGTCGGTGGAGCGTATCAACCTCTACTGCGGCTGGGTCGATGCCGGCGATGCCGGCGGTATCTACGGTCTGGATCACGAGGGCGAAGAGATGCGTGTGGTGACCCTGTCAAGAGACGAGGCGCTGGGCGAGCTTTTCCGGCGCCTGAATTCGACCAGCGTCATCATGGCCATACAGTGGCTCGATGCCAATCGGGCACAACTACTGGAGCGGTGGGGCACGGACGCACTTGAGCGATGATGGAGAATCGTTAGACGGGGCAGTTAGTCGACCGGAACGACCCGAAGTTCGAGCTGCATGTCCTGGGCACGATGGGTCTGGTAATGGCGCCCGATCTGATTGCGCCGGTCAGCTGTTTCCCCGCCCACCGAACCCAGCGTCATCCACTGGCCAAGATTACCGCGCAGCATGCTGGAGGCCTGTTGAATATTGAAGCGCCCGCTGTCCACCGGGCGTTCACTCTGCTGGTAGATCTCCACGGTCACCTGATTGCCGTGAACGCGGGGCAGGGCGTAGAAACCGCTGGTTGCGTCCCGGTACTGAACCTCGTATCCCTGAGAGACACCCCATGGGCCGACGTATTGCTGTGCCTGGTAGACGGGCACGGATTGTCCCGCCCGGATCAGGGCCGGCCTGCCATCCAGGGCCTGCACGCGTTGCAGGCTGTCGCCGCTTCCACGCGTCCGAATGTCCTGATAGCGTACCTGGGCATCGCTACCGGGTGGCACCCGGCCTATCCTTACATCATCGGTACTCACGCCGTAACCGAAGTCACGCGACGATTGCGATATCTGACCCGCCTGGCGGACCTCGATGATGAGACGACGCGCAGGGCGATCGATCTCACGGAGCATGGCGCGCACGGTGGTAATCTGTTCCGGGGTTCCTTTTACGATCAGTTTGTCGTGAAAGGCAGAAACGCTCCCATCCTGACCGAGAATAGAGCGTACCGCATCTACCATGGATGCGGCGGGTCGGCTCTTAATCTGAATGGTGACCACCTGGCCGTTTGCGGCGAATACGATGCCGCAGAGGATCAGGAGCAAAACGGCGATCCGGTATCTCATGCTGTTTTCCTGCTGGGTACCACCCCAGTTTAGTCAAGTTGCATGCTCATGCGTCGATGGTCAATCCCGGCATCGACGAATATACCGCCCTCGGCAGAGAAGCCGAGCCGTCGGTAAAAGGCTTCTGCTTCGCATTGCGCGTTCAGAAACAGTTTGTCGGTGCCATTCTCACCGGCGATGCGAATCAGCTCGCGCAGCATGGCACTGCCGATTCCCTGCTTACGCCAGGCGGGTAACACTGCCATGCGACCGACATGCCCCTCAGGCAGCATGCGGGCCGTGCCAATCGGCTGGCCGTCGGGGTCGGTGACGAGAAGATGCAGGGCCCGCTGATCGCGATCGTCGTGTTCGAGTTCGATCGGTACGCCCTGCTCTACGACAAAAACCGTGTAGCGGATCGCGAGCAGGTCTTTCCGATGGCGGCTCCAGTCGACCACCGCGATGGTCGCATTCACAAGAGGTCCTCGACAGGCTCGAGGATGCCTTCATTGATGAGGAGCAACAGGAGTTGGGCGGCCGCCGGCGCGGTGCTCAGCACTTCAGCGATTCTGCTGCATTCGATTCTGCGATTTTCGGCAACCAGCCGGATCGTCTCAAGCAGGCCTTGCGGTTGGGACAGGCTTTCACCCTGGTAGAAAAAGATCACCCTGTCTTCAGATGCGTGGGCCCAGGCCAGCCGGGCAAAAGGGTGCCGACTGAGCCCGCCGGCCTGTGTCGCCAGCCAGTCGGTGAGATCGATGATGCTCCATGCTTTCTCCGGCGGCACGATATGAAACTGTGGCTTCGGATCAGTCAGATACCGCCCAAGCCAGCGTTGAAAGTCGTCCGAAGCTGTCGTCGGCAGCGACTTGAGTAACTGCGCTGCCTGGTCACAGACGCCTGAAGTCAGTTCGGCCGGACTGTCACTGCGCAGATCATTCGGATCGGTCAGGCGTTGTTGATCGCTGATTGAAACGAGATGCTGAAACCAATCGGAGGCCAGCTCCTGTTGGCTGGGTGCGCGGAAACCCAGCGAGTAGGTCATGCAGGCGCCTTCAGCGGTACCCCAGTGAGCGACGCCGGGCGGCAGATACAGGATGTCCCCGGGCTCGAGAACCCACTCCTGGTCGGTGTCGAAGTGCGACAGGATGCGTTGTTCGAGGTCTGGGAGGAGGTCTGCGTCCGTATATTGCCTTTCGCTGATGCGCCAGCATCGCCTGCCCGCTGCCTGCATCAGGAACACGTCATAGGCGTCGGTGTGCGGACCTACGCCACCCTGATCCGTGGCATAACTGACCATGATGTCGTCAATGCGCCAGCCGGGAACGAAATCGAAGCCGTCTATGAGTTTCGCGACCTCCGGCAAAAACTTGTCAACATCCTGGACCAGCAGGGTCCAGCGCGTTTGCGGCAGCTTGGCGAAATCGGATTCGCCAAAGGGGCCATGACGAAGTTCGTGGTTTCCGTCTCCGTGTTCAATGATCAGGCGTGATTCGAACTCCGCTTCACAGGCGAGCCCGGCAAGTTCTTCTGCAGTCAGTTCGAAGCTGTCGGCAGGCAGCGCCGCACGCATCAGCAGTGGCCGCTTTTGCCAATATTCACGAAGGAATGTCTCCGCGTCGATACCTGCGGGAAAGCTCAAGTCGCGGGATGCATTCACGAGAAACAGCCGCAATCAGAAAAAACGGGCTGCCTCGCACAGTAGAGGCAGCCCGGACGGGAGTTACGAGCCGCGGCGTCCGCATTTCGGAGATATGGGAAAGCGAATGTCCGGCACGTGTCTAAACAGACTAGTTGCATGAGGGGCGCTGAGTTGAGGCTTTGGTCACAAAGCTCTGATTCTAACCCGCGTCGACCGCAACGGCGGTTGTGTGCGGCATACCGCGCCCGACCAGCATCGCAGAGATGAGCACGAGGAGTGTACCAGCGACGGTAAGCCAACCCGGTATCTTGTCCCAGAAAAACCAGCCCAGCGCCGCTCCGAACACCACGGAGAAGAAGGCAAAAGGCCCCAGCCTTGCTGCGGGTGCGCAGGCCATGCCACGGGTGAGCAGCATCTGACCGCTGGTCGCAAAGACCCCGAGAACCGGCAACAGTCCCACGAGATTGCCTGCTAATACCACCATGCCGATGTTGAGATCGCTTGCCGCCAGCCGGATGCTCGCGCTCATGCAAGCGAACATCAATTCGGCGGCTACAATAAGCAAAGCGCCGTTTTACGAGTCTGTGCTGGTCCAGATGTCGGGCGCCGATTGCGGAAAGCCGCAAATTCTAACAATTACATGCGAGCTGGACCCCAGAATAAACTTTAATAATGCAGATGCTGCGCTAAAATTGGAAAAATTCGGCATTTAGGCTTGCAGTTCGGCCAATAGCTGGTTTAATGCGTCTGTTGGAGTCAGTAATCGATCGTTCGCACTGGTAACAGGCGCTGGCTGATTCTCGAATTAACAAATTTCCGCGAAAATAATTTTTCGATATGTTGGGGAGGAATTCCATGTTTCAAAGTGCGGGTAAATACAAGATTGCTGCGGTTCTGGCACCGGTCGGTCTGATGATCGGCCTGTCTGCTGGCGCAGTTCAGGCTGCTGCTCACGGTGGTGATAAGTTCTGGACCGGCAAGGCCGGCGGCGTGATGACCAATTACGGCGAGTGCTGGCAGGGCAAGGGTGGCACCGCTGACGCCAAGGACTGTATGAAGGAAGAGATGGACAGCGATGGCGACGGCGTGCCGGATAGCCGCGATCGTTGCCCGAACACCCCTAAAGGTGCACCGGTAGACGCAAACGGCTGTCCGCTGGATAGCGACGGCGATGGTGTGCCGGACTACAAAGACAACTGCCCGGGCACTCCGAAAGGTGCCAAGGTAGATCCGAAAGGCTGTGAGATCATGGCCGATATGACCATCCAGACCACCGCCGATCACTTCGATTTCGACAGTGCCGAGCTTAAGCCCGCCATGATGACCGAGCTGGACGAGGCGGCGAACCAGATCAATGCCTCCAAGGGCAACGAGATGCTGGATATCATCGGGCACACCGACAGCACCGGTCCTGAGGACTACAACCAGGGTCTGTCCGAGCGTCGCGCTCAGGCTGCCGCTGACTATCTGGCCGGTAAGGGCGTATCTGCCTCGAGGATGACCGTCAAGGGTATGGGCGAGAACGCTCCGGCTCACGATAACAGCACCCGTGAAGGCCGTTCTATGAACCGACGTGTGCAACTCCGCACCAAGTAATCTCGCCTCGCGAGATTGAGAAAGCCGCACCCTCGGGTGCGGCTTTTTTTGCCTTGGATTCATCTTTAACGGCCGGCCGAGGCCCATCGCACGGGTGGGACTCGCAGTACCCACACGGCCGGCAGGCCACCGGGTTCCGGCGCCGTATTGACTCGGCTGGATGGTTTTAGATTGCGCGCGCCTGCTCGGCTGCGTTGCCGATATAGCTGCCTGGGGTTAACGCCTTTAGGTCGTTCTTGACCGATTCGGGCAGATCCAGGCCGTCGATGAAGGCTTGCACGCCGGCCTGATCGATACGCTGCCCGCGTGTCAGCGCCTTCAGCTTCTCATACGGCTGTTCGATACCGTAACGACGCATCACGGTTTGGATCGGTTCGGCCAGTACCTCCCAGTTTGCGTCGAGGTCCGCATCCAGACGCGCAGTATTGACCTCTAGCTTGCCGATACCACGCAGGGCTGATTGCCAGGCAATCGTCGAATAGGCAAAGCCCACGCCCATATTGCGCAGTACGGTCGAGTCGGTCAGGTCGCGTTGCCAGCGCGATACCGGCAGTTTGAGTGCCAGATGATCAAACAATGCGTTTGCGATGCCCAGGTTGCCTTCGGCGTTCTCGAAATCGATCGGATTGACCTTGTGCGGCATGGTGGATGAGCCGATCTCTCCAGCAACGGTCTTTTGTTTGAAGTAGCCGATCGATATATAGCTCCAGACGTCACGGCAGAAATCGATCAAGATGGTATTGAAACGCCCGACCGCATCGAACAGCTCGGCCATATAGTCGTGCGGTTCGATCTGGATCGTGTAAGGGTTCCAGGCGATGCCGAGCGAATCCACGAACTGCTGTGCATGCGCGGCCCAGTCGACGTCCGGATACGCGGACAGATGGGCATTGTAGTTACCGACGGCGCCGTTGATCTTGCCCAGCAGCTCAACGTCTGCGATCTGCTGTCGCTGTCTCCGCAAGCGGGCGACGACGTTGGCCATCTCCTTGCCCAGGGTGGTGGGTGAGGCCGGTTGACCGTGGGTGCGCGAAAGCATGGGTTGCTCGGCATAATCGTGGGCCAGGGTGCGGATCGCCTCGATGATGTGATCGGCCAATGGCAGCAGGACGGTGTCCCGCCCTTCGCGCAGCATCAGCGCGTGGGACAGGTTATTGACGTCCTCGGAGGTGCAGGCAAAGTGCACGAACTCGCTGACCTTCTCCAGTTCGCTGTTGTCGCTGATCTTTTCCTTGAGCAGATACTCGACGGCCTTGACGTCATGATTGGTGGTGCGTTCGATCTCCTTGACACGCTGTGCATCGGCCTCGGAAAACCCGGTAATGATCTGTTCCAGCTGATCCTGACTCGCCTGGCTGAAGGCCGGGACCTCCGCAATGGCCGGGTGGGCCGCGAGTGACTGCAGCCAGCGGACCTCCACGGTCACGCGCTGACGGATAAGGCCATACTCGCTGAACACAGGGCGGAGATCGTCGGTCTTGCTGCCGTAGCGGCCGTCGATGGGTGAAATCGCCGTCAGGCTGGTGAGATCCATGGGGAAGCGCACTCCGGGGGAATTCAGACGCGTAATTATACGGACTGAGGCCGTGCGCGCGAACATCCGGTTAGGCGCAGGCACAAAAAAAAGCCCGGCGGATGCCGGGCTCGATGTTTGCGTGCTTGTCGGGATCAGTTCCCAACTTTCGGCGCGGCCTCGCCGGCAGGTGGCTCCTCGCTCGTCGCTTGAATTACCTCCGTGTCGGTTTCCTTTGCGGCCTCGTACAGCTCGGCGCTCTTTTCCTTCGTCGCCTCCATCGCGCCTGCAGACTCATCCTTGGTCCCTTCGTAGACATCCGCCGCCTTTTCCTTTGCAGCCTCGTACATTTCAACGCTCTTTTCTTTGGTGGCCTCCATGGCCTCGGACGTGTTTTCCTTTGCGGCCTCGTACATCTCAGCGGTCTTTTCCTTGGTGGCCTCCATGGCCTCGGAGGTGCTTTCCTTAGCGGACTCGTACATCTCCTTGCTCTTGTCCGTGGCACTGCTGGCGGCCTCTTTGGTCGACTCCCATGCGGTGTCCCCGAGCTTCTTGGTTTCCTCGGTCCAGACCTTCGCCTGTTCCTTCAGCGCGCTCTCCTTCTTTGCCTCTGCGGTGCTCTCGGTACCTGATTCGCTGCAGGCACCCAGCACCAACGGCAGACTCAGAAGGGTGATTTTATAGACGTTCATGTAACTTCTCCGGCACTTCGTGAAAATTGTGCGCCGAAGTCAATCATTCGCCGAGGCAATATGCAAGCCCGTTCAGTTGTCGAAACTGTCGACCAGATCACGTGCCGAGGCGGAAATCGCCCGACGGCGCAGCAGCAGCTGCCATTTCTTGCCCCCGGACTGGCGCCAGAGAACTGCGGCGCGGATGCCGGCAAGCAGGGCAACGCGGATACGTGTCGCATTGTCCGGGTTTTGCAGATGCAGGGGTTCGCCACGGATCATGATTCTGGGGCCGAGCACGCTGATACCGTCCTGATAGATCTGCGCGAGCTGCTCATGCTGAACCGAATCGCCGAGCTCGAACCGATCACGTTTGCGGGCAAGCGCCGAGAGCTCGTCGTACAGGTTTCGCATGCCGTCTGAACTCGCCCGCAGACGGTCGGCCAGATTCAGCAGTGAGATGACGTAGCGGGCGATCTCCAGATCACGTTGCTGGGGTTTCTCAAGTTGTGTGTACAGGGTGCGTAGCCCGTACCTGACTCCCTGCCTGCCACCGAAAACCGCTGCGACCGAATCCGGTTCAAATTCGAATAGCGATTCTCGGCTTGCTTCGAAGGCACCGGCGTCACACACGCCGGTGCGCGCAATATCACGCGCAAGACGTGCGGCCTGGAAGATTCCGCCCAGCGCAGTCACCCGGTCTGTTACTGAATATTGTGTCATTTGCGTCAGTCGATAGTGCCGCCACCCAGGCATATGTTGTCGTCGTATAGGACCACGGACTGGCCCGACGTGAGGGCTCGTTGGGGTTGGTCAAATTCCACCAGTATCCGGTCGCCGTCATGGGTAACCGTGCAAGCTTGCAGCGCTTGACGGTGACGGCACCGGGCCATACAGCGCAGGTCTTGCGACGGCGGATGACCGCTGATCCAGTGTGTCTGCTGTGCGGTAAGCCGGTCACGGTAGAGCAGGGGGTTGTCGTGCCCCTGCGCCACGGTCAGCGTGTCGTGGCCGAGGTCCTTTGCAACCACGTACCAGGGCTCATCCGCTGCATCAGTCACGCCGCCAATGCCGAGTCCCTTGCGTTGTCCGAATGTGTAGTACATCAGGCCCTGGTGGCGGCCTATCAGCTCGCCCGCGGTGTTGTGGATCTCTCCCGGATTCGCCGGCAGAAAGCGCGATAGAAAATCCCGAAACCGACGTTCGCCGATGAAACAGATGCCCGTGCTGTCTTTTTTCTTATGGTTCGGGAAGCGGGCCGCGCTGGCAAGTCTGCGCACCTCGGACTTCTCCAGATCATACAGCGGGAACAGGCTGTGCAGGAGCGCGTTCTGGTCGAGCATATACAGAAAGTAGGTCTGATCCTTCTTGTCGTCGCGGGCCCGAAGCATCTCGCATCCGTTGGCCGTGCATTGCACACCCGCGTAGTGTCCGGTGGCTATTCTGTCAGCACCCAGAGTCAGCGCATATTCGAGAAACGCCTTGAATTTGATCTCGCGATTACACAAGACATCGGGGTTGGGGGTGCGCCCGGCACGATATTCCTCGAGGAAATAAGCGAAGACGCGGTC
>Ga0265306_10001034_pt1 | contig 13621 bp, 13 predicted proteins | sample Helome_3_FD_192493 | JGI IMG/M metagenome (GOLD analysis project Ga0265306, IMG submission 192493) | Marine sediment microbial communities from subtidal zone of North Sea - Hel_20160420 (Illumina Assembly) | ecosystem: Environmental > Aquatic > Marine > Subtidal zone > Sediment ...
GATCGAGCATTTTGCGCTGGGCTTTATTTCGCAGATTAACCTTTATTTCCCTGTGCTGCATGTCCAGAAGCAAAAATATTTCCAAATCTTTTTGCCAATAATTAAAAAAACGGTTGGCAATTACGACCAGGACAGGAAACATGATGGCAACCACATAAAAGGTATATTGGGTCTGCGCGGTCGGAAATACCCGATCGAAAAAAACAAAATACGATGTGACGATACAGGCTCCAATAAAGTTGGCCCCTACCTGCCACCATGTAAGCAAGCGGCCGCTGGCCTCATACTTGGCATGCAGTGAGGCATCGGATTGTGAGATTTCATCGTTCATCATTGCTCCTATAGGTATATTCTAAGTGAAGATTCCGATTCGTTTAAATACGGTCTAAGATCGATTCACCAGATATCCATTTGACACTCAGGTTACTTTTATCTATTATTTTCTACCATAACTGCGCAACAGAATTTTGATTTTCTTCAAAAAAAGTTGGGCAAGCCTCTGAACTGAACCGCAATTCCGGTTCCCCGAATCTTATGGGAATATCTAACCATTAAAAAAGGAATAAACCAATGAAAGAGCTGCTCAAAACGGTATTCTACGATAAGCATGTCGGTCTGGGTGCCCAGATGGTGGAATTTGGTGGCTGGGATATGCCGGTTCAATACGAATCCGGCATTGTACAGGAGCACCTGAGCACCCGCAAACAGGCCGGACTGTTTGATGTTTCCCACATGGGTCGATTTATTGTCAGCGGTGAGGGTGCCCTTGATTTTTTACAGCATACACTGACCAACAATGCCGCCGCCGTCGAAGTCGAAGAAGGCCAGTACACCATGATTCCCAATGAAACCGGCGGGGCGGTCGACGATGCCTATCTTTACCGCTTTGTCGAAGACGAATATCTGCTGGTGGTCAATGCGGCTAACCGCGAAAAAGACTGGAACCACTTGATGAGGTTCAAAGACCGGTTCGGCCGGGTGAATATTGTAGACCGCACCATGGAATTGACGATGCTCAGCTTGCAGGGGCCGAGGGCCAAGCAGATATTATTGGATGTCATGGATTCCGGTCAGTTGCCGGAGCCCATCCGCAACGCGTTGAGTACGGTATCGATCAATGGTCAGCCGGTGCTAATTGCGCGCACCGGGTACACCGGTGAGCCGATCTGCTTTGAGCTTTTTATCGAACGTCAGGATGCCCTGAAAATATGGGATCAGCTTGTCGAAAAAGGGGCGGCACCGATTGGTCTGGGCGCTCGCGATACGCTGCGGTTGGAAGCCGTGCTGCCGCTTTACGGACATGAATTGGGTCTTGATCCGGAAGACAAAGAAATTCCGATCTTTGCCTGCAGTCTGGCGCGCGTTGCCGTAAGCTTTTCACCGCTTAAAGGAGATTTTGTGGGCAGAACTCCTTTACTGAAGCAATTCGAGGCTTTCAGGCGCATCATCGACCGTGATTACAGCGCCATAAAGGATCTTCCCAGAATAATTCAACCCATCGAGCTGATGGGCAAGGGTATTGCACGAGCCGCTGCCAGGGTATTGCGTGCCGAAAAGCCGGTGGGGTATATCACCAGCGGTACCATGGTACCCTATTGGCCAAGTGAGGGGATCGGACTTTCTACTGTGCAGAGCGACGCTAAGCAGATGAGAGCTATTGGGCTGGCGCTGCTGGACAGTGACCTGGTTGAGGGTGATGAAATCCAGATCGAGATCAGGGGTAAAAAAGTCGATGCTGTGATTTCCCCTTATTTTCTCAGAAACGAAGCCCCTCCCTATGCCTGGCCGCTAAGATATGATCAGCTTCGCGAGCAGAAGACATCATTGCAGGCCGATGACCGGATGACACGCAACGTCCGGACGCTGATTGAAAAAGCGTCGGCCAATACGATCTGGCGTCAAAAAGAATGTATCAATTTGATTCCATCGGAGCAATCCTATTCAGCGATGGCCCGGCTGCTTTCCATCATGGATCCGGTCGGGCGCTATGCCGAACACAAACAGGTCAAGGCCTTTAAAGAAGCGGATATATTTTATTATCAAGGCACGGAGTTCATATCGGAAGTCGAATCTTTGCTGATATCCGAACTCCAAAAATATCTGGAATGCACCGAAGTAGAGACGCGGGTGATCTCCGGTCAGATGGCCAACGTCGCCGTCTTTAGCGCCATGGTGGATTACTTAAACCGGGCCGACCGCAAAAGTGAGCAACGCCGTATTCGGAAAATAATGAATAATCACATCATTAAAGGCGGTCATTTAAGTGCCCAGCCCATGGGGGCGCTAAGAGATTTTGTAATGCGCGATCCAAAATGGGAGAAACCGGCGGTGGTGAATTTCCCGGTGCTGGCGGACAACCCTTACAAAATAGATGTGGCAACCACCCGCCAACTGATTGAGGAGCACCGGCCGGAGTTGATTATTCTGGGCAAGAGCATGATCATTCACCGTGAACCGGTCAGCGAAATCCGCGCAGTACTTGACGAACTGGAACTGGATTGCCTGCTGATGTACGACATGGCCCATGTGCTGGGTTTGATCGGACCTTACTTCCAACAACCTTTCAAGGAAGGCGCCGATATCGTGACTGGATCCACCCATAAAACCTTTTACGGTACCCAACGCGGTATCATCGCCGTCAATTTTACCCAAGAAGATGTGCATTATGAATTCTGGGAAGCCATTCAGCGGCGATCCTTCCCCGGCAGCCTGAGCAATCACCATCTGGGGACCCTCTTGGGACTGCTCCTGGCCGCTTACGAGATGAATTATTTTAAAAGCGACTACCAGAAGGCGGTGTTGACCAATGCCAAGGCGTTTGCGGCATCCTTGAAGGAATGCGGGCTGGATATAGCAGGGGATTCCGATATTTCTTTTACCGAGACCCACCAGGTCATCATCAATGTCGGTTATGCCAAGGGGCCGGAAATAGCGCGGCGTCTGGAAGACAACAATATCGTGCTCAACTATCAGGCTGCGCCCGATGAAGAAGGTTTTACGGCCTCCGGCTCTTTGCGGACCGGTGTGCAGGAAATGACCCGTTTTGGAATGACTGCCGACGATTTTCAGCTATTGGCCCAGCTCATGGCCGATGTTATCCTCAGGGGTCGGGAGGTCAAAGAAGACGTGCGTGCCCTGCGCGCACACTTTCTGGATATGCAATACTGTTTTTCCGGTGACGAATTTGAAGATCTAACACAAAAACTCCATAAGCTCATCTAACGAAAGGAGGTATCCATGGCTGAGATCAGGATGACCGGCGAGATCCGGACAGACTATGATCAGGCAAGATAAAAAGTGGATTTCAGCAAATCGGCGGCCTTGGCGGCCATCAGCAGATGCCCGTCTTTATTGGGGTGGAGGCCGTCTTCTAGAAAATATTTTACCTGAACTTCACCCTTGTCGTCCAGAAAGAGGTGGTAAAAATTAAGGATGGCGATGTCGCTTTCCCTGGCCGAAGTCGCTAATGCGTCAACCAGTTGGTCCAATTTTCGAACGCAATTTTCCCACCCACCGATAGGCGCCATCATTTTCTGTTGCCGGATGTTTTCCAAATACAGGGGTAAGGGAAGACCCACAACCGGGGCAATGTTGTGAAATTCAGCCTGACAGGTCATGGCGAATATGTTGGCTTGAATCAAATTGATGTCAAGGTCCCACCACAGATCATTGGTGCCGCCCATGATCAGGACCATTTCCGGTTTATGCCGGACCACATCCTGGTAGAAACGACCCAGCATACCGCCGCTGGTATCGCCGCCGATACCGCTGTTGATGATCTTGACCTTAACCTGGTTTTCGACCAGCAGCGGCCAGGTATAATTTGGGTTTAAATCGGCACCCTCGGTCAAACTGTCGCCGTGACACACAATCGTTTTCATTACTTCACCTTCCACTTGGAAAATAAATCTTTAATGGACTTCAGCAGGGGTTTACGGAGGTGAACCTTTAAAAACAGGTCGCCCGGTTGGCCCCCGCTTTTGCCTGCCTGCCCCATGCCTGCCAGCCGAATACGCTGCCCGGGACGGATTCCGGGCGGTATTTTAACCACCAGTTTTTTGGATTTGCTGCGCAGGTAGTACGCATAGGGCCCACCCTGCAGGGCCTGCTCGGGTGCCAGATACAGGTGCTCATCAACATCAGCTCCATTTTCGGGGAGTTGGACACCGCTGATTTTTTGGAGCAAAAAGCGCGATACTTTTCCCATATTTCCGCTAAACGGAAACGGTACCTTACCCTGGTTTACCGCCTTTGAGGGGTTGCCAAAAACATATCCCCTGGCAAACCCCCGAGAATTTTTGAATTCAAACTGTTGAAATCCCCTTCCGTAAAATTCTTTAAAAATTTCGTTGGAACCCCTGAGGCCAAAGGCTTTGGCCATTTCTTCAAAAATGTGGTTGACATCCGAACCGCTGAAAATATCCTGCTCCGAATAATTATTCCGGAAATGGGTATAAGCCGAAGAACCAAACTGGGTTTTCAGGGCGTCATATTCGCGTTTTTTTGCCGGATTGGAAAGCACGGCATAGGCCTCGTTGACCTTTTTCATATTTTCGACCGCAACTGGGTTTTCTTTATTGCGATCCGGGTGGTATTTGAAGGCCAGTTTCCGAAAAGCCTCTTTGATCTGCTGATCATTGGCCTTTAGATCCACCCCAAGAACCTGGTAGTAATCCTCTTGTGCCATTATGGTATAATTCCTGTTGCCCTGGGTTGTCGCCGGCAGTTTGTTCTGTATATATTAAGGACAACCGGCAGCAAGTCAACGTTATTGCATAGAAATGCTTCCAAAAAAGCCTCAGCTAATCTAAGTTTAACTTTACGCCGTTCATAGATGGCCGGTTTTTGAATAGTTGTAGAGCACCAGCCATGCTTTGACATCAAATTTTAACGCCGGGTTGCCGCAGAGGCGGGCGGCTTGAGATGGGGAGACAAAATCGACTTCAATTGATTCAGACGCGGTGTTACCTGCTGTTGAGGGCCGGCCGTTGCATTCAATATAGACCATGGCCACGGATTCATCCGTCATGCCGGCAGAGGAATAGACCGGCGGGCTGATTCTGGTGACCCGGGTAAAGTTCAAGCCCGTTTCTTCTTTCAACTCGCGCCGGACAGCCTGCTCAACACTCTCCCCATCATCGACGAGGCCGGCCGGAAAACCGTACTCATAATCGGCCAGAGGCACCCTGTATTCCCGGGTAATGACGCATTTATTTTCCGAGGTGTGAAACGGCACAATCACCACGGCATCAGGCTCTGTATACCGACCACTGACACATTTAGGCTGCCTGGCGCGGGTGGCGACTTGCCATGATTTGTTGCGGCCGTTTTTATCCTTATAGGCGACCTCAAACATGTTCAACCATTTTAAATCCGTCAGCTTGTTCGCGTTTTTAATTTCCACGGGCATGCCCTTTAGTTGAAGGTTCTGGGTTCAGGGTTTACTCTTATCGATATGGTAGAGAGCGGCCCCCACGGGAGCAAATGAAAGAAACAAAATATTGAGAACCGGAATCAGGAAAAGAAGGCCGAAGCCCAGGTGGAAAAGAAGCGACCGCATTAAACTCCGAAATCTTTGCTTGAACGGAACCAGCTGCCGGGCGGGCGTCAGGTCCGTGTTATCCCAGGCCAGAAAGATGATTGCAACTGCCGAGGATAATAGGGTAATAATCGGACCCAAAGGCGTCAGCCAGCCAATTATCATCAGCAATAATGACAACAATACGGGAACTGTCGCGCGAGGGATTTCCTGTTTTACCAGGAACAAAAATTGCTGCCACCACGGGAACTTACTCGATTCCTGGATATGGCCCGTCACCTTTTTTTCGGTAATACGAGACATCATGTCCATAATGAATACGCTGAAAAGAATTTGTGAAACCAGGAAGGAAATAACCGCCGACAGGCCGAGCAAAACAGCCGAAAGCAGCCAGGAAAGCAGATACCACAACCATGTCAGCCACTGACTTTCAGGTTTGCTCCACATAATGCTCAATATTTCTTGATGATAAACAAGAATCAGACCGGCAACAAAAATGGTGATGAGGATCACAATCAAAAAACGAATCAGCCCCAACATGAGTAATTTAGGGGTTTTTAGCCCCATCCCCAGTCCGCGCAAATTATATTTTATACCGCTGAATAAATTCATCTGATAAATTTCCTGCCTCTAATATTTATCCGCCTCCAGAGGACTTGTCAGCCTCTGGCTGATTTAGCCATCGCCGGCGTTCATACCCAACCAGCGGGCAAAGAGCCGTCGATGGTGCAGTCTTCACCATGTTTTCCTTTTTTAATAAAACTGATCAAGTCTGTGTGCCTACCGAATGTGGTCGGAATTGTCAACAAGCATGCTCTGAAACATACGGAGAGCACCTTTGATATGTTAAAAAATCCTAAAGTCACAATCTATTACACCGATATTAATCTTGGTGGTCGGTGTACAGGGATTTGAAAGCTGTTGAATGTCGCTTGCGATAACCTTAACATCAAGAATTAAACATAATTTTTGTTATCAGGCTTACATCGTCGATGCGTTTTCAACCTGTTTACCGGTTCTTTTGATCGTCTTGAGGCGAATTTATTATTAAGGGAGTGCGACATGTTAATTAAGGATAGAGATCCTGCTGAAAGAGCCGTTGCACAGTTGACGGATCTGCTTTCCTTGAATTTAAGTTCAACGAAGAAGTTTCTGATTGAAAGAGAATTAAAAAGGCTGAATCCTGCAGGAAATGGTGCCCAGACGGCCTCTCATTTCATCAATTTTTATTGTGGGGACTGTCCTGACTGGGCGATTATTCATGATTTGAAAATTGAAAGCAACGGCGTTGCAACTCAAATTGACCATATCCTTATCAACAAATTTCTGGACATCCATCTTTTCGAATCCTGCAACTACCATAATCGTATTAAAATCACAGCCGACGGTGAATTTCTGGTATTCGATGGGCATCAATATCATTCCGTGGATTCACCCCTTGAGGATAACCAAAAACGGACCCAGATGCTGGCGGATCTGCTGACTGAAAATAAAATCCTTCCCAAAAGGCTGGGAATTTCCCTTAAACCCAAAATAGTTTCATATGTGCTTATAGCTCCCGATGCCGAGGTTGTAAGACCCCCGGCAACAGTTTATAATACCAGCTCGGTGGTTACCGCCAATTGCCTGACAAAAACACTGCTAAGACAGGTCGGTCGATTAAAAAGAACCTTAGAAAGAATTAAACGCCTGCCCAAAGCATTTAAGAAAGACACCCTTGCAAAAGTGGCCGTCAAAATGGCTGCCTTGAACAAACCCAACCTGATTGACTATCGCCGGATTTTCTGCTTGGAAGACCTTAATATTGCACCAGCTTCTGGTGCATCCAACCAAGATGATGCCGCAACTTGCGAATACGCCATCTAAAATATGAAAACTACAAACAAAAGCAAATACACTTTGCCGTGGGATTCCTGTGAGTGGCCGCACCAGGAGAGACGCTGCGGAAAGGATCGCAGGCGCGATACTAAAGCTCAGTTTAAATATTTTCTGGTCAACGGCCGCAGAGAATCGGCCCGTCGCGAAGAAGACAAAACCAGGTATTTTTTATTCGACCGCTACAATCAGAAAATGTTTGCCGCCATCACAGCGATCTTGATGCTTAGTATCTTTGATGCGTTGTTAACCCTGATGCTGATAGAGCGGGGGTCATCCGAGCTAAACCCCGTGATGGCCTATTTCCTTGAATACGGTCCCCTGCCATTTATAATTGCAAAGTACCTGTTGACCAGCATTGGGGTAGTCATTTTGCTGATTTTTAAAAATGTGCTAATCAACAAAATAAATATGTACACCCATTCCCTGTTTATCTGCGTGATCTTTACCTTTTCCACCGTCATCGTCTGGGAGTTATTTCTGCTTTTCACTAGCCGCTGATTTGCTTCCAGTGAAGGTAAGTTGTTTTTTTCGCTTCTTGATCAAAGACGGCTACCTTCTGGGTACTGAACCAGTCCGGCAGAATATAAAGGGCTTTTGAATCGGGATTGCGGTAGATGTATTCCTGGTGAAAGTGACCCACAAAAATAGAATCAACACCCTCAGCAAATCGGGATTCCGCGAAAACCTTAATTTCCTCCCGGGGCAAATGCAACCGGAATTCGGTGTTTGTTTGCTTTAGACGCTGTTTGAATAATTCTACATATCTCGGTCCAAAAGGCAGGCGGTTCACGATGAATTTTGCGGCCCGGTTTTTAAGCAGTTTTCTGAAGGCTAAATAGTTTCTATCGCGGCGATTGATCTGATCACCGTGTACAAACAGATTTGCTGCGTCATCCCGGTACCAGGCATCTGTAGAACACCATGAAAAGGCCTGTACTCTTTCTGTGGCCAAATAATACTCACGGTTGCCCTCCATAAAACCAACGGTGCGATGTTTTTTCTGCTCACGGCACCACTCGATATAGTCATGATGAATATCGCATTCGTAGCCGGGCAGCGCTACCCATAAATCAAAAATATCACCCAGAAAGATCAAATCCTGCTGGCTACCTTCAAAAAATTCAAGCATCTCAAAAAAGGTTGCATGATTTCCTGTGGTTTTGCTAACATGGGCGTCGGTAATGATGATCATAATCTTTAAACATTGCCTGGAAATGGTTTCAAATTTAATGTTACAATAAATTAAACCAGGGCACAATGCAAGCGCTCAGAGACTATCAAAAATTGATCGCCGACGTGGATCGGCGCTGTCGCCGGATCGCCAGTCGGCACAGAGACCAGATTACCTGTGCCAAGGGGTGCGCCGGCAACTGCTGCCGGATTCACCTTTCGGTCTATCCCGTTGAAGCCGTGTCAATGGCCCTGGCACTGCAAAAGCTGTCGCCGGACTTAAGGTGCCGTATCCAACACAAAGCCAGACATACAAATTCTTTCGGCCCCTGTCCCCTGATTGAAGACGGGGCGTGCCTCATGTACGATGCGCGTGCCGTTATCTGCCGAACCCATGGCCTGCCCATGCTCACCGAATACAGAGGCCACCGTATGATCGGTTTTTGTCAGAAGAACTTCCAGAACCTCGCCCTCGTCTCCGAAAACGATGCCATCCACCTGCCTGAGCTGAACCATTCGCTTGCAGCGGTCAACCGCAAGTTTGTCAGCGAGTTTGCCCATTTGCTGCCATCGGGCAAACGGTTGACCGTCAGTGAAGCTTTGCTGATAGATGTGTAATCCTTTGCCTGAGTAATTTAACAGATCAGGATATCGAAAAATGGGGAAATTATAAAAAAGTAGATGCGTGGCCGAGTGGTTTGAATTATTAGCAAAATGAAAAGAAGCTAGACATCGATGCGTCACTAGGGCTCTTTCTGCATGGTGGGCCTCTTATTTGATCTCCGGTCCTCACCTTTTCTGCGTTCCATACCGGTTCTTCGGTCAAATTTTAGGCCGACGCCTTTGGGGCTCAGCCGGACCACAGAGCCTTTTAACTTCATATCACAGTGCTTCCCGCCTCCGGGGATAACCAGCATTATCTGCTGACCCAGGGAAAATTTATGCTTGGTTACAATAAAGGCGCCGGAGCGACTGATATTGGTAATAAATCCCTTGTAGTTTCGGTTATTAGTGGTGAAAAAAGTCACTTTGCGGTAAAGCGAACGTGGATCCTGCCGTGAGTCTTTTCTATATTTATAACCGTTTTCCCGCAGTCTGGCTTTGCTAAGCTTGGCCATGTCGATGGACTCTAATATTGTATTGCGAGAATCAATAAATTGAGCACCATAGCCATAACGAAAAATTGAATCTTTTATGTTTTTTCGCCATTTAATTTCGACTTTAAGGCAATCTTTATAATCATTGTCAGACGCGGAGGGATCTTTTATAGCGATGTAGATTTTTTCACCGGCATACAGGGTTTGATTCGATTCAAAATATATACCCCGCTTACTTAAATTATACATTTTTGTTTCATAAAAAATATCGGGAAACAAATTGTCATGCCAGATTGTCGCCTCATATTGATAGCGTTTTTTTGCTCTCTGGTCGGAATTTAAGTTCAGCATTCGCCTCAACTCTTATTGTTGATGGTAAAAGATGTTGGGAGCTCTTTACGTCTCCTGCTGTCGAGTTCTTTTTTTACAAGCCAGAAAATTTGCTCTATCGAATTATTTAATCTGCGGGTCGTATCGAGTTCGGCTGCGATCTCCGGCTTCAAAATTTGAGTTCTAACTTCTTTTAGGGTTTGAATTGTGTCTTCGGGAAGCATTTCGAACCCGGACGGTGCATTGAGGATGGCATCTAATAATAGCCGGTTGCTGCCATTAAAAAGTGACTTTCCAAAATGAGATAAAATTTGGGCCGTCGGCATACCGTAGAGTCTATCGCGAACTTCTCGCTCACGCAGAAATTTCAGTACTGAATCATCCTCAGTTCCAGATTCATCTGCCAGCTTTGTTTCTAATTGTTCTATCAAAGCTGATTTCGTTCTTTTTTCTTTTAATAGTTCAAGTTTTCTTGCAGCCTGCTCGAATGCCTTGCGTCTCTCATTACTTTTAGCCCTATCATTAAGATTCCTGTCAGATTCAATTTGATCAACTTCATTATTAATAAAAGTATTGAGATTTTTTATGTCAGCGTACACCTGCTCAACGGCAGCGGCCGACTCGATGGAATACTTTTGCTGAGCTTCTTTCAAAGTTTTGCGAGCCTTCGATATTGCATCCTTCAACATTATCTTATGTCCTCATACTGGCTATGTATTAACGTGTGATTTCAATTAAATTATGTCCGGTTGTTGCTACCCGTCAGAAATTCCAAGGTTGTGCAGATTCTAAAGTAGCGGCAAACTACACGATAGCGGTCCCAGGTTGATCCTGCGTGCTCAGGGACCCATATATAATAGTATCGGCAATAATTCGGTAAACTTGATAGAATCTGGAAAAGGATGGATTTATATAAAGCAGGGAGGTAATTGAAAATCCTGCTTGCGGGCAACAAAAATGATATCTCAGCGGCCTTTTTTGTGTGGTTTTACTGGTTTGCTCCTTTTTCTGCGATCAAATCCGATTCGGCGATCTATATCATACCTGCGCTCCGAGCCCGACCGTCTATTAAAGCTAACTGCAAACCCATCCGGGGCCAGACGTACAATCCATCCCATCAGTTCTATATTCTTGCGAATCTTGCTGCCGGTTATAAAAATTTTTATTTTGTGCCCTAAAGATAATTTGGTTTTCGTTTTAATAAAAGCTCCTCCGCGGCTGATGTTGGTCACCCAACCCCGGCTGATATTATTATTATATTTGAAAACCAGATGCTTATGGCAGGGTTTCCTGGGGTCTTTCCTGACGTCATTTGGATCTTTCAAATCCGGCTTTTTAGCCTTGGACGTCCTGTTATTCGCAATGCCAATACCAATGGTATTTTCGATTGATTCGGGAGAATAATTGAATTGGGCGCCATAGCCGTATTGGAATGAAGAATCCTGTGGTTTTTTGCGCCAGACAATTTCGACATCAAAAAGAAGATCGAGACCTTTATTGGATTGGGCGTTTTCAATGATTTCTACGAAAACATCTTCCCCGGTGTGGAAGGTATGATTGGATTCAAAATAAAGGCCATTCTTACTTAAATTATAAATTTTGCCGGCAGGAGCAGCCTCCTGTGACAGAATATCATGCGAAATAATCGCTTCATATCGGTACCGTTTATGCTTCCTTCTCTCAATATTGACGCCCAATTTTTTCCTCTTGTCATCCGCGATGGCGGAATCGCGAAGAAATTTCTATTGCCCCTGAAAGAAATTGTACAATAAAAAGGATATAAACCACTTGGACAACTCACCCCTGAGTGTTTGGCGGGCACAGTGACTTCACCTCCGGCCGAGTCGTTAAATTCTATAACAGTTTGATTCGGCAGGCTATTTGGCATTTTGTGCCCAGCGCTAACCGAGATTGCAAGAAGCATGCAAAAATGTAAAAAAAAATTTATTAATAGAAGTTTCGGACACTTAAAGAGGAACCTGTGTGTTGATTAAGAAAAAAAATACTGGATTATCTGGGATTTTATTATTATTTTGGGTAATAAATGTCATAGTTGTTTGGGGTTAAATTATAACATGACCGGTCAATCAGAAATTGCAATTCATCCATCGGTGATGTAAGAAAAATATTATGGAATCCGATAATTTTATTAAGAATATTCATGCAGCCTATGCGGCAAGAAGGCCTAACTCGCAGAAACTTAACCACAAAGCCGGGAAATTTATGCCCGGTGGAGATACAAGAAGTGTGACTTTCTATAAGCCGTTTCCAACCTTTATGAAATACGGTCAAGGTTTTACCATCGTCGATGTTGATGAGTTTGAATATATTGATTTTCAAAACAACTACAACTCATTGATTCACGGCCATTCCCATCCAAGGATTACTGAGGCTGTGACCAAACAGATCCAGTTGGGAACGGTTTATGGTTCTCCGGCCGAAAGCCAGTTCTTGTTGGCTGAAGAATTATGTAAACGCTTACCCGGGGCTGACAAGATTAGATTTTGCAACTCGGGAACGGAAGCAACATTGCTGGCAATCGGTCTGGTAAGATATATCACCCAAAGATATAAAATTTTAAAGATGGAGGGCGGCTACCACGGTAGCCATGATGTCGGGCAAATAAGTATTAAACCGGCATTGGAAAACGTGGGGCCGACCGAAAAACCGCACAGCGTGCCTGAAAATGTCGGTATACCGCCCAATGTTTTAAAAGACTGTGTAGTTGCACCCTTTAACGACATCAAGATAACGGAAAAAATTATCGACGAAAACCATCATGATCTGGCAGCTATCATTGTCGAGCCTGTTGCGGGTTCCTGCGGGATGATAGCCCCGGAACCGGGATTTCTCAAGATGCTACGAGAAACGACCACCAAGTTTAAGATTCCATTGATTTTTGACGAAGTTTTGTCTTTCAGACTGTCAAGGGGCGGGTGCCAGGAACTGTATGGCATTGTTCCTGATTTAACGGCCCTGGGCAAGATTATCGGTGGGGGATTCCCGGTGGGTGCCCTCGCAGGTTCCAATGAGTATCTGAATCATTTTGCTCCGGATAAAGCCCGATTTTTGGGGCATTCGGGAACTTTTAACGGGAACCCTGTAACAATGACGGCCGGATTGGCAACCCTCACCGAACTAAGCGTTTCTGAGATTGATCGAATTAATCGCCTGGGGAAAAAGCTTAGAACTGATCTTCGGAAAATTTTAAATGAACTTGAAATCACAGCTCAGGTAACCGGCGCAGGGTCCTTGGCCCAGATCCACTTTACAGACCGGGAAGTTAAAGATTGGCGCAGCGCTGCAACCGCCAGCATAGATCTGAGAACTATTTTCCATTTGCTGTTATTGGAGAAAGGAATTTTTACCGCCACACGAGCGTTTTTTAATATTTCCACTCCGATGGGCGCAACGGAGGTAAATAAACTGGTGGCAGCGGTCAAAAGTTCTCTAATCGAAATGAGGCCTTATATCGAAATTACCGCACCGTCTTTGATATCCGGCTGATAAAAAATCTAACCTTAAAGATTACGAATTTGGTGATCAATCTTGACTTGGCCGGAATAGAGATTACTATATAGAAAATTTTTTTAAGGAGTACCCGATG
>Ga0265306_10001035_pt1 | contig 13608 bp, 11 predicted proteins | sample Helome_3_FD_192493 | JGI IMG/M metagenome (GOLD analysis project Ga0265306, IMG submission 192493) | Marine sediment microbial communities from subtidal zone of North Sea - Hel_20160420 (Illumina Assembly) | ecosystem: Environmental > Aquatic > Marine > Subtidal zone > Sediment ...
CCGATACTGTAGGCGGCCAGTGGACTGATATCGATATCAAGATTAAATGGAATCAAATCTCTTGGATTAAATGCCGAAAAGAAAACCCCGGTCGCAACAATGGCAGTTAGAAACGAAGGCCAGAGTACCGAAATGGCCTGCTGTATGCGCGGAATTTTATCTGGAATCGGTACATCCATTACTTTTCTTGTGACAGTCCATAGACGTAAGCCGCGAGCAAGTGGACCTTGGCTTCGCCGAGGAAATCCTGATGCGCCGGCATTTGCCCATTGCGTCCCTTGGCGATGGACTGGCTAATACGTGTGAGCGAGCCGCCGTAAAGCCAGATATCGTCAGTCAGGTTGGGTGCTCCGAGTGCGGTATTACCGGTTCCGGTGGGCCCATGGCAGGCAATGCAGAATATTTCATACTTGGCCTTACCTTTTTCGGCTAATTCGGAGATGGTCGCTCGGCCCGACAGGCTCAACAGGTACTGCGCTACTTCGTCGACGCCACGCTCTCCGCCAAGCGGCCCTTCCCAGGCTGGCATTGCGGCCTGGCGGCCCTGCAGAATCGTGGTCTTGATATTTTGCGGATCGCCACCCCACAGCCAGTCGCTATCGCGCAGATTCGGGTAGCCGCGTGCACCACGCGCATCTGAGCCGTGGCAGGTTGCGCAATAATTGATAAACAGGCGCTCACCAACTTTGAGAGCTACTTCATCCTTGGTCAGATCGAGAATCGCGGTTTGCTGGTAGCGTTCGAACAAGGGTCCGACCCTGGCCTCGACTTTTTCGACTTCCTGTTCGTATTCGCCCTTGGAAGTCCATTCCAGTAGTCCCGCGAAGGTTCCCAGGCCGGGATAAAGCAACAGGTAAAAGCCACCGAAGGCGATGGTGAGGTAAAACAAACCCAGCCACCAGCGCGGCAACGGGTTGTTGAGCTCGGTCAAATCTTCATCCCAGATGTGGCCAGTGCTCTCGGCTTCATCTGTCCCCTGGTGGCCCGAGGACATCCAGTGTAGTAGCCACACGCAGGCGAGGATGCTGATGACGGTAAGAATGGCGATATACCAGTGCCAGAAATCGCTATTAAAATCGGCCATGAAACTACTCCGCAGAAGGTTTGTTGTTGTCGGTTATCGGGCTATCCTCAGACGGGTTATCCTCAAACGGCAGGCGTGCGGCTTCATCGAAATCCGATTTACGCTTGCCGCTATAGGCCCAGGCCACGATCCCGAGAAAAGTAATCATTACGACAATGGACCAGATCGATTGGAACAGTGTGAACGTCATGTTTATTTCCTCGATTTGAGTTCTATGCCGAGACCCTGCAGGTAGGCAACCAATGCATCGAGCTCGGTTTTGCCTTCGAGCGCCTGTGGGGCGGCTTCTATTTCCGCGTCGGTGTAGGGTGCTCCCAGCGTGCGCAGGGTTTCCATCTTGACCTTGATGTCACCATCATCAAGCTCATTTTCCGCCAGCCACGGGTATCCGGGCATGATCGATTCAGGCACTACGTCGCGCGGATTAATCATATGGACGCGATGCCAGTCATCGCTGTAGCGGCCGCCAACGCGATGCAGATCGGGTCCGGTACGTTTTGAACCCCACTGGAAGGGCCGGTCGTAAACAAATTCGCCGGCAACCGAATAGTGCCCGTAGCGTTCGGTTTCTGCGCGAAAGGGGCGGATCATTTGTGAGTGACAGACATAGCAGCCTTCGCGTACGTAGATATCGCGTCCCTCCAGGCGTAACGCGGAATAGGGTTTTAGTCCCGCCACCGGTTCGGTCAAAGAATCCTGGAAAAACAGCGGGACAATCTGAACCAGACCGCCGACCGAAATCACGCCGATGATCAGGATAATCATCAGGCCGATGTTCGTTTCAACTTTGTCGTGTGCTGAAGCCATGGTGTTATCTCGCTGTCTCTTTAGTGGGCGCTAGCCGGTTCGGGAATTGCAACTTCTACGGGTTTCGCATCTGAGATGCTGCGCCACAGGTTATATGCCATCACAACTGCTCCAAACAGGAAGAAGGCACCACCCAGGGTACGCACGATGTAGTACGGGTGCATCGCCTGCACTGATTCGACGAAGCTGTAGGTCAGCGTGCCATCTGAATTTACTGCACGCCACATCAAGCCCTGCATAATGCCTGCAACCCACATGGATGCTATGTAAAGCACGATGCCGATGGTCGCGGCCCAGAAATGGACTTCCACCAGGCGCAGGCTGTAGAGTTCACGCCCGAACAGGCGTGGGATCAGGTAATACATCGCGCCCATCGATACCAGTGCGACCCATCCCAAAGCGCCCGAATGCACGTGGCCAATGGTCCAGTCGGTGTAATGGGACAGCGCGTTAACGGTTTTGATCGCCATCATCGGGCCTTCGAAGGTCGACATGCCGTAAAACGAAATCGAAACGACCAACAGACGTAGCACCGGATCGGTGCGTAGTTTGTGCCAGGCGCCCGACAGGGTCATGATGCCGTTGATCATACCGCCCCAGGAAGGCGCGAGGAGTATCAGCGACATCACCATTCCGAGCGACTGTGCCCAGTCCGGCAGCGCGGTGTAGTGCAGGTGGTGCGGCCCGGCCCAGATATAGGTGAAAACCAACGCCCAGAAATGGACTACCGAGAGGCGGTATGAATATACCGGACGGCCCGCCTGTTTGGGCACGAAGTAGTACATGATGCCGAGAAATCCGGCGGTCAGGAAGAAACCCACCGCGTTATGCCCGTACCACCACTGCACCATGGCATCCTGCACTCCGGCATAGGCCGAGTAAGACTTCCACAGGCTAACTGGCAGCGCGGCACTGTTAAAGAGGTGTAACACGGCGACGGTGATGATGAATGCGCCGAAAAACCAGTTTGCAACATAGATGTGCTTGACGCGGCGTTTCATGATGGTGCCGAAGAAAACCACTGCGTAGCTAACCCATACCAGCGTAATCAGGATATCGATCGGCCATTCGAGTTCGGCATACTCCTTGCTGGAGGTGATTCCAAGCGGCAGCGTAATCGCAGCCAGCAGAATCACGGCCTGCCATCCCCAGAAGGTAAAAGCGGCCAGCACCGGGAAGGCCAGCCTGACATGGCAGGTATGCTGTACCACGTAGTAAGAACAGGCGAACAACGCGCAACCCCCGAAGGCAAAAATGACCGCGTTGGTGTGCAGTGGGCGCAGGCGGCTGAATGTCAGCCACGGGATGTCGAAATTAAGCACTGGCCAGGCCAGTTGAGCAGCTATCAGGACGCCGACCGACATGCCGACCAGACCCCATACGATTGTCATAATCGAAAATTGTCGGACTACTTTATAATTATAGGTTTCAGTGCTTGTCATCTAGTGCTTCCTCGATGCCTGATACGCATCAAACAGGTGAATCTATCGGGTGGTAATCAGTAGGTAAATACCGGCTGCAGGCCCATACCCCAGAGCAGCGCGGTCATCGCGAGTAATGAAACCAGCGCGACCAGCCCGACGGCAAGCACCGCGGAGGAATAGAGAAAACCGCGTTCGGTCGGAATTTCCATCATTATGGGTAGCCCTGAATACAGCAGGTAAACGGTGTAGGCAAGGGCTGGCAGACCCAGTAGCATGTTGAGCCACAACACCGGGTAAACCTGCATGATACCGATCAGGAACAGGGGTGTCGCGGTATAGGCAGCGAGAGCGATACACAGTGGTAAGGGTCTGACGACTTCGTAGGCTTTACCGAGCAAATGGATTACCCAGCCGATAGTGAAGATACCGACCAACAGTGCGAGGTAATAAATAACGGCTATTGCGAATGCCGAATCCCCGGTGATACGGATGGGATCACCAACGCCTATGCGCCAGCCAACCTGCGTGGTGCCTATGTATCCCGAAATGGCTGGAATCAGCGCAAGAATAAAAACGTGCCCGACAGAAGTCTTGTCGCCGTTTTTCTGCTGCTCGCGAATTTTTTCCCACTCGCGCGTGGGATCGGTGAACAGACCTATAATGTGCTGTATAAACATGGCAGTGTATCTTGTTATTAGTTAGCGTGGATTATTCAATAAGCTTGCGCTGTGGTATTGACCCAGATCAAACTCCGATAATATTCAAGTTGCATCATGACTACAACCACTTGAACTAGCGTCAGTTAAAAATCGAGATATTTAGTTGAAATCGGCCGTCGTCAAACGAGATGATCCTCAGGTTTCCGTCGAAACCGGTGCAGTATCCGCTGTAATCGGTATCAGGGATTGTTTTCATTGTGGCCTGCCGGTACCTCCCGAGCTGGGCCTGGTTGTCAACATCGATGGTGTCGACCAGCCGATGTGCTGCCACGGCTGCCAGGCCGTTGCGGAAGCTATCATCGCCTCCGGTCACGAAAATTTTTACCGGGTCAGGACCGAGGTTTCTCCGACCGGGCAGGGCCTGGTGCCGGAGTTCCTGCGCGACACCGAAGTTTACGACGTCCCCGAAATTCAGGGCCAGTTCGTGCACTCTCTTGGTGCGGACATGCGCGAGGCCAGCCTGATCCTCGAGGGTATTACCTGTGCGGCCTGTATCTGGCTCAATGAACAATACATCGCCGGGTTACCGGGAGTTACCGATGTGCGCGTCAACTACGCGACCCAACGCGCCCTGGTGCGCTGGGATGAGACTCGAATAAAGCTCAGCGAGATTCTGCAGTCGATCCAGAAGATCGGCTATCGCGCGCTGCCGTACAATCCAAATCAGCAACAGGAATCGCATCGGCAACAACGGCGCCTGCAACTGCGCCGCCTAGCGGTCGCCGGATTATTTGGTATGCAGGTCATGATGATATCGATCAGCCTCTATGCCGGAGCCTGGTCTGGCATGGAAGCCTCTTTCGAGCAGTTCTTTCGCTGGTTGAGTCTTGGCCTGACACTTCCGGTAATACTTTACTCGGCAACGCCTTTTTTTATCTCGGCAGGGCGTGACCTGGCGCGCCGCCAGGTGGGTATGGATGTCCCGGTATCGCTTGCCATCGGAATTGCCTTTGCCAGCAGCGCCTGGGCAACGATCAACGGCCAGGGAGAAATTTATTTCGACTCCGTCGTAATGTTCGTTTTCTTTTTATCGGCCAGTCGATACTTTGAAAATATGGCGCGTCAGCGCTGTGCGGCTTCGGTGGAGCAGCTCGCCCAGTCAATGCCGGTGGTAACGACCCGACTGGCGCCTGACGGGGGTGCCGAAGAATCCGTCGCGGCGGCGACGCTTGCCATCGGCGACCGGGTGCTGGTGCGTCCCGGTGAAACCGTCCCCGCGGATGGTGAAATCATTTCGGGATTCTCGGCGCTCGACGAATCGCTATTGAATGGCGAAAGTATTCCGCTCGATAAAAATGTCGGTGATCGTTTGCTAGGCGGTAGCATCAACGTAACCAATCCGTTGCAGATGGAAGTCAGATCGGTCGGTGCGGACACCGTGATGGCGGAGATTCAGCGCACCATCGAACGCGCGCAGGCCGAAAAACCTCCCCTGGCACGCCTGGCGGATCGAGTGGCGGCGCGTTTTATCAGTGTCGTATTGCTGATAGTAATCAGCGTCGCCATATTCTGGTGGCTGCACGATGCTGAACGCTGGTTTGAGATAGCACTTGCGGTGTTAATCGTCAGTTGTCCCTGTGCGTTATCGCTGGCGACGCCGACCGCCATCAGCGCCAGCCTGGGTAAGCTGCAGTCCGCCGGGCTACTGGTCAAGCGCGGCTCGGCACTCGAGAATTTAAACCGGATCACCCACGTGGTATTCGACAAGACGGGTACCCTGACCCGGGGCCGCCCCAGGCTGGAACGGGTCATTTTCAGCCCGGAATACGATCGGGATCAGTGCCTGCAAATTGCAGCCGCGCTCGAACAGCACTCCGAACATCCCCTGGCCAGGGTGCTGGTGCAGGAGGCCGGGATGTTGGAAAAGCGCAAGCTTGCGCAGGTTACCAGTACCGCGGGTGGTGGCATCTGTGCCAGCATCGATGACGAAGATTACTTTATTGGCAACGCTAACTATATTGCCAGTCATAGCAGTGCGGAGATCCCGGCCCAATGGCTCGAAGAAATTGGTGCCGATGCGGTGACCACGGTGGTACTGGCACGTGCCGATCGTGTAATCGCCATGTTTACCTTTGTCGATGAGCTGCGCGAGGATGCGAAAACGCTGATCACGCATTTACAAAATTTAGGTAAATCAGTGATTTTGATGACCGGAGATGGTGACGCCGCCGCCCGCCAGGTGGCCGAGCTGACCGGAATCCCGGACTACCGGGCACAAATGTCACCGCACTCGAAAATGGAGGCGGTGCAGGCATTGCAGCAGGAATCTGCCGTGGTTTTAATGGTCGGTGACGGTGTAAACGATGCCCCGGTGCTGTCGACTGCGGACGTATCGATTGCGATGGGAGGTGCCAGTTCGCTGGCCAAGACGAGCGCCGATGTTGTGTTAACCGCGAATCATCTGCCCGCGATTGCACAGGCAATTGTTATCGCGGCTCGAACCCAGCGTAATATTTACCAGAATATGGGCTGGGCCCTGATGTATAATTTCGGCGCGATCCCGGTCGCGGCGATGGGTCTGATTGCACCCTGGCTTGCCGCCATCGGAATGTCGATAAGCTCGTTACTGGTAGTTTTGAACGCATTGAGGCTGACACGCTAATGGAAATTATCTACCTGCTGATTCCAATCTCGCTGATACTGCTGGGGGTAATCGTGTGGATTTTACTGTGGGCGGTTCGAGACGGGCAATATGACGACCTCGAAGGTCCCGCGCATCGTATCCTGATGGACGAGGACCGAATTGTCGAACCGCAAAAAAATAGCCGGCGGGGAGATGCCGGCTAAATACTCTAAGATGTAATTAAGAGTAGGAGTCAAAAAGAATTGTAAGGTGATGCGGATCCGGCTTAATTGATCCATGTCAACTAAAGTAACGGTCGTTTAAACCGTTCGGGAAAATGTCCCGCCGCTTTTGCCCTCGCGTTGGTAGTGGTCAAATATCATGCAGATGTTGCGTACCAGCAAACGCCCTGGTTCACGCACGATAACCTGATTGTCAGTCAACTTGACCAGTCCATCCTGTTCCATGTCGTGCAGTTGTTTCAGTTCATCGGCGAAGTGGTCGCCAAAATCGATCCCCCAGCGCGACGAAATACGTCGCATATCGAGATGGAAATGACAAACCAGGCTCTGGATAATCTCGCGTCGTAGCAGGTCATCGTCGTCGCTCTGGAATCCACGCACGACCGGAAGCTGCTGCTGATCAAGGCTGTCATGATAGGAGTCGAGGCTGGTGGTGTTCTGGCTGAAGTTGTCGCTGACGTGACTGATGGCAGACACACCGAAGCCGATCGAATCGCACTGCGCGTGGGCAGAATATCCCTGGAAGTTTCGATGCAGGCTACCGCTGCGTTGTGCCACTGCAAGTTCATCCTCTGGTCGGGCGAAATGATCCATGCCGATATACTCGTAACCTGCGGCACATAACTTGTCGATTGCGCTATGTAAAATCGCCAGTTTCTCGGTTGCATCCGGTAAATCATCTGCCTGGATACGACGCTGTGGCGGAAACCGGTGTGGCAGGTGGGCATAGTTATACATTGCGATTCGGTCCGGACTCAGATCGATAATCCGATCAAGGGTAGCGGCAAAGCTTTCCAGGGTTTGATGGGGCAGGCCGTAAATCAGGTCGATGTTGATGGAGCGCATACCGTGGCGACGCGCATCATCTATTACGGTCGAGGTTGTTTCCAGACTCTGAACCCGGTTGACAGCTTTTTGCACTTTCTCATCGAGATCCTGTACACCAATACTGATGCGGTTGAAACCAAGTCCGCGCAGGTGGGATATTCCATCCTTCGCGATGACGCGGGGATCGAGTTCGATCGAGTAGTCGGTGTCATCGTCTAATTTCAGCCGAAAATGCCCGGCAATCTTTTCCATCAACTGCTGCGACTGCTGATGCGACAGGAATCCCGGCGTACCACCACCCCAGTGCAGCTGGCGCACTTCCCGATCCGGGTCAAACAGGCTGGCCTGGATTTCTATTTCACGATACAGGTCCTGCAGGTAGGGTTCGGCACGTTCCTTTCTCTTGGTAATGACTTTGTTGCAGGCGCAGTAGTAGCAAATCGAGCTGCAAAACGGAATATGGAAATAAAGCGATAGCGGCTTTGGAATAGGTTCTTCGTTACTTGACCTGGCCCAGTCACGATAGTCGGCTTCCGAGATCTGGTCGTGAAATTCTGTTGCCGGTGGGTAAGAGGTATAACGCGGCCCCGGTCTGTCGTAACGGTTGATCAGATCTTCCTGAAATAGGGGTGCTTGGGCCATCAATACTGGGGTACTTAACATTGGTACATAGACTACCCCCTGTTTACGAGTTTGCTTTGATCTGGATCAATTCCGGGAAATCAATTTGATCACTTCTTTAGGCCTTTAATGTAGCTTCGATTGCGGCCCCGACCTGGTAGAGGCTTTCGTCGCGTCCGTTAGCGGCAGACAGCATTAACCCGACCGGGGGTTCACCCGGCTGATGGCAGGGGATGCTCATCGAGCAGCCGTCGAAATAATTGACGGTCGCGGTATTACGCAGGCAGCGCAGGTTAACCTGCCGGGCATTATCTTCGTCATCCGTTTCGGCGATTGTCGGCGGGATGCAGGCGACGCTCGGGTAAAGCAGTGCATCGACCTGCAGTGATTCAAACTGCTTATTAAATGTGTCGACGATCTGTTCTCTTTCACGATATCGCCGCTGTTGTTCCTCGTCGCCGATTTCAGCGCCGGCCGACATGCGCAAGCCGACAAAGGGATCGTATTCGTCGAGATGTTGTTCGAGCATTTCACGATGGTGCTGCCAGACTTCGTAGACGACGATCGGTCGTTCGATGAAAAAGTCGTCGCAATGATCGAGCACTGGCATTGGCGTCTGCTGGATATTCACACCCGCCGCGATAAGTACTTGGACCGAGCGCTCGAATGCTACACGCACTTCATCGTCAAGGTCTTCCATTACGCGAGCACCCGGGATCACCAGTTTCATGGTTTTCAAGTCCGCGGGTTGCAAGTCTGGCAGTGTGCTGGAAGGTGGCAGCTTGCCGCACATTAACTGATCGAGAATAAAGCAACTATCCACGTCTACCGCGAGCGGTCCCGGTGCATCCAGTGTCGGTGACAGCGGGAATATCCCGTCAAGTGACATGCGACCATGGCTGGGTTTAACACCGACCACGCCGTTAAAGGCCGCCGGGATACGACAGGAACCTGCAGTGTCGGAACCGAGCGCGGCCGCCACGATGCCTTCGGCGACGGCAACGGCGCTGCCCGACGAGGAACCACCGGGCAGGCGCCCGGTTTCGCGATCCCAGATTGACAGGGGCGTGCCGTAATGTGGATTCTTGCCGATCCCCGAGAACGCAAACTCGCTCATGTTGGTGCGACCCAGGAACAACAGCCCGGCAGCGCGCAACGGTGCTACAACGTCGGCGTCTTGAGCCTCGGGTTGCGCGTAGTGCCTGCGCACCATCGAGCCTGCGAGCGTGGATTCATTCCTGACATTGAACAGGTCCTTGAGTGCAATCGGGATGCCGGCAAGCGGTGACTGCGAAGGTGATTTCTGGCGTGCCCGGTCGATGGAAGTGGCCAGGTTCAGGAGTCCGGTATTGATCGCGGTAAATACCGCGCTCGACCGATTTGCCAGTTCCAGTGCCTGTTCCACCAACTCGGTCGAAGTTGTATCTCCATTGCGTAGCGCCGTGGCGAGGACGCGTAATCCGGGCATGTTCATGTCTTCGGAAACCGGTAACCCAGGATGTCCTGGTAGGCCCATTGCGAGTAAATCTTGTCGGCGCGCAGGCAGTGTTGCTCAAGTTCGTCGACCGGCGAGAAATCCCAGTCGTGGAGCTGGCCCCTGGCAAGCGCTTCGCGCAGGAACAGGCGTCGACGTTGACTGGCGAAGACGTCACGCGCGAGGCTTTCGACATCCCACCGTTGCTGCACCAGTTTCGACAAGGCTTCGCGCGAATCCCCGTAGTCGGGGTTCTCAAACTGATTGATTCGCTCGTGAGGATCGGTTTCAAGATCAAACAACTGTTCGGGATCGATCGCGCTGTAGACGTATTTTATCGATCCCTGTTTGACCATCAGTAGCGGCGTGGTCGAACCCTCGGCCAGGTTTTCAGCGTATACCGGGTGATCCCATAGTGTCGAGGAATCGGTTGCAAGTCCCCACAGGCTGTTTCCCGCAACCGCTTCGACCAGGGTCGACTGGTTCGTGTCGCCGGCGATTTCGAGCAGGGTAGGTAGCAGATCTACCAGCGAAACATTAGCCCCGATGCGACGCTGATCCATCTGTGGATGGCTGATAATCAGTGGAACTCGACAGGCTTCTTCGAAGAACGACTTCTTATACCAGAGCCCGTGCTCACCCAGCATCTCGCCGTGGTCGGTCGTCAGCAGGATGACGGTATTTTCATACAGCCCGGTTTCCTTCAATACCTCGAGTAACTGTCCGACCTGATCATCGACGTAACTGACCGAACCATAATATGCGTGTCGCGCCACGCGCACCTGTTCCTCGGTAGGAGGGTGGTCCTTTAACGCATACTGTGCCATCAGCCGCAGGCTGTAGGGATCCATCTCGTCCTGCTCGGTGTTGACCACCGGCATATCGATGTCTTCATGGCGGTAACGATCCCAGTGCTCCGGCCGGCATTGAAACGGATCGTGCGGGTGTGTGAACGAGGTGAACAGCATGAAGGGGCGTTCATCTTTGCCGCGCGCCAGGTCGTAGATCTTGCGCCGCGCACGATGACAGACTTCGTCATCGTACTCGAGCTGCACATTGCGCAGGCAAACCCCGGCATCGGTAAAGGTAACACTATCGTTGGCAAAACTGGGCCTGACCTCGGTCCAGTCACCGGTCCAGCCAAAATCCCCGGGGTAAATATCGGTGGTCAACCGCTCCTCGAATCCATGCAGTTGATCAGCACCGACGAAATGCATCTTGCCGACCAGGCAGGTCTGGTAGTCGAGATTGCGCAGGTAATGGGCGAAGGTCGGGATCGACGATGGAAACTCGGCCCCGTTGTCGTAGGCGCCTATCGTCGAAGCCAGTTGACCTGCCATCATCGAAAAACGCGAGGGTGCGCATAGCGGGAAATTGGTATAAGCGGAATCGAAAATGGCCCCGTTCGAAGCCAGTGAATCGATATGCGGGGTACTCGCAATCGGGTTTTGATAAGCCCCGATGTAGTTGGCGGCCAGTTGATCTGCCTGGATCACGAGTATGTTGGGTCTGCTGCTTTTCATTATGATCCCTCGGTGAATTCAAGTTGTGAGTGGCAGGGGTTCAAGATATCTTAGGCGCATGCGTTATTTACAATCCTGCCTGTTCCTGCTGCTACTCGGATGTTCCAGCGTCGCACCGGTGAGTTTAACCAATCAATCCTCCGAGCGCGATAACGAGTGGCCGATTGCGAACCTCGAAGACAGTGGTTTCGATGTCGAAAAAATGCAGCAGTTGACGCAAAGACTCAAGTCGGGGTGGCATCCCAATGCGCATATGGTGCTGGTCGAGTACGACGGTAAGCTGGTGTATGAAAATTACCTCTCTGGCGAAGATGAAAACTGGGGTCAACCCCGCGGGTACCGGGTGTTCGCAGCGGATTCGATCCACGACCTGCGTTCGATATCCAAAAGCGTAACTTCACTGCTGCTCGGCATCGCCCTGGGTAACGATTTTGAAACCGCATTGTCGCGTCCGATCATCGAATACTTTCCCGAGTTCGCGGACCAGGTAGCCCCCGGCGTCGAAAAAGTCACCTTGCATCAGGTCCTGACCATGTCGGCGGGTTTTGAGTGGAATGAAATGGTGTTGCCTTATGCGAACGATAAAAACGATGAGCGAAGATTGTACTATGAGCCGGATCCGGTTCAGTATGCCCTGACCAGGCCATTGCGCACGAAACCCGGCGAAAGCTGGTATTACAACGGTGGCATGACGATGGTTGTTGCCGCGCTGATTGAAAAGATCAGCGGTAAGCCTTTCCTCGAGTTTGCGCGTGAAAAGTTAGCTGATCCCCTCGGTATTTCGGAAGCCGATGTGGAATGGCGTGGCCTGGGAATATGGCGATCGAGGCCGACCTTGCCCAGTGCTGTCTCGGGATTACGCACAACCGCAAGAGACCTGGCTAAAATAGGCTCGCTGGTCTTACATGAAGGTCGCTGGAAAGGCCGGCAAATAGTGCCAAGGGCCTGGATTCTGGTCTCCACGCAACGCCACATGGAGCAGTCTTTTCTGATCTGGAGCCTGGATGGGATTTACGGGTATGGCTATCAATGGTGGCATGGAAACTTCAGTGGTGAGTACGGTAATTTTACCGCGATAACCGGGGTAGGGTATGGCGGTCAGCGCCTTTTCGTCATTCCCGAGAAGAAACTCGTTGTAACCATTTTTGCCGGTAATTACGGTAACGGAATTCTGCGTATGTCGGAGCAGGTATTGGCCGAAATAGTTGCGGCAGCGCCATAACCAGCCTGGTTACCAGGCTTTTGAATACCATCTTAGCCAATAGTCGAGCAATGTTTTATTCTCGTCGCGGCATATCCATGGTTGGATTTTCATCGAAAAATCCTTCCGGCATCCAGTGAAAGCCGGCATAGACGACCGGTTGCACCGGCCAGTCTTCGGGGCGCGGCCAGTGATGGTAGTTCAGCGTATGCCAGATCACGATGTCCTCGTTGTCGATGCTGCGGTCGGCCCGGGTCCATTTTGGCAAGCCATCGCCGCCCGCATGCTGATTTGGAAACCAGCCGGTTGGATAGAGTTCATCGGCGGCGTAACGGGTTACCCAGAGGTGCTTGTACATGAACGCGGCGCGCTGACCTACCGATGAATCCGGCTGTTGAAACGGAAAGCTGTTTGTACCCGGGAGCAGTTTGTAGGCGACCGGTTCGCCGTAGCGGTTGTTAACGTTGGGATTCAGCACTCGCCAGTAACGCGCGCTGTGGGCATTAATTTCGCGCTGCGCCTGCAGCTCGGTCTTAAAGCGTGTTTCCTCGGTGCGGACGGCATTGCCATGGGGGTTGTCATCACCCGTGGGTAATGCTGAGAAGTTGATTTCACTGGCCGAGTTGCGTTCGCCATCGAGTGCCATGTCGAAGCGAAAACTGAACACATGCTGATGCACGTGCGACTCGACCTGGTTGCCGATTTGCCGGCCGTAAGGACTGGATTTGCCGTTTTCCAGTGCCGAGGGGAAGGGTATGCCTGTTGCCTTGACTTCAACGCCGATGGTGCCATCCAGGTAAAAATACCAGAAGAATCCGTAGACATAATTACCGATGGTTGCGGTCGACGAAACCACCAGTCGACGCGAGCGCGTCACCGTGGCTTGCCCGGCTGCCGGTACCGAGTATTTCCAGAGAATTCCGTAATCCTCTTCGTGCATGCAGACCGCGTTGTTGATTAAACGGGGTTCTCCGTGCCAGTCGTGGGTCCAGATGTCGAAATAGTGAATATGCCCCAGGCAATCGCAGCCAAGGGCAAGCGAGTCGAGTGCAACGCCGATTCCATATTCGCCGGTATCGAAAGCGTTGCGGCGAAAATTTGCGTCGCGTGGATCACCATAAG
>Ga0265306_10001036_pt1 | contig 13606 bp, 11 predicted proteins | sample Helome_3_FD_192493 | JGI IMG/M metagenome (GOLD analysis project Ga0265306, IMG submission 192493) | Marine sediment microbial communities from subtidal zone of North Sea - Hel_20160420 (Illumina Assembly) | ecosystem: Environmental > Aquatic > Marine > Subtidal zone > Sediment ...
CATAACGCCCGCTCCGATCACACCTGCTCGCCGTACTGGTTTCGTCATTCTTCTCTCCTGAGGTTCGGGCGGAGGAACTTTCCGCAAGACGTGCCCGAAGGCAAGCCGTTACATCGAATGCCCGGATTTGTGCTGCTATTTGTAAGGAAGGGCTGTTAGCGCCGCGACGAGCTCGTCATGGATGATTCCATTGCTTGCGATGGCACCGCCGCCATAAATGGTTTCATCGCCTCGGAAGGACGTGAGCCTTCCGCCTGCCTCGCGGATGAGCACCGCGGGTGCGCAGATGTCATAGGGTTGAACGCCCGGATCGACCATTGCATCGGAGCGTCCGAGCAAGATCTGGCGGTAGCCGTCGAAGTCGGGGCAGCCTCGTGCAATGTCGCAGGCGTCGGATAAGCGCAGCAGCGCCTCGCCCACCCCCGCCATCGTGAACTGCTGAAGCCCGCCGTGGGTTACGGTTGCGTCGGCAAGCGGACCGACCTTGGAAACGCGAACGAGATTACCGTTGTGCGTTGCGCCCTTGCCCTGCACACCGACGAAGAAGTCGCCTGCCGCAGGCATGTAGGCGATGCCGACGACCGGAACGTTTTCGGCCTCGACGCCCACGAGCACCGACCAGGTCGACCAGCCGCGGACGAAGGCACGGGTGCCATCGATCGGATCGACGATGAACTTGAGCCCATTGCTGCCCTTTCGAACGCCGGTTTCTTCCCCGAGGAAGCCCGCATCCGGGAAGGTTGCGGCGACGTGATCACGAATGATTTGCTCCGCTTCGCGATCGGCGATCGTCACCGGGCTCCGGTCGGGCTTTTTCTCCGGCACGACGCCTTGTTGAAAATGCTTCAACGCCCCGTCCCCTGCGCGCCGCACAACCTCTTCCAGCGCGCGCAATCCGTCCGCCCCGCCGATACGCCTGATGTCGAACGCTTCGCTCATGAAGGGAGCATGACCTCTTGCTCCATCGTTTCCAATTGACGGCTCCATCTTCTGTCTCCACCATAGTCCCTATGGCGCAACGGGGGTCGATCGTGCCATTCGCCGGCTGGCGGCGGACTCGGTTGTTGGGGGAGTCTCCCTTGCGCCAAGCGGTGAGGTCCATCGGCGACCGCGCCGTGCGATTCGCCGAAGACGTGGTCGGCCAAGACCTCGATGCGCGCATTGCGGGTATCAAGACCCATCCCAACGAGCTCGGTCACGACCCGTTCGGCTTCGACCCGGAAACGAGCCGCTATGCGCTGGCCGTCGCGGCCCTCCTGCACCGCCGCTACTTCCGAACCGAGGTCTTTGGCGTCGACCGGGTCCCTCCCGGCAGGGTGCTCATCGTGGCCAATCATTCTGGTCAACTGCCCGTCGACGCGGTCATGATCGCCAGCGCCATGATGCTCGATGCCGATCCGCCCCGATTCCCACGAAGCATGGTGGAGACCTGGACGGCCGAGTTGCCCTTTATTTCCAAGCTTTACCCTCGGCTCGGCCAGGTCGTGGGGTCGCCGGAGAACGCCCGGCGCCTGCTTCGACAAGAAGAAAGCCTCATTGTTTTTCCGGAAGGCGCCCGCGGCATCAGCAAGACCTTCGATCAGCGCTATCAGCTCACCGATTTCGGCCTGGGCTTTGTCCGTCTCGCGCTCGAAACCAATACGCCGATCGTCCCGGTCGCGGTGATTGGCGGCGAAGAGCAGTATCCATCCATTGCGGACTTCAAGCCCTTGGCGCGGCTCCTGAGGATGCCGGCGTTTCCCGTCATGCCGCAGGTCTTCTTCGGCATGCTCGCGCCCCTGCCGACCAAGTACCGTCTCTACTTCGGCGAGCCGTTTCATTTCGAAGGCGACCCCGACGATGACGACTCGAAAATCGAAGACAAAGTCTGGCTCGTGAAGAGCACGATTCAGAGCATGGTGAACCGCGGCTTGCGTGAGCGTAAGGGCGTGTTCATCTGACCGAGGCCGTAGCCATGCCGAACCCTTACACCCACAACCGAACTAAGCCGAGCGCGCGTCGGGGACGTGAGCCCGTTCGGGAACGTCCGCTAGCAAGGGCGCCGGTGGCGCGCGGCGTGTTCGGTCATTCGAACCAGCCTTCGATTCAGGTCGAGCAGCCGCAACCCCAAGCCGAGCCAGCGACGGGCAAGCGCCCCAAGCCGGCCACCGACGGTGCGGTCTTGGTGACCGGCGTCTGCGGGCGCCTCGGCAGGCTTCTGGTTCGTGAGCTCCATCGCACCGATCGCGTCGTTGGCGTCGATCGGCGCCCATTCGACGACCGTCCCAAGGACATCCTCCATCATCAGATCGACATGCGTCGCAAAAAGATGAAAGACATCTTCCGCGGCCGCGACATTCGCGCAGTCGTTCACCTCGGCATCCTTCACGACCCGCGGCGAAGCGATCGCGAGCGCCACTCCTGGAATATCGTCGCCTTTCAGAAGCTGCTCGACTACATGACGCAGTACAAGGTTCCGAAGCTCGTCGTGCTTTCGGGGGCCAACGTCTACGGCCCGCAGCCCAACAATCCACAGTTCCTCACCGAGGACTCGCCTTTGCTGGGGGCCCAGCAGTTCGGGGGCATGCGCGACCTTATCGAGCTGGACATGCTCGCCCAAAGCTTCTTTTGGAGGCAGGCCGACACCGAGACCGTCATCCTTCGGCCTTGCCACATCGTCGGCCGAGTCCACAACGCCGCCAGCAACTACCTTCGGCTCGAGCGTCCGGTGATGGTGATGGGCTTCGACCCGATGATGCAGGTCGTCCACGAACGGGACGTCGTCCACGCGATCCAGCTCGCCTTGCGGCCCGGCGTTCGCGGCATCTTCAACATCCGAGGGCCTGGCGAGATGCCGCTTTCGCATCTGGTGCGTGAGGCCGGTGGTCGTCCGCGCATCGTCCCTTCACCGCTCGCCCGTGTCGCTCTCGACCAGCTCTGGAAGCTCCGGCTCAGCTCGTTTCCATCGGAGGAGCTCGACCACTTGCGCTACGTCTGCATGGTCGACGACTCACGGGCTCGCACCGAACTGGGGTACGAGCCCATGCACTCGATCCGCCGCGTCCTTCGGGACGTCCGGCGGTTACGCTATCAGCTGGCCTAGCGGCACTTCCCGTCGAGGCAGTCTTCCCCATCGAGGCAGTCCGATTGAACGCGGCAGTCGCTCTGAAGCTCGCTTTCGGCGTAGCAGAGGTTGTCGGGCCCACAGAGCGGGACCTGACCGTCGCGCGAGGTGCAGATCAAATCGGGCTCAGCGGCGCTGATGTCGCACTCGGTGCGGCAGAGCCCTTCCACGCAGATGCTGCCGTCGCAGTCGGCGTCCGTCCGGCAGTATGGCGTGGGAGCGGCGGGATCGGGACTCGTGCGCGGCCGGCAGAAGCCCTCGGCGTCGCAGACCTCGATCGCATCGTTGCAGCCTTCGTCGCACCGAAGGAGGCAAGTTCCTTCGACGCAGTTGGTCGAAAGGTCGGGGCAATCGCTGCTGTCGATGCACTCATTGACTATCGGCTGGCAGAGGCTCGCTTCGCAGGCCGTCCCGCTCGGGCAACTCGTGTCGGGGCTGCAGAGGAGGCGGCAACGGTTATTGGCACAGGTGAAACCGGCCGAGCATTGGAAATCGAACTGGCAGGTCTCGGCAATCGCGGTGCAGAGGTTCTCGAGACAGAGATCGCCGCCGGTGCAATCGCCGTCCCCGAGGCAGTTCCCCGCAGTGGCGGGACGGCAGCTGTCACGGAAGTCACACTCGAAGCCCGACTGGCAGTCGGGGTCGGCGCGGCATTCGGCGACGGACGGGATGTAGCAGCCGCCGTCGGCGCGGTCGCAGTAGCTGCCGACCGGACAATCCCCGTCGGTGAGACAGATTCCAAAATCGTAGCCGATACAACTGTTCGCCTGCGGATCGCAGAACGTGTCCGAAGGACAGTCGAAGTCGCTCTGGCAGGAGACTTGGACTTCGCGCTCCACCGGCCCGGAGCCATAAATGGGGCAGCCGGCGAGGAGCAGCAGAAACGGAAGGAAAGAGACTGCGCGTGAATGGGCCATGAATCTCGGACGCGCCTCGAACGGCGGTATTCATACCCGTGCTGGCTAGCCCAGAAAGGTGTCCTCGAAGGCCCGATTTTGCCGCAGGGCCTCGTACAAAACGATCGCTACGGCGTTGCTCAGATTCAAGCTCCGGACCGCTCCGATGGTGGGGATGGCCCAGACATTCTGCCGGTCCTCGAGCAGCTGGCGGGGCAGCCCCACCGACTCCCGGCCGAAGACGAGGGCGTCACCGGGCTCGAAGGCAGCCTCTAGATACGAACGAGAGGCCGTAGCAGAAAATAAATGAATTCGGCGCTCTGGGTCGGATTCCTCGAACGCCTCGAATGATTTGTGACGGTGGATTTCGACGAGATCCCAGTAGTCGAGGCCGGCGCGGCGTACCGCGTGCTCGTCGATCTGGAAGCCGAGCGGCCCCACCAAGTGCAGCGGCGACTGGGTCGCTCCACAGGTCCGGGCGACCGCGCCGGTGTTGGGCGGGATCTCGGGCTCGACCAGCACGACGTGGAATGGGCTCGTCGTCGGCGAGGCGCGGAGCTTGAGGCCTTGGGGCATGCCCGTTCTTACGATAGAGGGTAGCGGCATGGCAAAGCGGACTTGGTTGTTGGTGGTCCTGGGAGTCGCTGGGGCTCTGATTCTGTGGCGCCAGAGCCAACCGGAGGCGTCTAGCGCTTTGCGTCAGTGGACCCAGGTTGCGGCCCTCGTGGCGCCACCCGCCGGCCTGGACTGGGAGCGGATCGACGCGTACCCCGAGGTGAAGAAAGCGGTCGAGGGCAGCGACCCGGTTCGCTTGCGCGAGGCGCTGGCCGGCGCCGGGCTTCGCGGTCTCTGGGTCGGCGTATCGGTGCTGCCGAAAACGGGGGCGGATCTCCCATTGGCGGAGCGTTTCGCGGCTGGCGCCGTGGTACGCGGGTTTCGGGGCGCGGTGCTCACGACGCAGGGGCTGCTCTACGTGGTCGACGAGACCAGCTGGCCGGTGGTCATTTCGGATCGGGTGCTCGCTCGCGTGGCGCGCGGCATTCTCGAGGGGAGCGATCCACCAGCCATGGACGCGTTTCCCGAACAGCTCACCGAGGAGCAAGCCGTCGAGGTCCTGATCGTGCTGAGCGGGGGATCCGGTCCGCGGCTGTGGCGATCTGCGCGTTCGCACTCGATCGCCGAAGGGCTGATCACCGCATCGCTCGCAGCGCGGGAACGCTGGGAGGAGAGGGCGGAGACGATGGGCGGACCCCTCGGCGAACGCCTCAATCAGCTCGACGTCGAGGTCGCGTTCCTGTTTGACGACGGCACCTTCGACCCGGGGGCCACCTCTTTGATCGACACGCTCGTCAAGTCGCAGCACGGTGTGGCCTACGAGCAGCCCTCCCGCTGGCGTTATCTTCTGCCCCGCGCGACGCACAGAGCCGACAGCCCGACCGACGCATACAAGCGGCTATTCCGAAACAACGGTCTTCCGGAGAACAGCTTCGGACGCAAGGACCTGCGCCTCTATCGCGTCCGGATGCAGACCGTGTCGATCGATCAAGGCTCCACCGGCTCGAGGTGAGCGGACGCGCCGTTGGGCTCCGGCGCGGGATCGAGGAGCTCCTCCGCCTCGAAGGTGTCGAGCGCCGCCTCCCCTTCGGCGGGGAGCAAGATCACGAAGGTCGTGCCGAAGCCCTCGCGGCTGCGCACGTCGATGCGGCCGCCTGCTTCGGAGATGATGCGTTGGGAGATCGCCAGCCCGAGGCCGGTTCCCTGCTGCTTCGTGGTGACAAAAGGCACGAACAGGTTGGCGAGCAGGCCGGGTGCGATTCCCGGGCCCGTGTCACGTACACTGATTTGCACCCAGCGTCGGGCTCCGCCGCCGAGGCGGAAGCTGTCCTGATTGCGCGTTTCGACGAAGATGTCGCCGCCGCCGGTCATCGCCTGTACGGCGTTCTGGACGAGGTTGATGAGGACCTGCCGGAGGTGCTCGATGTCGATGCGCACCCGTGGCAAGTCCTGCGCCATCTCGACGTGCAGCGCGACGTCGACCGAGTCGCATTCGGGTCTGAGAAATTGAAGCGTCAGCTCGACGGCGGCGTTGACGGGAATCGGCTCGGGGTCGCTGTGGGCGGGTCGCGCGTAGTCCAGGAACGAGCTGACCACGCGATTGAGCCGATCGACCTCGTCGACGATGATATCGAGGAATTCCTCGCCATCTTCGGGCGGGGCGGAGGTCTCGGTGAGGTACTGGGCGCTGGCCTTGATCGAGCCCAGCGGATTTCGAATTTCGTGGGCCAAACCTGCCGCCATTTCACCGAGCGCAGCGAGGCGGTCCTTTTCCTTCATCTGCTGATAGACCTGGGAGTTCTCGATGGTGATGGCGACCTGGTTGGCCAAGCCGGCCAGCAGCTGCACCTCTTCGCGCGAGAAGGCGTCTCGTAGCCGGTCGTCCCGGAGGGCGACGAAGCCATACAGTTCCCCGGACTCGCCGCGAAGCCCCAGGCAGACGGAGGCCTGAAGCGCGCGCATCGTGACGGCGATGTCGTGCGCGGTTTCGGCTTCCCGGTCGTCACCAACGAGCCGCCGCTCTTCGAGCTCGCGTTCGGCGTTTTCGAGGACGGCGGTGCCAATCTTCGAGAGGCGATCGAGGAGCGGTCGCGCAGGCGCCATCTCGACCCGCTCCGTGGGCTTGGGGCCGAAGTGGTTTTGTAGCTTGAACACGCGCGCATCGGGGCCGAGCAGGTAGAGAGCGCCCTGCGTGAATCGAGGCGACGCATCGAGTCCATCGATTAGGGTTTGGCCGAGCTCGTCGACGTCGAGGATGTGCGCGAGCGACCTTCGAAGCGCCAGGACGGTTCGCTCCAGCTCGAAGCGTTCGTGGAAGAACACTTGCGAGATCCATTCCTGCACCTTGGTTCGAACAGGGTCGAAGAGAATCAGCACGACGAATGCCGACACGACGACGTGAAGGAACAGCTGTTCTCCCGAAACCAAGCGCATCAGCCACAACATCAAAGCCAGGACGAAGGCGAGCGCGGTCAAAACGCCGAGGCGGCCGGCTAGCTCATAGAGGTCGAAGAGGCGGTAATGAGTGATCGATTGCGAGAGGGCGTAGAGGAAGACGAGAATCAGGATCGTGCCGACCGGCGGGATGTCGAGACCGACGTACGGGAGGTACTCGATCAAGGTGAAAAGACCGCCGAAGCCGCCCACCAACGCGATGTAGCGAAGCCGCGCCCCTTCGACGCGAGAGTCGGTCTCGAATCCGAGCTTGTAGAGGTAGCCCAGGGCCAGCGAAAGGAAGAGCGTCGCGTAGAGGAGCAGGCCTCCGACGACGACTGCGTGATCGTAGTAGGGCGTCAACATCGCGCCGAGAAGGACGACTGCCGCGACGACCGACGCGCGCTTGAGAAAGCGCGTCCGGCCCGTCTCCCCGGGGGCGAACACGCTGAAGAAGCGCACCGCTGCCAGCGGGAGCAAGACGCCGCAAATCAGATTGAAGCGCTCCCAGAACGGCACTCGGCCGACGACACCGAGCACGAAAGTGCTCACGTACCAAAGACCGGTGTTCGTGGCGAGGATGCCAAACAGCCAGCGGTCGCGCTGGCCTTGGGTGCGCAAAAGGACGCTCGCCGCAAGCGCAAAGCACAAAAGCGCGGCGATGAACGAGGTTTGGGTCCGTGCGTCCACGGCCGAAGCGTAACAGCTCCCTCGGGCCCGGTCAGTTGCTAGACTGCGCACTGAGATGGCGTTGCAGATCCTCGACGGAGCGATCGGGACTGAGCTGGCCTCACGCGGCCTCAGGCTCGATCCGCCACGGTGGAGCGCGCGCGCCATTTACGAGGCGCCCAAGGTGTTGACGGAGGTGCACACAGCCTACGCGGAGGCAGGCGCGACGCTCCACACGGCCAACACATTTCGGACGCAGCCTCGCGCCTTCGGCGATGGCTGGCTCGACGCGCTCGCAGATGCGGTTCGGATCGCGCGTGATGCGCTTGGGCAGGGGCAGACCGTGCTCGGTAGTCTGGCGCCGGTCGAGGATTGCTATCGACCTGACCTGAGCCCGGGAAAGGAGGCCCGGACGGAGCATCGACAGGTCGCCTCCGCGCTTGCAGACGCCGGCTGCGACGTCGTGCTCTGTGAGACCTTTGCCCATGGAGAAGAAGCACTCGTCGCCGTGGAAGAAGGGATGGCGACCGGTGTGCCTGTCTGGCTTTCATTGACCGCCGGGCCGTTCGGCGAGCTGCGCACACCCGAGGAGCTGGCGGGAATCGGGAAGGACGCCATCTCGATCGGGATCGACCGGCTCCTGGTGAACTGTACCGCCGCAACGCGAATGGCAGCCTACGTCGACGCAATCGCCGCGCTTGGCGTTCCGACGGGTGTGTATGCGAACGCCGGCGGGCAGGACGAGGCGCTCGGCTGGGCTGCGACGAGCCCAGGCGCGGCGGATGCCTACGCGGCGCTTGCCGAACGATGGAAGGAGGCCGGTGCGTCGGTCATTGGAGGCTGCTGCGGAACCGGGCCGCTCCACATCCAAGCCTTGGCCGAGCGCTTCGCTTAGTGGTTGGCGGCCGTTCGCGCCTTCGAATCCGACTCGATGAGCTCGCCTACCGTCTGCAACAGGTCGGCGGGATCGAACGGCTTGCGGAGCCAACGCTCGGGTTTGCCGTCCGGATCGGCATCGTCCGGAGGCGGCGCTCCGCTCATGATCGCCGCGCGGGTCACCAGACCCTTTTTGCGCAGCAAGCCGAGCAGGATGTCCCCCCGCTCGTCGGGAAGGGTGAGGTCGATCATCGCCGCGGAGAAGGGCCCCTGGCTTGCAAGCGCCTCCTCGGCGCTGCCGACGCAGGTCGACTTCACCCCGGAGAGCATGAGGGTCGTCGCGATGAGGCCGCGCACTCCTTCGTCGTCTTCCACGACCAGAATGTGGCTGCGTTCGGCCTCGTCGGGCTTCATGACACGGCTAATTCGGGGTCGCTTCGGCACCAGGTCGGACTCGCGCTTCACGCCGGCTTCGGGCAGCTCGATTCGAAACTTCGCCCCTCGTCCCGGTGATGTATCGAGCCGAATCCGTCCGCCCAGAGACTCGACCGTGCCGCGCACGATGGCCAAGCCGAGCCCCGTGCCCTCGGTCCGGGTCGTGTAGTAGGGCTCGAACGCGCGCGCCTGTTCTGCTTCGGACATCCCCGGCCCGTTGTCGAGAACCTCGAGCTCGATCAAAGAGCCGCGTGAGTAAGCGCGAATCGACACGTTGCCCGCCGCTGGGACCATCTGTACCGCGTTGTGAGCCAGGTTCCAGACGATCGAAAAGAGCTGCGATCGCTTGCCTTCGACCCAGCACGCATCTTCGACATCGGCGTGAACGTTCACGCGCTTGCTCTGCGCTTCGGGTCGGATGAGACGAACGACGTCCCGAATGACGACGGAGAGGTCGGTCCGCGAACGTTCGTGATTGGTGTGGCGCACCATTCGCAAAAGGTCTTGGGTCGCGTCGCGGGCGACCTGCGCGCTTTTCTCGATCAAGCTCAGCGCTTCTCCCGGAGGCGCCTTGTCCGGGCGCTCACGGGCGACCTGCGCCCAGCCGACGATTGCGCTCAGCGCATTGGCGACTTCATGGGAAACGCCCGCGGCGAGGTCGGCAGCGGCCGCTTTCGCTTGAATGCTTTCGGCTAGCGGGCTCTCCTGCGAAGTGATCAAAACCGCGGCGCGTCCTGCATCGATTGGAATCGCGAGTAGCTGCACCCCAGGGCGCGGAGCGAATGCGGCCTGTTTCCCGGCGCGTGCGCTTTCGATGGCCTCGCGCAGGCCGGCCTCGTCGACGCTCCCGAGCACTTGCAGTGCCGCGACGAAGAGGTTCGCGGGCACTTCTCCCTGAAGGGCGACGAGTGCACCCGGGTTCCCGTGCACGGTGCCGTTCTCACCCTCTTCGAGGAGGGTCAGGCGGAGTTGGTTAGCCATCCAACGGATTAGTTCTAATGTCACCGCAAATGTCCGTTTCAAGCAAAAAGGTAAGCCTTTTTGTATGGATCCGTCAATCGAATCGCATCTTTTGGTGAGTGAGGACGCAGACCGAGCAGGTCCCGTCCTTGCTGAGCAGGAACTCGGGGCCGGCGGACGCGTTCCATCGGCACGCTGGCACCGATCGACGCCGAGGCTAGCGCCCCATCACGACCTGATAGCCCTCGAAAAGAATCCGAAAGCCCTGCTCGCGCAGATACGGAATCGAGTACTTCCCTTTGCCGAAGTGCAAGCTGTCCTTGCCTGCGACTTTGCGCAGCAGCGTCGTCGCACCCTCACGGGCAGGCCCGTGCACATGAACGTCGTCAATCAAGATCACCCCGTCTGGCGCCAAGATCTCCTGCTGGACGATGAGCTCGGAATCGCTTCGATGGAGCACTGCCCCCTCTTCGCAGGTTTCATGGTGGTCCATGTAGAGCAAATCGATCGGTTCGCTGAACGAGCGTAGAAACTCTGTGGAAGTCGTTTGATGAAACGAGATGTTGGCGTCGATGTCGTTGGTGATCGTCTTCGCGATGCGCATGGCCTTGGGGGAGGGATCGACCGAATGAAGCGCAGCGTCGCTGCCTGCAATGACCTCCGCGCAGACACGGCTGAAAATCCCCGCACCCCAATCCCAGCGGTCGGGCCGCTCGGGATTCCAGTACTTGGGGTCATCGTCCATGCAGCCCTCGTTCCCGCCGCTGACATAGCTGCGTGAACAGCCGAGCTCGACGATGACAGGGCTCTTCCTGTCGGCGATCTGTTCGAACGATAGAGCGACGCTAGGCTGGCGTTTGCCGAGAAATCGCGCGTATCGATCGAGGACGTCTAGATTCATGGTCACGATTTCCCCAGGACCCCGGAAGCATGAAATGCATCGTGATGTCCTTGTTTGCCGGCGAGCAAGAGCATCGCAGGATTGATACTAAGGCGGCCCCCGCGCTCGGCCAACGCACGGTGGAACCCAACATGCTCGCAGTCTTTGCCATCAAGCTCGTAGCGGAGCCCCCGAATCGCGCGCGACCGGTAGATCGCGCAGCCTGCAAAGGCGCTCTTCACCGGGATCAAGGGGTCCCCCCGTCGCACTTTGCGCAGCCGCCAGCGGATCGCCGCGTCAGATGACGTGCGTTCCCAACGATGCTCGCGGAATGCCAGTGGGTCGTAGTAGCTGTAGCCGACGAAGGGCACGGTTGCGTCGAGGCCTACCCAGTTGTTGACCCCAAATGCAGCTACCGCAGATAGGTCGATGTCGCTGTCCAACATCGCGAACGTGTGGGCCACGCCGTCGAGACTGATCGGTCCTTCCATGTCACCATCCAACATCGCGATGAAATCGGTCGGTTCGTCCGCTTCGATGGCCTCGAGCAGGACGTTTCGCAGCGCGGCTATTCGTGCCACTCCTCGACGCGACGTTTTAACGGGAGGAACGCAGCGCACGAGCTCCGGTGATTCGCGAGCCCAGTCACGCAGCACCTCTTCGGTTCCGTCCGTGGAGTCTTCGCCGAGGATATAGATGCGAGCCTCGCGAAAAAGGGCGGCAAGCGCCTCGAGCCGCGCCCGCAGCAAGCGAGCGAGGTCGATGCGATTGTGAATCAGGACGCCGATCGCGACGGTCGATCGAGCCGCTGCTTCACGACCCGCATCGCAGGTCCTGAGGTAGTCCGCCTGCCGCGATTTGCGAGGCAAGAATCGGTCTTCTGCAAACTCGATGCCGTAGCGCTGCGGCCGCGACAGTTGGTCGGCCGTCACCTCACCCCGCAGCACCGAGTTCGCGCCCCTAAATGCGTTCGCGACCTTGCGCACCTTCTGTCGCACGGGGTTCATGGGGATCCATGTGTGGGCCCAATGATGGACGCCGATGCTTTGGGGGGGGTAGCAACCTGAAGTCGCCATTCGCTCGTAATGCCGGCGCTCCGAGGGACTGAGCGAAAGAGAGCTGCTGCCGAGATCGGGCAGAGGAAAGAAGACGTCCGGTTCCCATAGCTCCACCCCGAGCTTCGCGCCGTGAGTCTCGAACGCGGCTTGCAAACACAGCGGTCCCGTCATCCATACCGGGTCCTCGCGACCCTGAGTCGACCGTGCTCTGATCTCCTCGATCATCTTCTCCCAGAAGGGATGATTCGGAACGGACGCCATCGCCGCATTGCACACGACCTGATTTACGCCGCGAAGTCGCTCCGCGTGGAGCTTCGGTTCGGTGCCGAGCACGCAGAGCGGTCCATCGAGAAGCTCGTCGGCGGGCCTGAGGGCCGCAATGTCCAGGTCCACGTAGAGGCCACCAAACTGCCGCAGGTAGAGCACGCGCGCGAAATCTGCGCGATGAATCGCCCTCGGCAGCGACCGATACAGATCGAGCAGCGATGGGAACATATCGTCCACCAGGGCATCGTTGTCCGCATCGGTCCAGAGGCGGTACTCCCAATCTGGATGGAGGCGTTTCCAGCTCTCCTGATAGGGAGCCAGGGACGCAGGAACCTGCTCGTCCTTCCAGGTCTGATGAATGATCTTCGGGAACGCCACGGGGCCAAGGCTAGCCCGATCGCCCTAATTTCGCATCCCGATTCGCCGGGTAGCAGCTAACGAGGTGGCACCAACGGCGCAGCTGGACTACCCGCTTCTCCTGGACGCAACGACAAGAAACAAGACGTTCCGACGAAACGTCATCATCTACACGGCCGCAAGCGCCATGGGGAGCCTCGTTAGCGTGGCGCACCTGCTGTGGACTCATCTGCTCGACCAGGCGGACTACGGCCGCTTTGCGATTTTGGAAGGAGTCGTCTTTGGATTTGCGACGGCCACCGTCACGCTGGCACCGCAGCAGTACATTCTGGTGTACCTCCACAAGAAGCAGCGCCCCGAGCTCGCCGGTCAGCTCGGCGGCGTCCTCGGGCTCGCCTTCCTCGTCGGCGGGTTGGCGACACTCGCGATCCTCGTCCTGCCTGATTCGTTCTTCGTACTGGGCGTCGAAGCGATTCCCCGCTGGGCCGTTGCCGGCATCGTCGTTGCTGCGACGATCTCCACCAGCCGCATGATGGCGCAGTCGATCAACGAGACGCAGAGTCAGCCGACCCGTGCCTCTCTGTGGTCGGACTTCGTCGACGGTACCCGGCCCTTCATCGCGCTCGCGCTCTTCTTCTTGCTTGGCTGGACCTGGGAAGCGCGCTGGGGCGGGCTCGTGTTGGCTCAAGCGGGAGCGGGACTCGCGGCATTTTGGATCTTGTCTCGGCAGGGTTGGCTGGGGCGCCCGCCGTCGCTTGCCTCCCTGCGCGAGCCACTTCGGTTCTCGCTCCCGATGATTCTCGCAGCGCTCGCCTATGTGGGGTACCAAAGCGCCGATCGTCTATACGTCGCGCTCTGGGGTGGCGTCGCCGCGGCGGGTCGATACGAGGCCTCGTATCGCCTCGCGTTGCTGGTGAACACGGTGAACATGGTGACGCTCAAGTCGTTCAGTCCTTTGTTCTACGCAGCCTACGGGCGCGGCGATCGCGACGGGGCCGGGAAGCTCCTCCGAAGGACGAGCCTTCAAGCCGCGGCATGGGTCGGGGTGCTGGTGGTCCTGCTGCCGTTGGTCGCGGTGTACACGCCAATCCTTGCCGAATCGTACCGCACCTCACCC
>Ga0265306_10001037_pt1 | contig 13604 bp, 9 predicted proteins | sample Helome_3_FD_192493 | JGI IMG/M metagenome (GOLD analysis project Ga0265306, IMG submission 192493) | Marine sediment microbial communities from subtidal zone of North Sea - Hel_20160420 (Illumina Assembly) | ecosystem: Environmental > Aquatic > Marine > Subtidal zone > Sediment ...
GGCGCGACTGGACCTCTCGGCCCGGCATGGCAGTGAGGATCACGGCTGGTCGGTTAAAGTTCGCCGGGGCGAGCTATCTGCCGCGGAGCCGGATGCGATACAGGCCGGTACGCGGGTCAGCGTCGAGGATCTTTTTTACAATGTGCCTGCGCGGCGCAAGTTTCTGCGGGCCGAGCGCACCGAGTTCAATCACGTTGACCTGTTGCTGCGGCGTTTTGCGCTGGCGCGTTTTGATGTCGGGTTTGAGCTGGAGCACAACGGCAAAACAGTCAGTGCCCTGCCGCCCGCGCGTGAGGAAGACGCGCAGAAAAGGCGTTTGCAGCGGGTCATGGGAAAGGACTTCCTCGATCACATAATCAATATCGATCAGCAACGCGGTGGGATTTCGCTGCGGGGCTGGGTGGCTGAGCCGCGTTACAACCGGGCCCAGGCCGACCGCCAGTTTTTCTTTGTCAATGGCAGGGCTGTGCGTGACCGGGTCATTGGCCATGCGGTCCGCTCAGCCTTCAAGGACGTGCTTTATCATGGGCGCCATCCCGCCTTTGTGCTGTACCTGGAACTTCCGCCTGAAGCGGTGGACGTGAATGTTCACCCACAGAAACACGAAGTACGCTTCAGGGACGCGCGTATGGTTCATGATTTCCTGTTTTCATCTCTCCACCGGGCTTTGGCTGATGCAGGCGCCGGCTCTGTGCGGCCCGGTGCTGGACTGGAGCAGGGTCTGCAGGCCGGGCCGGCCATGCCTTTCGGAAGTGGGTACAGCCATTCTGCGCGGCAGGGCGGAATCTCATTGCCGGTTGCTGAGCAAATCAGCGCATACGCGACTGCTTTGGGTGCGCACGCCCCTGCCGCAGATGCGGAAGAACGTGAAATTCCACCGCTCGGATTTGCAATGGCCCAGTTACACGGCGTGTATATCCTGTCGCAAAACGACAAGGGACTGGTGCTGACGGACATGCACGCTGCCCATGAACGGATTACTTATGAGCAGCTTAAAACCCGCTACAGCGGGGAAGGCATCACCGGGCAGCGGTTGCTGGTGCCGGTGGATGTGCAGCTCAGCGAAGCAGAGGCAGACCTGGCTGAAGAGCGGCTTGAGGAATTGGGCAACCTGGGCCTGGTGGTCGACCGCTCCGGCCCGGAAAGCGTGGTTGTTCGCGAAGTTCCGGCGTTGCTGGCCCAGTCGGACCCGGCCCAGTTACTCAGGGATATTCTGTCGGACCTGGGTGGCCTGGGTCAGAGTCAACGCATTGAGACAGAAACCAATGAGGTCCTTTCCACCATGGCCTGCCACGGCTCAGTGCGCGCCAACCGGATCCTGACCCTGCCGGAAATGGATGCTTTACTGCGTGACATGGAACGCACCGAGCGTTCTGGTCACTGCAATCACGGCCGGCCAACCTGGATTCAACTGGACATGGCCACGCTGGACCGGCTTTTCCTGCGCGGACGCTGATGCCCGGCCACTCTGCAAAACCGCCCGCCATTTTCCTGATGGGACCCACGGCTTCCGGGAAAACGGCGCTGGCCATCGAAATGCGACAGCGCTTCCCGGTGGATATCATCAGCGTGGATTCCGCCCTGGTCTACCGGGATATGAACATCGGCACAGCAAAGCCTGGTGCGGAAACGCTGCAGCAGGCGCCGCATGCACTCATCGATATCCGGGATCCCACTGACTCCTATTCAGCTGCGGAATTCAGGCAAGACGCGCTGATCGAGATGTCGAAGATTACAAGGGAAGGCAGGGTTCCATTACTGGCAGGCGGCACCATGCTGTATTTCAAGGCGCTCTCTCAGGGGCTGGCGCGGCTGCCTTCAGCCAATCCGGAAATCCGCCGGGTCATCGAAGAAGATGCTCAAAAACAGGGATGGGCGGCCCTGCACGGTCAACTCGCCGGGCTGGATCCGGAAATTGCTGAACGGATCCACCCCAATGATCCTCAACGGATATCCCGCGCCCTGGAAGTGATCGAGCTGACCGGCCGGAAAATGAGTGAAATTCAGCAGGAACAAGGGGGCCAGCAACTGGATTACCGTGTCATGCGCATCATTGCCTGCCCCCAGCCACGAGCCGTATTGCATCAGCGCATCGAAATACGGTACCAGCAGATGCTGGATGAGGGGTTCATGAATGAGATGAAAACCCTGCATGGGCGGGGTGATTTGCGCCCGGAAATGCCTGCCATGAGATGCGTAGGATATCGCCAGGCCTGGAGCTATCTCGAGGGTGAAATCAGCGCGGAGGAAATGCGTGAAAAGACCCTGGCTGCGACCCGCCAGCTGGCCAAAAGACAATTGACCTGGTTGAGGCAGGAAACTGCTGCTCTGTGGTATGATCCAAAAGTGGAAAACGAGAAGGATTCCGTGTTCAGGGAAGTTGCAAAATTCCTTGAAAAGTAGACCATACGCACTTAGATAAACGAAGTCCCGTTATTCTTGGCTGGAAAAAGCGGGCGAAACAAAGAATAAGGAGAGCGGACATGTCAAAAGGTCAGTCTTTACAAGAACCATTCCTCAACGCATTGCGCAGAGAGCGCGTGCCTGTGTCCATATATCTTGTCAATGGAATCAAGCTGCAGGGCCAGGTTGAGTCCTTTGACCAGTTCGTAGTGCTGCTGAAAAATTCAGTCAGCCAGATGATCTATAAACACGCGATATCTACCGTGGTTCCCGCCCGGAATGTACGCGTGTTTGAAGAGGAAGATGATTAAAAGGTTACCGAGGCACGATTTTGTTTGATCGGGCCGAGCGCGGCGACCGCGCCGTTATCCTCCATCCCGAATTCAGGTTGACCGGACCAGACTCCCTGGATGAATTCCAGGAGTTGGCCCGTTCAGCGGGCGCTGAAATCGCCGGAATCGTCAAGGCTCCGCGCGATCGTCCTGACGCCCGTTATTACGTCGGCAGCGGCAAAATCGAAGAACTGGCAGAACTGGTCGAAGAGACCGGTGCTGACCTGGTGCTCGTGAGCCAGTCTCTCAGTGCGGTCCAGGAGCGAAATATCGAAAAGACCTGCGGCTGCCGGGTGCTGGACCGGGCTACGCTGATCCTCGATATTTTCGCGCAGCGCGCCCAATCCTACGAAGGCAAATTGCAGGTTGAACTGGCCCAGCTAAGGCATCTGTCAACCCGGCTGATCCGCGGCTGGACCCACCTGGAGCGGCAGAAGGGTGGGATCGGTCTGAGAGGGCCTGGTGAAACCCAGCTGGAAACGGACCGCCGCCTGATTGGAGTGCGCATACGTCAGTTGAGATCCCGGCTCGACAAGGTTGCAAAGCAGAGGGACCAGAGTCGTCGTCAGCGCCAGCGCTCGCGCGCACCGCTGGTGGCACTGGTGGGTTACACCAATGCGGGCAAATCAACGCTGTTCAACAAACTGACCGGTGCATCGGTTGGTGAAGAGGACATGCTGTTTGCGACGCTGGACCCCACCGTCCGCCGCATGGAAGGCATGCATTGTGGTGATGTCCTGCTGGCGGACACAGTCGGCTTTGTCAGTGATTTGCCGCATGAATTGATCGCGGCTTTTCGCGCGACCCTGCAGGAAGCCCGTGAGGCCGACCTGTTGTTACACGTGTCGGATGTTTCAGACCCGTACCGGACGGAGCGCCAGCATGACGTCGAGGACGTCCTGGAATCCATTGGAACAGACCAGATACCGGTGATCCGGGTATACAATAAGATTGACCGCAACGGCCAGGCAGTGGCCGTGAACCGGAATGAGGCGGGAATGCCTGCCAGCGTCAGTATTTCCGCCCGCACGGGTGAAGGTATTGAGATGTTGCGTGAAGCCGTCAGTGAGCGCCTGTCCAGCGAACGAATTAACCGCTGGATTGAACTGCAGGGGAAAGACGGCAAATTGCGTGCACATTTATTTGAATTGGGTGTAGTCAGTGAGGAACGAATAGCGGAAAATGGTTCCTGGATGCTTCACGTTGATATACCGCAGGAAACCGCAGAACGGCTTGCCCGTTTACCCGGACCTGAAGGTAGCGTCGCCCGTGAACAATTGCTCGGTAACGACCCGGGCCACTTGAAAGCGACCGCTTAACCCCCAAGCTGACTGAAAGTGAATGAAAGTTAACTCAGGAGATAGAGATGGCTTGGAAAGAGCCTGGTAAGGGTGACAAAGACCCATGGAATTCCGGCGATCAGCAACCGCCGGATCTGGATGAGGTGTTTCGCACCGTGAATAATCGCCTCAAAGCCATTTTTGGCGGTGGTGGCGGTGGTAACCGCAAGTCTGAATCCTCTGGTGCCGGCGGGATGTTCGGTATCGCGTTGGTAGCCCTGGTGTTGTGGCTGGGCTTTGACGCTGTGCATATCGTCGACCAGGCAGAGCAGGGTGTCGTGTTGCGCTTTGGCGCTTATAACCGCACGCTTTCACCCGGTATCAACCTGACCTTGCCGCGCCCTTTTGAAACAATGACGACGGTCAATGTCAGCAGCGTGCGTTCACTGGAAGACCGCGGCAATATGCTGACCCAGGATGAAAACCTGGTGGAGTTCATATACAAGATTCAGTATCGCGTCGCTTCGGCCAACAATTTTCTGTTCGAAGTACGTGATCCTGAGTTAACGGTTAAGCAGGCCGGTGAGAGTGCCTTACGCGAATCAGTCGGTACCAACCGCCTGGATGCAATCCTCGAGGGTACCCAACGCGAGACGGTACGCATCGAAACGCAGCGGGTTTTGCAGGAAACACTGGACCGCTACCAGGCGGGTATCCAGATTACAGAGTTCAACCTGGTCGATGTCAACGTGCCCGCCCAGGTGCGTGAAGCCTACTCCGACGTGATCAGGGCGCGGGAGGATCGTGAACGCTTTATCGAAGAGGCCAGGGTACACGCCAACAGTGTCGTGCCGGAAGCCCGCGGCCGGGCGGCCCGCGTGATCCAGGAAGCAGAGGGTTACAAAGCGTCAACCGTAGCGTTGGCGGAAGGTGAAGCCAATCGCTTTACGCTGCTGTTGGATGAATACCGCAAGGCGCCCAGCATCACCCGCAAGCGACTGTATCTGCAGACCATGGAAAATGTGTTCGCCCGCTCCCAGAAAGTTCTGATGGATGCCGGCAGCAGCGGTAATGTGTTGTACCTGCCACTGGATCAGCTGGGTGGCAGCGGTTCATCCGGCCGCGCGTTGATGCCGCCGATCGTTACACCGGACCAGGGTCCTGTTGGAGAAAATTCGGCCAGCAGCCGCACTTCGCGCAGGGAGAGCAGACAATGAAGCGTCCTATCCTACTAATCCTGATCGTTGCGCTCGGCGTGCTGGGTGTTTCCAGCCTGTTCATGGTTACCGAAACAGAATACGCCATCAAGTTCCAACTGGGCCGGATTGTTAAAACCGACTATCAGCCCGGCATCCACGTCAAGTTGCCGTTCGTCAACAACGTGAGAAAATACGACAACAGGTTACTGACGCTGGATACCAATCCAGAGCAGATGTTGACGTCGGAGCAGAAATTCGTCGCAGTGGATTCATTCGTGAAATGGCGGATTGTTGATGTGGCCCGTTTTTACACCTCTACACAGGGTAATGAGCGCGTTGCGTTGGATCGTCTGGACAGTATCGTCAAGGATCGTATCCGCAACCAGATTGCGAGCCGTACGCTGGTTGAAGTGATCTCCGAGCAGCGCGTCAGCACCATGCTGGACATCGCGCGTGAGGCCAATTCAGCGGCAGCCGAACTGGGTGTCGAAGTCGTTGATGTTCGCATCAAGGCGATTGAGCTGCCCGATGACGTGCGTGAATCTGTCTTCCGGCGCATGGCCGCAGACCGGCAGAAAGAGGCCAACCTGTATCGTTTCGAAGGGCGTGAGTCCGCCGAGAGAATTCGCGCTGGCGCCGATCGTGAGGCCCAGGTCCTGCTGGCCGAAGCGGAGCGTGATGGACAGACGCTTCGGGGTGAGGGTGACGCAAGATCCACCGAGATCTATGCCAGTTCTTATGGCCAGGACGAGGAGTTCTATGCCTTCACCCGCAGCCTGCAGGCCTATGGTAATTCGTTTGGCAACAGCACCGATGTGATGGTGTTGAATCCATCGTCCAGCTTCTTCGAGTATTTCGGTGGTGATTCAGAAGACTGATCGTGAAGACGTGAGATCGTGCTGATTGCGGACCTGATGACGGCGTTTGCCCTGCTGTTGATTATCGAGGGGCTGTTGCCGGTTATTGCACCACAGTTTTGGCAAAAAACCATGAGCGAGTTGTCCCGGGTTCATCCCAAAACCATACGTGTCGGCGGCATCGTGAGCATGCTCGCCGGCGCATTTCTTTTACAATTTCTACATTGAGTATTCATGAATAACAGCATCGTAGTTCTCGGCACCCAGTGGGGCGACGAGGGAAAAGGAAAGATCGTCGATTTACTGAGCAGGGAAGTGGATGCGGTGGTTCGCTTCCAGGGCGGGCACAACGCCGGCCATACGCTGGTGATCGATGGCCAGAAAACGGTTCTGCACCTGATTCCATCCGGAATTTTGCAGCCTGACGTGGAGTGTTATATCGGCAATGGCGTGGTGCTGTCGCTCAAAGCACTACGCGAGGAAATCGAGGAACTGGAAGCGAAGGGGCTCGAGGTCCGTTCACGCATCCGGATTTCTCCGGCCTGCGCGATCATTATGCCGTGGCACGAAATGCTCGACCGCGCCCGTGAAGAGGCCCGGGGAGACCGTGCCATCGGCACGACTTGCCGTGGCATCGGTCCGGCCTATGAAGACAAGGTCGCCAGGCGCGGATTGCGTACTTCCGATCTGCTCAACCCGGATGAACTAACCGCGAAAATCGAACATATTCTGGACTTCCACAACTTCGTACTGACGGAACGTTTCGGAATGGAAGCCCTGTCGGTGGAAGACATGGTCAGGGAAGCACATGAGCTGGGCGCCTATTTTGCCGACCAGGTGGCTGATGTCAGTGGCCGTTTGTACGAATTGCGTGATTCCGGTAAGCGCGTAATGTTTGAAGGCGCCCAGGGCAGTCTGCTGGATATCGATCATGGCACCTATCCCTACGTGACTTCATCCAATACCACCATTGGTGGCGTCTGCACCGGCGCTGGCATCGGCCCCAATGCCATTGATTATGTACTGGGAATCACCAAGGCTTATGTTACCCGCGTGGGTGGCGGGCCGTTCCCGACCGAACTGTTTGACGAAAACGGTGAGAGCCTGGCCCGGCGTGGCGACGAGTTCGGTGCCACCACGGGTCGCCCAAGGCGCTGTGGCTGGCTCGACGCTGTCGCTCTGCGCCGGGCGGTCAGCCTGAACGGCGTAACCGGCCTGTGCGTGACAAAACTGGACGTTTTGGATGGCTTCGAGGAAATCAAAATCTGCACGGCCTACCGCCTGAACGGTGAACTGCTGGATGCGCCACCGCTGGATTCTCACAGCTGGGCCGACCTCGAACCGGTTTACGAAAGCTTTCCGGGCTGGACTGAATCGTCCCGGGGTGCGACTTCGATGGGCGAACTTCCCGTCAATGCACGTAACTACTTGAAAGTTATTGAAAAAATGTGCGGCGCACCCGTGCATATCGTTTCCACGGGGCCGGATCGGTCAGAAAATATCGTTATTCAGTACCCTTACGATTTATAGGGGCTCATTACTACTGAACCCGTGTTGTGGGTGAGGGCTGCATGGGCTTTGGCTTCTTCGGCTCAATGGTCCCTGCGGGACTCCCCTCGCAATCCACAGGCCCTGACGGGCCGGCCTTACAGGGCATCCTGCCCTGAGCGGCCTCAATCGGGCATCCCGCCCGATTGTCCCTGGGCCTGCGGATTACTCGGCATTTCGAGGCGAAGCCAAAGCCCATGCAGCCCCCACCCACAACACTCCCTCAGCAGTAGCTCGCGGGGTGTGCTGCAAGGTGGGCGGGGTCTGTTTATCTTGCCCATTTGGCAGCCGAGAGAGGGATCCCGCCCAAGGCGATTTTCAGGGATGAAAATCGAGTCCCGACAGGGCAGGAAGCCCTTTCGGGACGGTCTTGATCAGGCGGGTTCCCGACCGAGGGAAGCGCGCAGCGCCAGCCAAGAAAGGGCAAGATAAACAGACTCCGTCCACCCTGCTCCATACCCCCAACGACAACCCTTTTCACTTGACCTTTGTCATGTCAAAGAGCACCAATTCGTATAGTATGTAAATCTAAATTAGAAAGTGCTAAAATATATAGCACAGAACCGAATTATCAATTGAGTTTTTATGACTAGGTGTGGACATGAAGGACTCTCAACACGGCTGGATTGGCGGCCTCATCTTTATTCTTATACTGATATCGGTGCCGGTGTGGTATTTCACCCGGGCCGATACAGCGGTCGAAGGACAGACGATCGACACGCCCTGGGACTATGTACCCAAGAGGGCTGCGCCGGTTGACCATTCTGCATTGCTGGAAGGCGCTTTTGAGACCGGCCAGGATGTCACTCGTGCCTGCCTGACCTGCCACGAAGATTCAGCAAACCAGGTCATTCACACGGCGCACTGGCGCTGGGAATCCGAGCCTGTGAAGGTTGAGGGCAGGGATGAGCTGATCACGACCGGCAAGAAAAACACGATCAATAACTTCTGTATCGGTATCCAGGGTAACTGGGCCAGTTGTACCGCCTGTCATGCCGGTTACGGCTGGGAAGACGAGAATTTCGATTTCGAAGAAACTGACAATGTCGACTGCCTGGCGTGCCATGACACCAGCGGTGGATACACCAAGGGCAAGAAAGGTCTACCCGCGGAAGGCGTGGATCTGCTGGCTTCCGCGAAAAGTGTTGGCTTGCCGACCCGGCAAAACTGTGGTGGATGTCACTTCCGCGGTGGCGGTGGCAACGCCGTCAAGCACGGTGATCTCGACGAAAGCCTGTTCTACCCCAGCGAAGATCTCGATGTGCACATGGGGCGCTATGACTTCCAGTGTGTCGACTGCCATCAAACCAGGGACCACGTGATCGGCGGCCGTTCCATTTCGGTTTCAGTGGACAATGAAAACCAGATTGCATGTACCGATTGCCACAGTCCGAAACTGCATGCGGACTCGAGAATCAATGCCCACACCGACACAGTGTCCTGCCAGACCTGCCACATCCCGCAGGTTGCCATCGAGCAGGCGACCAAAACTCACTGGGACTGGTCTCAAGCCGGTGATGACAGCCGCGAGGAAAGCACGCACGAGTACCTGAAAATCAAGGGCAGTTTTATCTACGAGAAAAACCTCAAGCCGGAATTGCGTTGGTACAACGGCCTGGCGGACCGTTACCTGTTGGGTGACCCGCTGGCAGAAGACATTACTGCGCTGAACATGCCTAAAGGCAATATCCACGACCCGGATGCCCGTATCTGGCCGTTCAAAGTACATATCGCAACCCAACCTTACGATGTACAGAACAACTATCTTTTGCAACCCGTAACTTCCGGAGAAGGTGGTTTTTGGAAAGAGTTCGACTGGAACCAGGCACTTGAACTCGGCGCGGAAGTGACCGGCATGGAATACAGCGGCGAATACGGCTTTGCTACAACCACCATGTTCTGGCCGCAGACCCATATGGTTGCGCCGAAAAACCAGGCACTGCAGTGCAAAGCTTGTCACTCTGATGAAGGCCGGGTTGACTGGCAGTTGCTGGGCTATCCGGGTGATCCCGTCAAGTGGGGTAGCCGGGACCGGACCCGGACAGGCGATCCCGAGTATCCGCAGGCGGCAGAAAAGTGATGAGAAGGCTTCCCGTATTACTGCTGGGGCTGCTGGCGTGCGTGAACGCGTACGCTAACGACCTGCATCCGTCGTTTCCCTTGCTGGATAACACAGGGCAACCGGTCATGCTGAGCGGTGCGCCTGTGTCGTTTGCACTGACCTGTGGCGATTGCCATGATGTGGATTTTATCGTCGACTCCAGTGATCACTCCGCTGCCGGTGTATTTGACGATGCTGAGCCCGATTGCCTGACTTGTCACAGCGATGCCGGTGAACGCCGTTCCTGGAGCGCTGAATCCTTCAATCCCGACGGTTCATTGGCAGCAGGCACACTGAATATCCACAAACCCAAAGATGAAAACTGCGCCCAATGCCATGGCCTGGTCAGCAACCGCCTGGATGAACCACTGACCATCAGGGGGAAACCGGAAGGCCGGGCAATGACCGAACTTACGGGGCAGATAATCTCGCCGCAAAAAATTTCCAACAGTGGGCTGAACATCGCCGGCAAAGAAAATCTTACGCATGCTTTCGACGTGCATGCCGACCGCGTGGTGGGCTGCGTCAATTGTCATTACTCACTTAACAACCCGGTGTATTTTCAGCAGCGCAGTGAAAGCCGGCCGCCACACCTGGATTTTGACCCGCGCCGCCTGACCAGCTCGGATTACCTGACCCGGCCGTTGCACCAGTTGGCCAAAGGCAATTCCAATCACGGGCTGGCTGCTTCAGGTAGTGAGAACAGCATGCGCCGCTGCGAATCCTGCCACGACGCCACCCAAGTCCACCAATGGCTTCCGTATAAAAAACGTCATTTTGCCGCACTGGCCTGTGAATCCTGCCACGTGCCCAAAATGTATGGGCCGGCACTGCAGGTTCTCGACCAGACCCTGGTGGATGCCAGCGGACAGCCGCTGCGCCATTACCGCGATGTTGATGGCGACCCGGCCACGGCAGACAGCCTGATTCATGGTTTCAGGCCGGTCGTGCTGGTCCGTGAAAACGTCGGCGGCGAGCGTAAACTGGCGCCGTTCAACCTGGTCACCAACTGGTACTGGGTGACAGGCTCCCCGCCCGCAGCGGTGACAGAACAGCAGTTGCTGGGTGTGTTGTATCAAAACGGCCAACTCGAGCCTGAACTGAAACAGCTGCTGGACATGAATAGCGACGGACAGGTAAATGCAGACGAACTTCGGCTGGATTCAGATGCTGCTGTGACAAAAGTCAAACAACTGCTGCATGAGGCGGGATTTGAACAGGCCGGGATTGCCGGTGAGGTGACCCCCTATTCCATCAGCCACAATGTAGTGAACGGGCAATGGGCTACCCGTGACTGCCGTCTGTGTCATGGTGAAAGTTCAGTCCTGGCTGCACCCGTGAACCTTTCAGGCTTCCTTCCTGGCGGCTTCTTGCCGGAAATGACCCGGCAGTCGGGTATCGGCGCCGGCGGCCTGATCGGGTCAAGTGGTGGCGGCGGTGCGCTTTTCGTGGCAGATGCCGGGGCCGAGGGTTTTTACATTATCGGGCTGAGTGGGCTCGACTGGATTGATTTGGCCGGACTGGTCATGTTCCTGGGCATTACGCTGGGTGTTACGGTTCATGCGCTGGCCCGTTTCGTAGCCAACCGGCGCAAGCCTCGGCCGGCGCATGCCTCGGGCCGGATTCACTTATACGATGCTTACGAGAGAATCTGGCATTGGCTGCAAGCCAGCGCGATCTTGCTGCTGATTTTTACCGGCCTGGTCATTCATAAGCCCCACCTGTTTGGCATGTTCAGTTTCGAATACATCGTGCAGGTGCACAACGTGCTGGGCTTCATCCTGCTGATCAACGCGGCACTGGCCCTGTTTTACACGCTGGCCAGCGGCACTATCAAACGGTTTTTCCCGGAAAAGGACAACTTCTTCGGCCGCACTTTCGAGCAAGCCATGTTTTATTCCAGGGGAATTTTTGCCGGTGAGGGACACCCCCTGGAGAAGACCAAGGCGAATCGCCTCAATCCACTGCAGCAGATCACTTACCTGGCTATTTTGAACATCCTGTTACCCGCCCAGGTCATTACCGGCGTCCTCATCTGGGGAATGCAGGAGTGGCCGCAACTGGCAGCCGCTGCTGGTGGACTTCCGGTGCTGGCGCCGATCCACACCTTTTTGGCCTGGGCGTTTTCCGCATTTATCGTGATGCACGTGTATCTGACCACCACCGGTGATTCGCCGCTGGACGGCATCAAGTCGATGATCAGTGGCTGGGAAGGCGAGGAACAGCATCAAGGCAATACAGAATCAGTAAAGGAGACAGCGCATGTCTGAGCACTCCAGGGCCAAGCCCTATATGAACCCTTACCTGGCAGGAACCTTGCTGGGCGTCGTCCTGTTCCTCGCCTTTTTCATCACCGGAACCGGACTGGGTGCATCCGGCGGACTCAATCGCCTGCTGGTCTTTTTCCAGAACCTGTTCGTACCGGAACATATCGACCAGGTGCCTTACCTGTTGAAAATGGCCGGTGGCAGTATCAATCCGCTGAACAGCTGGATCGTCTACCTGACCCTTGGAACGGTGGCCGGCGGCTTCATTTCCGGCCTGTTTGGCAGGCGCGTGAAAATTGAAACCAACAAGGGTCCGCAAATCGGCAACAAAACCCGCTGGATGATGGCTTTCCTTGGTGGAATCCTGATGGGTTACGGCGCGCGGCTGGCGCGCGGCTGTACTTCCGGCCAGGCATTGTCCGGAGGCGCCGTGCTGTCTGTCGGCAGCTGGACCTTCATGTTCGCCGTGTTTGCCGGGGCGTATGCGCTGGCTTACTTCTTCAGACGCTACTGGAACTAGGGGAGACAGACCATGACATCATTTCCCTTACCATTAACCGAACTTCTCGGGCAATACGGCTCCTACATGATTTATCTGCTGGTCGGGCTGGCCTTCGGCGCCACCCTGGAAACAGCAGGGTTTGGTAACTCAAAGAAACTGGCGGCGCAGTTCTATTTCAAGGACCTGACCGTATTCAAGGTGATGTTTACAGCGATTATCGTAGCCTGTGTGCTGATCTTTCTCTCCTCGGCAGTCGGCCTGCTGGACTACAACCTGGTGTGGGTGCCGCCAACCTATTTATGGCCCGGAATCGTGGGCGGCCTGATCATGGGCGCAGGGTTCATCGTCGGCGGCTTCTGCCCGGGAACTTCGCTGGTCGCGATGGCCACCGGTAAAGTTGACGGTGTGTTCTTCGTGCTGGGCGTGCTGACCGGTATATTCTTTTTCGGCGAAACCATCAGTAGTTATGCGGTGTTTTTCGAAAGCAGCTACATGGGCCGGTTCACGTTGCCGGAACTGTTTGGTGTCAGTTATGGCACGGTCGTCGTCGGCGTTGTCGTTATGGCACTGCTGATGTTCTGGGGAGGAGAAGTCATTGAAGCCAGGGTAGGCGGCCCGACCGCGCAAAAAGCCCCGCGCCTGGCTGTTCCCGCTGCTGCTGGACTACTGGTGCTGGCAGTTGTCGTCCTGCTCATTGGCCAGCCCGACAACGCGAACCGGTGGAATATGATCGCGGATGAACAGTTGGCCATGCTGGATGATCGCGCTGTGCAAATTGAGCCGGCCGAACTTCTCGACGTGATGCACAATGTCCAGATCAAGGCGGTGTTGCTGGACGTCCGCGACGAGCGCCACTACAACCAGTTCCACGTCCATGGCGCCCGCCGCCTGCCAGGCGACCAGGTAATCGATGTAGCGCGCGAACTGATGTTTGAACCGGCCAATACCGTGTTCATCGCAATGAGTAATGACGAAACAGCGGCCACCGCGGCCTGGAAAGCCCTCAAGGCGGAGAGCCTGCCGAACGTTTATATCCTGGATGGCGGCGTCAACAACTGGATCAGGACGTACAGCGACGAGGCGTTCACCGGCGAGCGACTGATCAGGGGTCGCGA
>Ga0265306_10001038_pt1 | contig 13600 bp, 9 predicted proteins | sample Helome_3_FD_192493 | JGI IMG/M metagenome (GOLD analysis project Ga0265306, IMG submission 192493) | Marine sediment microbial communities from subtidal zone of North Sea - Hel_20160420 (Illumina Assembly) | ecosystem: Environmental > Aquatic > Marine > Subtidal zone > Sediment ...
CCCGTAGCGAGGGCCGAGTGTCACCTGGAGGATCCTGTCCAGACCATCCGGGAGCTCTCGATGCCGGTCGAAATCTGTGGCCTGGGGTGACCAGCGCCCGCAGCCGGCCGGTCAGTCGAGCGGGCGGCTGAGTTCCTTTTCGCCCAGGGTCTTGACCGTCGCGGTGGGATTATCGGAGACGTACTGCTCTTCGAGTTGGCTGTACTGGCCCTGGAGCCGGACCACCTCATTGTTCAGCGTCGCCACTTCGAGTTCGCGCCGGCGCAAGGCATTGGAGAGGATCGCCACGGCCTTCTCCTTCTCGCGCATCTTGGCGACCAGCGCGGCGGCGCCCTCGTCGGTCGACTTGGCGCCGGAGCGGCGCAGATCGGCCACTTCATTCTGCAGGGATTCGACCAGGGTGACGTTGGATTCAACGGTACTGCGCAAGCGGCTCACCTCGGCCTCACGCTCGCGCAGATGGGCGCGGGTCCGGGACAGCTCTTCCACATCCCGCTGCAGACTATCGATCAGCGCCTCCTTGGAATGGCGCTCTTCCTCGTAGTCTTTAGCCTGTTGCTCGCGATCATCGAGATCATGCTGCAGCGCGCGCACGTTTTTCAGATCGCTCTGCAGGGTCTCGATCAGCTCCAGCTGGGCGGTGACGTTGGTCTCCAGACCGCGGATCGCATCGTCCCGTGACGCAAGCCGATTCTCCAGATTCTGTTTCGCGGATTCGGCCGCGCGCAGCTGATCATCAAGCTCCTGATTCTCGGCCTCGCGCCGCTGCAGCGTATCTTCCAGCCGTGTCGCCGCCCGGGTCTTTGCATCAAGCTCGGTCTGCAGACGGGCGATAGCGGATTCTTTTTCGGCCAGGCGCTCCGCCGTCCCGCCCTCCTGGAGTCTGGCCAGGTCGGCCTCTAGCTCGGTGTTGCGCTGCTTGTATTCCTCGACCCGTTCCTCGATCGAAGCCTTGATCACGCGCAGCGTGTCTACGCCGCGTTTGAGCGCAAAGTTGTTGCGCTCGTGCCGCAACACGTCTTCACGCAAACGCTCGAGTTCAAGCAGCTGTTCGCCGGCCTCGGCCTGCTCGGCGCCGAGGGTCTCCAGACGTTGCTCAAGCTCCTGGACCCGCTCGCGGGTGGAACTCAGCTCGTCCGAGAGCCGGGCCACGCCCGCTTCTCTCTCGGCGAGGGTCGCCTCAAGACCCGTCGCTTCGCTGCGTTCGCTGTCGAGCAAAGCCTGCAATTCGTCGATACGCGCCTGGCCCGAACTGAGATCGCTCTGCAGCCGCTCCATCTTCTCGCGATCTTCCAGGGAAAGGTGGCGGTCACGTTCTTCGAGTGCCGCGACGCTGGACTCGAGCACCGCTATCTTGGCGGATCTGGCCTCGAGATCCGCCCGCAACCGGGTCAGATCGTTTTGCTTGTCTTCGAGCTCCCGCTGAGCTTGATTGGCACGGTCATGCCATTGTTCCAGCTGAACCGTCTGCGCCTCCACCTGCTCGGCGCGGACCCGGACCTCTCGCTGCAACGCGCTGACGGCACCATCGCTGACCGCGAGCTTCTGCTGTAATTCCTCGACCATCGAGCGCGCGGTATCGATCTGGTCCTGCGCCTCGTCGAGCTCGCCGGAACGGTTACCCAGCCGCTCACCCTGCTCTCTCAGCCTCGCGCAGGCCTGGTCCAGCTGCTGGCCCAGCGCTGCGGCCTCTGCGTTGCGCTCTTCCAGCCGGACGGCCAGCTCCTGTGCCTGCCGCTCGCGGTCTTCGGCGCGCTCCGTGGTCTCTTCAAGCGATAGCTTGAGACCGCCCAGCTCTTCATCGCGTTCGGTCAGAATCTTGCGCTGGGTATAGATTTCGTCGGCGCGGATGCGCAACTCCTCCTGGAGCGCGCCCAGTTCCGTGCGATCCCCTTGCAGGGCCTGCTCCAGCTCCGCAATCTTGTCCTGGCGGCTCTCGAGCTCCGCGCCGAGTTCGGTTACGGCCTCGATCCGGGTCCAATCCATGCCTTCGTCGGGGCGCTGGGTCAGCGCTTCGACCAGAGCATTCTTGTCCTTGAGCTCCGTGGACAGCGCGTCAATACGCTCATCCCACTCTTCCAGGGCATTGGAGAGCAGGGAAATCGCCCGTTTCGTGGACGTGCGACCGATCATGCGCGGCTCCTCGTGAGGTTTGCCGGATTATGTCAAAACATTCGATCCAGAACTATGTCAAACGTAACGGCACAGGTCACCGCTGCCATAGGATCGGGGTCACAGTTTCGCAAGGCCGCCGAAAGCGGTGATTGGCCGGCCACGTGGCCTGATGACTCAGGAGCCGCCCTGGAGCCACTTGAACATGAATATGCTCATTGGCTGGTATTCGCGCCGCTGGAACAGTCGATGGGCCACTTCGTTGTCACCGAACACATGCAGACCGATGCCATCGAGTCCGAGGCCCAGAACCTCTTCTTCCAGTTCGTTGAGCGCTCGCGATGCATGGCCCTTGTGGCGATACTCGGGCTCGATAAACATGTCGCAGATATAAGCGGTCTGCCGGCCGGCCCGCTCACGCACGGTGAACCATACGGCGCCGACGATCGTATCGTCCCATTGATCGATGATATCGAACAGATGATTGTCCGGCGTGGCCAGCCCTTGCGGCAGCAGCTCATCGAAGGTCTCCCGGGCCCGTAGCACCGCGGTGCCCTCACCCCATTCCCCTGATGCAACGCGCTGGCGAGCGTAGTTTGGGTCCGAGCGCATCACGAACTCGGCGAAGCGTTCTTCGGTCATCGGTCTCAGTGCGGTTGCCACGGTCGGAGCCTCCTCGACGCCGCACCGGGCACGGCACCAGGATTTTCAGTATAGACCTCGCGGGGGCCAGAGTCCGGGCGGGCAGACATAAGCCAGCGCCAGATCGAGACGCAGACCGCGTCGCGCCGCGATCTGGCTCAGTCGAAGTGTTCGACGCCCTCGGGCACCCGGACCCAATCGTGACGGCGCGCCTCATAGACCGATACCCGTGGCGGCGGGAAATCCGGGTCGGCGAAGGCGCCGACCGGTATGGCCACAAACTCGGCCATGTCCTCGATCTGGTAGTACACCGTCGACCCGCACACCGGGCAGAAATGAAAGGTGATGCGGTTGCCTTCATCGCCGATACGGGTATAGATCGTGCTGGGCCCCTCGATCTCGACCTGATCCGCCGGGAACCGGGCCTGAGCGCCATAGGTGCTGCCGCTGCGCCGCTGGCAGGCGAGGCAATGACAGATCGATACGCGCAGCGGATCGACACGGGCGGTGAGCTTGAGCTGGCCGCAGCTGCAACCGGCATGCCGGATAGTCATGGCCTTCCTCCACCTCTCGACATGGCAGCCGTCGCCGGCCAGCTAGCTGGCTGACTTCCCGCTGCTGGCCTTCTTGCTCGCGACTGCCCGTTTAGACGTCCGTTTGCGCGCCGCCGGTTTCTTTGGCGCCGCCTTGCTGGCCGCCTTCTTTCTGCTCCCTGTCTTGCTGGTAGCCTTCTTCTTCCCGGTCTTCTTCTTCGAACCCGCACGGCCCGCCTTCTTGCCCACCGGCGCCGCGACGATGTCACCGGGCTTCCAGGTCTTGCGCACTTCCTTGGCCAGCTTGACCACCTTGGCGATGTCGGCATCGGTGTAGACGCCGTTGACACCGGAGATCGCCGCCAGCTTCATGCCGTGTTTCAGGCCCAGCTTGTAGATCTCCTTGACCTTCTGCCACTCGGTGTCGCGGCCGATGGTAAACACCTCGAAGCGGCCTTCGAGAGCCAGCACGATAGTCTCGGCGAGACAGGCATAGATAACGTTGTCCGGCAGCCCGATATTCTTCATCCGGACTTCGCTGGGCAACTCGATCTCGCCGGACTCGATCACCAGCACGTCGGGCCGCTTGGCCACCTCTTCGGGCGGCAGATCCAGCGGACGCGCCACGTCGGTGATCACGCAGCCGGGCTTGACCTTGGTGATGTCGAGGATCTTTTTGCCGGCCCCGGAGGTGGAGGTGACGATCATGTCCATGTCGTCCAGATACTTCTCATAGTCGGTCGTCGCCACGACCTTGGCGCTCGGCGTTTCCTTCAGGATCGAAGCCTTGAGCTGATCCAGCTTCTTCTGCGTGCGCGCGGCCAGATAGACCTCGTCGAAAGCCATCGCCAGCAGGCGGGCGCTGACCGAGCCGATCGAGCCGGTAGCCCCGATGACCATAGTCTTGGCCGCTACTTTGCCGTTCTTGCGCACGTGGACCAGATTCATCCGGCGCATCGCGTCGGTGGCCGCCCACAGCGCGCCGGAAGCCGAATAACTGTTCCCCGTGGTGACCGGGAGGGTGGCTCGCCGCGCCACCGTGACACCGGCGTCACCGACCACCTTGGTAAACGCGCCCAATCCGATGATCTGGGCGCCCATCTTCTCCGACATCTTTGCTGCGGCCAGCAAGCGCTTGTAGGTAAATTCCGGACTGCGGCTCAGCATCTCCTTCGGCGTACCGCCGACCGAGATCAGCCAGCCTTCGGCTTCAGCGCCGGTGGGCGAGATGATGTTGTCCATCTTGCAGTAGACGATCGGCGGCATATGGGCGGCGGCCCGCTCCACCTGGTCCATGATGATCTTCGGTGTGCCCTTGGGGATCGGGAAACCCTTCTTGATGTACTCCTGGCTCAGCGGATGGACCACAAACGCAAAGCGGCGGATATTGCGGAATTCTCCCGTGGGATAGAGCAACCGCGGCTCGATCTTCAGTTCCTCGACGATCTCTTCCAGGTCGTGGTCCGAGAGCTCCTCGGAGGTCGTATCCATCGCAGCCAGGATCATCGCCTGGATCGTGCTGAGCCCGACCACCCGCTCGAACAACTTCGGCGAAACATCGACCACCAGGTTGACGTTGCACTCTTTGAAGAACTCCAGCCGGTCGTCGTCGATGGCCGAGGTGATCAGGGTCTTGCCTTCCAGGGTCCGCGCATCCCCGAACGTCTCGATGTCGTCAAAGGTGCCGACGATCACCTGGCTCTTGGCCATTTCCTTGGCCAGGATGCTCTTCTTCAACCGTTTCGCGCCGGGGATCCTGGACAGCCCACGGGTCGGCAACACGGATGAGGCGATATGCGCGCCGCGAGCGTACATCTCGAGCTGATCGAGCGATGTCAGCACCGCCGGCGCGCCGGTCTCCAGCACCGCATCGGCAAACCGCAGATTCGGTGTGTAGTCGCCCATGGCCTGGGCCATGTCGTAATTGACCATGCCCGACATGAACAGCACCAGGTTGTTATAGAAGTAGCGGCCAAAGGTGCGGTTGACGTGACGCACTGCCCGGATCTGCAGCAGACGGCGCAAATTGGCGCCGGTGGTGGCAGGCACCCGGGTGACGACCTTGAGCAGGCGATCGGTGTCCGCATGGACGTGCCAGCGGCTCCCCATGTCGTAGTGATCGCGTAGCATGCCAAGCGCGATGGCGTCAGCCTCGGACTGGTAGCGCCGCAGCAACTCCCAGGCCTTGCCCTCGTCGCCGTCCGCGCCTACCCGCTTGACGTGAAAGTCCTTACCCAGAAACCGGGTCTTGAATTCATAGTCCTTGGCCGATGAGCCGAGGGAAACGCTTACGACTTTCTTCATGAGAGCACTCCAGTTTGACTCTACCGGCCGCGACGTCTTGCCGACGGCGCCCCGGTCCCAATGCGGCCTTGCGTCTGAACCCGCCAGGGCCTCGGCGGATGCGGGGACGCCCGCGGCCGGGGACTGATCATTAAACCCCGCCCGGCCTCCGGGCACAATTCGCCCGGGTTTATGAGGCCGGCCCAGGATTACCTATACTTGTTATCCTACATTCTAGCCCGGCGCTGCGCCGGGCGAATAACGCGAAAAGAGGCGATTCGATGATCCCGTTCGGCATACAAGTCACTGGCTACCAGGGCCTGATGAAGACCCTGAAAGGCATCGTCAAGACGCTGCCCTTCCCTAAACCGACCCTGTTCACCGGGCCCGGCTCCTCACTGGAGATGTGCGACGCGATCTCGCTGATGGGCGTGCACAAGCTGCTGATCGTCACCGACGCCATGCTGGTCAAGATCGGTCTGCTGCAAGACATCGAGAAACGGCTGGACAAGCTCGGCATCCGCTATGCCATCTATGACGGGGTCAAACCCGACCCCACCATCGACCAGATCGAGGCCGGATTAAAGCTCGTCAAACAGGAACGTTGCCAGGCGATCCTGGCCGTGGGCGGCGGCTCCTCAATCGACGCGGCCAAGGTGATCGCGGCTCGGGCCACCAACAATAAGTCGGTGTCGCGGATGGAGGGCATGTTCCGGGTGTTCACCGCACCGATGCCGCTCTATGCAGTGCCGACCACCGCCGGCACCGGCTCCGAGGTAACCATCGCCGCGGTCGTTTCGGACCCGGTAAAGAAAAAGAAATCCGCGATCATGGACCCGAAACTGGTGCCGCTGATGGCGGCGCTGGACGGCGCACTGATGACCGGGCTGCCGGCGCCGATGACCGCAGCCACCGGGATGGACGCACTGACCCATGCGGTCGAGGCCTATCTCTCCGCCAACGCGCTACCGGAGACCGACGGCTACGCGCTGGCCGCGACCCGGCTGATCATGCAGAACCTGCCGCGGGCGGTGGCCAAGGGCACGGACCTCGAGGCCCGCCAGGCCATGGCTTTTGCTTCCTACTATGCCGCCCTCGCCTTTACCCGGGCCGGTGTCGGCTACGTTCACGCGATCTCGCACAACCTTGGCGCGTATTACCACACGCCCCACGGGCTGGCGAACGCGATCGTGATGCCCTACGTGCTGGATTACTCCAAGCCCAAGTGCACCCGGAGACTGGCCAATCTCGCCGAAGCGGCGGGGCTCAAGGAAAGAGGCGACCGCCCCCAGGCGCTGGCTAACAAATTTATCGACCATATCCGCGCGCTGAACAGGCAGTTTGGCATCCCCGAGAGCCTGGAGGCGCTAAAGAAATCTGATATCCCGGCGATCGCCAGCAGCGCTCTCAAGGAAGCCCACTTCACCTACGCCGTGCCGCGCTATATGGACCAGCCGACCTGCGAGAAGCTGGTCGGCAGGATGCTGGCCTAGCGTACCGGCACCCTCGCCCGACGCGGCGGCAGAGAGAACCGTGTGGGTGCACCTGTTAGCATCCGCGTCCATCCCTGGTCGTCAGACTTTCCGGCGCTCGACATATTGGCCCGGGTGGTCGACCGACTGCTGCGATCCGGCATCGCCCCGGGGGCAGACCGGGCCGTTGACCGACTGACAAACCGAACGGAGACCTCATGGACGTGTTTAACGAATGGCTCGCTGTCGAGTTTTTTCATAACTCGGGCCGGCAGTGGCTGGTGGCGGCCGGGATCGCCCTGCTTGCCCTGGTCCTGTTCTTTATCGTCAAACCCATGCTGCGCGCTCGCCTCGCCAGGCTGACGACCCACACCGACAACGACTGGGACGATGCACTGGTCGAGCTGCTCGGCAACACCAAGCCGCTGGCGCTTGTGATCTTCGCCCTGTTCTTCGGCTCCCAGGTGCTGACCCTGCCGCCCAAGCTGCGGACCATCATTGTGTCGGCCACGCTGATCGCGCTGATCGCGCAGGGTGGCCTCTGGGCCAGCCAGTTGCTCCTGCATCGGCTGCAACGCGCCATCAAGAAACGCCGCGCGGAAGACCCGGGGAGCGTGGCCGCCCTCAACGTCACCAGCTGGGTGGGCCGCTTGCTTATCTGGTCGGTGGTTGTGCTGCTAATCCTGGATAACCTGGGCATCAATATCACCGCCCTGGTGGCCGGTCTGGGCGTGGGCGGCATCGCCGTGGCTCTGGCCGTGCAGAATATCCTCGGCGATCTGTTTGCCTCTTTGTCTATCGTGCTGGACAAGCCCTTTGCGGTCGGTGATTTCATCATCGTCGATGAATATCTGGGCAGCGTCGAACACGTCGGTCTGAAGACCACCCGTCTGCGCAGCCTGTCCGGCGAGCAGCTGGTGATGTCCAACGCCGGTCTGCTCTCCAGCCGCATCCGCAACTATGGCCGGATGTACCAGCGCAGGATCGTGTTCGGCCTGGGCGTGACCTACCAGACGCCCAGAGACAAGTTGGAGAAGATCCCCGGGATCATCAAGGATGCCGTCGAGGCCCAGGATCAGACCCGCTTCGATCGTTCACACTTCAAGGCCTACGGTAACTTCTCGCTGGATTTCGAGACCGTCTATCACGTGCTGAAGCCGGACTACAACTTGTATATGGATATCCAGCAGGCGGTGAATTTCGCTATCCATGAGCGCTTCGAGGCCGAGGACATCGAGTTCGCCTACCCGACCCAGACGGTATTTGTCGAACACGCCGGCGCCAACGCGCCGGCCATACCGGCGACCCCAAGCCCCTGAGGCAAAAATGATGGACGGGCGCTCTGGGCCCCGGCGTGCAGGAAGTGAGGTGTGACCCGAACGGAGCGGTGGCTACCCGCTTCCGTGCACTCAAGGACGCCCACCTCACCCACGCCGTGCCGCGCTAGATGGACCATCCCGCCTGCGCGAAACTGGTCGGCAGCATGCTGGCCAAGCTGCAGAACACCGCCATCCGCCCGACGTCTACGGATCTTTCATATTGCCAGCAGCAGCGGGGTGGTCGAAGTCGATCGGTACGGGTGCCACGGGTTCAGAACAGAACATCGAGTGCAGGACCTGGTGGCGGTAGCGGAAGATCCGGGTGAGCTGCCGGCGCATCAGCGGATGGGCGAACTCGCTCAACGGTGAGAGCGGCAGCGCGTAATCCACATGGTCGCGGATGATCGTCCCCTGTCCGGTCGGCACAAACTCGTGCCGATGCACCCAGCGCCCAAATGGGCCGGAAATCTGCTCGTCCACAAACCGCACCGGCGGCTCCCAGAGACTGATCAGGGTGCGCCAGCCGAAGGGCACGCCCCACAGGCGCAACCGATATCCGATCCGCGCGCCCGCGGCCAGTTCGATCGGCCGCGGCGTCAGGATGCGGAATCTCAGCTCCGGCGGCGTGATCCGTTCGAGATTGAATGCGTCGCAAAAAAACGGGAACAGTTCGTCCCGCGTCTGCGGCACGAGGAACTGCGTATCGAGGGTATGCACGACCATAAGCTGGCCAGAGTATATCGGGCGTGGAGTCGCACCACGACAACTCGATGAATTCAAGACAACAGATGGCTAGCAGAGACACTATCCGATGCGCTGGGCCACTTCCGTAGCCACAGAAAAGCGCCTTCAAGTGCCCAGCCTCTGCGAGCGGCCAATGGCAGAGTGGTCTGAATCAGATCTTGCCCGGGCCTGCGTTTTTCGCTGCAAAGATCCCGCTCGGATTTACGGGGACAGTTTACCTATTCTCGCGCAACCGATAACGAGTCATCGAGCTTCATCGAAATATAAAGTAGGTAAACTGTCTCCGTATTGGCCGGTTGAATCACCGACACCCTTCCTCGTCTTTCGCCCGCAATGCGTAGTGCGTAAACTTGCCCGTCTTCCTTAGCTTTTGCGACGACAAGATCTGTGTTGTCACTTCACCGTACTTTCAGTAGACAGACCATGGTCGAGTTGCTGAGGCTCGCCCTGCCGATGGTGGTATCGCAGGGTAGCTTCGCGGTAATGATTTTTACCGATCGTTACTTCATGTCGCAGATCGATCCCGCTCACATGGCGGCAGCGCTGGGTGGCGGTGTGGCGTCGTTCTTCTCGTTTTGTTTTTTTATTGGACTGTTCTCATACGCAAACGCGCTGGCTGCGCAGTATCTGGGCGCGGGCGAACCGGAGAAATGTCCGAAAGTCGTCACCCAGGGCATGATCATGACGGTGATGAGCGCGCCGTTTCTGACATTGATTACGTTCCTGGTCGCCGGCATTTTCGAGGGCATGGGGCATGAGCCCGCGCAGGTCGAACTGGAGCGCACCTATTACCTGATTCTGATGTCCGGCGTGCTTGTGACGCTGGCCAAGACCTGCATGTCGTCTTACTTTGCCGGCATCGGTCGGACTCGTGTGGTCATGATATGCAACGTATTCGGCCTGATTATCAACGTACCGCTCTGCTATGTGATGGTGTTCGGGAAACTGGGGTTTCCGGCGCTCGGGATCGTCGGCGCCGGCCTCTCCACCGTGGTCGCCACAGTCCTTGCATTCGCGCTTTTTGTCGCATTCTATTTTCGTAAGGAGCACCGGGACACGTTCGATGTGCAGCGCTCGTTTTCGCTCGACTTGAAGATCCTGCGACGCTTCTGGCGGCTCGGCTTTCCATCCGGACTGGAAATGTTCCTGAATGTGGCGGCGTTCAACCTATTTTTGCTCATGTTTCAGTCTTATGGCGTTGCCGAAGGCGCCGCCGCCGCCATCGTGTTCAACTGGGACATTCTTTCCTTCGTTCCGATGATGGGCCTCAACGTAGGTGTCATCAGCCTGATCGGCCGGTTCGTCGGCGCAAGAGACATGGCGCGTGTTAACGAAGTCATGACCGCTGCGTTTGCTGTTGCTCTGGCCTATTCCGCGGTGCTTGCGGCCATATACATCACATTTCGATATCCGCTCGTCGAGGTGTTTGCGCCGCCGAGCGGTGACTTTACTGCAATCCGGGAACTGTCCGCGTTCATGATGATAGGCCTTTGCAGCTACATGATGGCCGACGCGGTGATAATCGTGTCCGGCGGCGTCCTGCGGGGCGCAGGGGACACGCGCTGGTTGATGGTCGCCTCGGTGTCGCTGCACTGGGCGATGCTCGTCGCTCAGTTTTTCATCATTCGGGTGTTCGAGTTCAGCCCCAGGGTGTCATGGATCGCATTTGCCGCACTGATTCTCGCGATCGCCCTGGTTTATGCGCTGCGCCTCAAGGGTGGTCGCTGGCGGGACCCGGAAGCGCTGGAAATGGTAATGGCCGAATAGTCGAGTTTCTGAAGATGGCGGCCAGGGGCGGAGTGGAACGCTGGCGTGGCCGGCAGCTTCGCTGCCTCGTCGGCGCTGGGTGGAAATTCGTATACTGTGCCCGATCAAATGCAGGGGAGTTGCCCCAAGTGGCAGGATCCGGACTGAAAACCTTCTGGAGTGAACTCAGGCGACGCAAGGTCATGCGCGTGGCGGTGATGTACATCATCGTCGCCTGGCTGTTGATCCAGATCGCAGAGGTCGTCTTCGAGCCGTTACAGCTGCCTGAATGGTCGCTAACGCTTGTCATCGTCCTCACCGCGTTGGGATTCCCGCTGGCGTTGGTGCTGGCCTGGGCCCTGGAGCTGTCGCCGGAAGGGTTGCAACGGGAGAAGCCCCTCGACGAAATCAAGCCGGTGGCCGCAGTGGGCGCAGGCCCAGACACAAGCTCCACCGAACCAGCGGCGAGCGCCGCATTGATCGCCCCGGCGCCGGCATCGACCCCACCCGCCCGAGCCGACAAACGCCGCGCCATCGCCGTATTGCCGCTGGCGAACATGAGCGGCGATCCGGAGAACGAGTTTTTCAGCGACGGCATCACCGAGGAGATCCTCAATCTGCTGGCGCGGATCCCGGACCTGCGCGTGATCTCGCGCACTTCTTCGTTCTCGTTCAAGAACACCACGCTGGACATCCCGGCCATCGCCGAACGCCTCGGCGTCGACATCGTGCTTGAAGGCAGCGTCCGCCGATCGGGTAACCGGGTGCGTATCGTCGCCCAGCTGATCGATGCGAGCAACGACGCACACCTGTGGGCCGCGGGTTATGACCGGGACCTGGACGATATCTTCGCGGTGCAGGCCGAAATCGCGCGCTGCATCGTCGACGCCATGAATCTGGATCCCGATACCTGCGTCGACTGCGGTGGCAACACCGATAACATCGCTGCTTACGACTACTATCTGCGCGGCCGCCAGTATTTCCATCAGACCACCGAAGCGAATCTGAGATTCGCGCGCGAGATGTTCATCAAGGCGATCGAGATCGATCAGGATTACGCTCGCGCTTATGCCGGACTCGCTGACACGGAGAGCTTTATCGCGCAATGGAAAGACCGATCCCCGGAGCACCTGCAGGCAGCCGATGACGCCAGCCGCAAGGCGCTGGCGCTGGCGCCGAATCTGGCCGAGGCCCACGCATCCCGAGGCTTCGCCTTGTCCTCGACCGGCGAATATGAGGAGGCGGCGAAGCAATTCGAGCAGGCGCTGGCCTTGGATCCCCAGCACTACGAGACGCTTTATCTCTATGGCCGCTCGCGGTTTGCCGAAGGCAAACTGGACCACGCGGTGGACCTGTGGCGGCGGGCTCACGAGGCCCAGCCGGACGAGTTTCAGAGCATTACGCTGGCATCGGGGGCACTCAAGGCGCTGGGCCGTCAGGCGGAAGACCCGGACGCGCCCGCGCGGGCCCTGCAGATCATCGAGCAGCACCTGGAACTCAACCCCGACGACCTCCGTGCGCTGAGCCTGGGACCCGGACTGCTGATCGATCTCGGCCGCACGGATGAGGCTCTGGCCATGTCAGATCGCGCCGTGGCGCTGGCGCCCAACGATGGCGCGGTGTTGCATAACGCCGCTTGCACTTACGCCTACGCGCAGAAGGCCGACAAGGCCATCGAACTACTCGAGCGGCGGATGAAAACCGCCGGCACCATCTACACCGACTGGATCGATCACGATCCGGACTTCGACAGCATCCGCGATGACCCGCGGTTCATTGCGCTGATCAAGGGTTCGCCGGGAAATTAACGCCTCGGGATGACAAGCCGCTCCCGCGCAGACAGGCCTGGCCAAAGCCGCTGCATCATTCTGGTCCTAAAACGGCGCGCTCCGTCGGCTTACACATCCGACCAGCCGGCGGCGATATGCGGCAATACTCAAGCACGATGAGTGATGGCGACGACCATGGACACCGATAACAACTCCCCGCTGAGCTGGCTGTTATACCCACTGCGCGGTGCCGCGCTTGGTGTGCTGGTGGCGTTCGCGTTGCTGATGAGTCTGGCCAGGGCGGCGGGTTTTTTCGGGCTCTGGCTCCAGCTGATCCTGATCATCGCCCTCTCGGCCTATGCGTTTATGCTGCTCGATGGCGTGGCCGCCGGTCGGCGCCAGCCGCCGGAGATGTCATCAGCGGTGCTGAGTCCATGGCACGAACGCAGGCCACTCTGGCTGTTGCTGGCGACTGGAATAGGCCTCGGGATTCATAGCGGCCTGAGTCAGCTCGCGCCGCCGCTGGCAGGACTGTTCGGATATCTGCTCCTGGCCGCTCTCCCGGCCGCGGTCGCGATATTGGGACTCGAGAGCGCCGCGCCAGCGCGGGTACTCAACCCGCTGTCTTTGGCGCGGGCAATCTGGGGTATGGGGCGTTTCTATATCATCTGTCTGCTGGCACTGGCCGCTGCCGCCGTGCTGTTTCGCGCAGCCGAGACAGCGCCGTTACTACGCCCGCTGTCGATGTTTCTGCAGCTCTACGCGCTGCTGGTGATCTTCGGTGTCATCGGCGGCACGCTCTATCGACGCCGTCACCGCCTGGGTACGGTGACGCTGGATTCACCCGAGCAACGCACCGCTCGGCGGCTCGACGAGCAACAGACCGCGCTTGATCAGACGCTGGACGAGGCCTATCGCCTCGCTCGGGTCGGCCGACTCGATGCGGCCTACGAAGAGATCCAGACCTGGTTCAGCACGGC
>Ga0265306_10001040_pt1 | contig 13592 bp, 12 predicted proteins | sample Helome_3_FD_192493 | JGI IMG/M metagenome (GOLD analysis project Ga0265306, IMG submission 192493) | Marine sediment microbial communities from subtidal zone of North Sea - Hel_20160420 (Illumina Assembly) | ecosystem: Environmental > Aquatic > Marine > Subtidal zone > Sediment ...
GCGCCCGCTCGAAGCTCAAGGTTGCGGCGATACCCAGTTTGAAACCGATGTCGTGCAATTGCTGCGCCTGCTGCTGGCTGCCCGAAAAACTATGCACCACACCGCCAAATTGGGCCTGCTTGCGCAATAGGCTGATAACTTCATCCATCGCCTTGCGCACGTGCACAATTAGTGGCAGGTGATGATTATTGGCAAGCTGTAGCTGTTCCCTGAACAACTGCAGCTGCCATTTTTCATCGACTCGCGAATCAAAGAAGTCGATACCACACTCACCAACGGCGATGGGTTGCTCTCGCTCAAGCCATTCGTCGAGCTCGCGCAAATGGTTGACCTGGTGCTGCTCGATAAACATCGGGTGTAAGCCGTAAGCCGGATATAAACCGTCATGGACTTCGCAAACCTGTTTCACTTTTTCCCAACGATTGGCGGTGGTCGCGGGAATTACCATGCGTGTCACGTTAACCGCAGCGGCTTGTGCAATCACTTGCTGCCGTCGTTCATCAAAGCGGTCATCATCGAGATGACAATGGCTGTCAATCAATTTCATGCTTCGTGTCGGCGCCCGATTAAATCACTGATAATCGGGGTAAGAATGATTTCCATTGCCATGCCCATTTTGCCACCCGGCACTACGATGGTGTTGCGTCTCGACATGAAGGCACCGCTAATCATCGACAGCAGGTTGGTAAAATCGGTATTGCGTATATCCGGCTTCCTGAAACGGATCACGACAAAACTCTCATCGAGCGTTGGAATATCACGGGCAATGAACGGATTCGATGTATCCACCGTGGCAACGCGCTGAAAGTTGATATCCGTTTCCGAAAACTGCGGGGTAATATGTTTCACGTAGTCCGGCATGCGGCGTAAAATATTATCGACGACCTCGTCCTGGCTATATCCGCGTTCGGCACTGTCGCGGTGAATTTTCTGGATCCATTCCAGGTTGACGACGGGAACCACACCAACCTTGAGATCAACATAGCGCGTCATGTCCACGCTGGTGGTCTTGACTAGACCATGCAGTCCTTCGTAGAACAATAAATCGGTATCGGGTTCGATATCTTCCCAGGGTGTGAACTGACCGGAATCGAATGCTACTCCCAGGCGCTCGGTATGCTGCCGCGCCTCTTCTTCATTATGCAGATAAAATCGCTTTTGCCCGCCACCGGTTTCACCGTAGGTTCGAAATAACTGTTCCAGCTTTTCGAAATGGTTTGCAGCTTCCCCGAAATGACTGAAGTTAACACCGGACTGGTTGGCTGCAATCACTTTTCGTTGCATCCCTTCGCGATCATAACGATGAAAGCTGTCACCCTCGACAACCACGGGGTTTATCTTCTGTCGATAAAAGATCGCTTCCAGCGCTTTTTTAACCGTCGAGGTTCCGGCGCCGGAAGAGCCGGTTATGACGACGACGGGGTGTTTTCTCGACATGACTTAAACCCTGGTTTAGCGATACACAAATTCCAAATCCCATTATACCCCGTGACGGTGCCGGGAAAACCGGGTTTGGCTTTGTAGCAATTGGTAATATTGTGTACACTCAATTGGATATTCCTGTCTCATCTTGTCAGCGCTAAAATTCTTTAGCACTACTGGATTCAAACAGATAAGCAGCAAAGATTCAGGAACCAGCAGGTACGGTAACCCTGACTGGTAGCGATTAATTGAGGATTCGACCAACACTTGAGCAAATTAAAAAGAATACTCAGGGCCAGACTTAGAAAAGTCAAATTCAGAAAGCTGCGCAGCACAAAATGGATTGCCGGATTAATTTTTATTGAATTTGGCTGGTTCGTCACCGGGGTTGCACCCAGCACCGACATCGCCTGGGTTACGGGCATACTGCTTTTTACCATTTACCTGTTTGTATTCGAAATCGTCAATGTCGACGAGACCGCAATTACGATCATGGTGTTACTCGGAATGACTTCACTGCTGGCGCCATCCATGGGGCTGGAACAGGGATTAGTCGACACCCAACACCTGTTTGATGGCTTTGCCAGTAACGCGGTGATATCCATTATCGCGGTTATGATTATCGGTGCGGGCCTCGATAAGACCGGGATGATGAGTTCAGTCGCGGGATTTATTCTAAAGATCGGTGGAACCTCCGAGAACCGCATAATTCCGATCGTCTCGGGAACGGTCGGAATCATTTCTTCGTTCATGCAGAATGTCGGTGCTGCAGCCCTGTTCCTGCCCGTAGTCAGCCGGATTTCAGCACGCTCGAACCTGCCGATGTCGCGCCTGCTGATGCCAATGGGTTTTACCGCGATTCTCGGCGGTACCGTAACCATGGTGGGGTCATCTCCATTAATCCTGTTAAACGATCTGATCCTGACCTCGAACACGGCCTTGCCGTTGTATCAGCAAATGCATACCTGGGACTTGTTTTCGGTTACCCCGGTGGGCCTGGCACTGGTGGCGACCGGCATTATTTACTTCATGCTGGCCGGCAAGTATGTATTACCCACGATCTCGCACGAATCTTCTACCGCCGTTGCCGGCAGCATCAAGTATCTCGAAGAAGTCTACGGAGTTGACTACCTGACCTTCGAGGTTAACGTTCCCGAGGACAGCCCACTGGTTGGCGAGACACTCAATGATATCGAATCGGTCAACAAGATCCGAATCGTCGCGATCAAGGCAGCTGGTGCTGGTATGCGCGCGGGTCAAGGCGATTTATCGCGTGACGTCGAGTTTGCTCCCGACTCCACACTCGGAATACTTTGCTCCCCGGCCCATTTAAAGGATTTCGTCGACGCCTACGGTCTGGACATACAGAAAGGTTTAAAAGTTTTCTCCGAAGTGTTGGCATCAACGCAGGCCGGTGTCGCCGAAATTGTAATTCCACCCGGTTCGAACCTGATCGGCAAATCGGCACTCGATGTGTGGATGCGCAAGACCTATGGGCTTGCCATGGTAGCCTTGCATCGTGATGGCGAAACCATGGTCGAAGGTGAAAACATTCGCGACATGCCACTCGAAGCGGGCGATACCATTCTGGCCCACACCACCTGGAGAACCCTGGCGCATCTCGAACGTGATCGTAATTTTGTTATCGTCACGTCCGAGTATCCGCGCGAACAAACGCGCCCCAACAAGGTCGGTTGGGCCACGTTTTTTTTCTCGCTGGCATTGTTCATGGTGTTGTTTACCGATTTAAGGCTTTCAATCGCACTGATGACCGGTGCGATCGGGATGGTCATTTCCGGGGTACTGAAGATGGAGGAAGCCTATGAATCGGTTTCCTGGAGCACCGTATTCCTGCTGGCCAGCCTGATTCCGCTGGGCCTCGCGGTGGAAACCAGCGGCACAGCAAAATGGATCGCCGAACAAACCCTGCTGGTGGTAGGCGGCATGCCGATCTGGGTGATCCAGGCGGCAGTGGCCGTGCTGGCGACTTTTTTCACGCTGGTGATGTCCAACGTAGGAGCCACGGTACTGCTGGTACCACTGGCGGTCAATATTGCCATCGGCGCCGGTGCCAACCCCGCGGTATTTGCCCTGACCGTGGCGCTCGCCACATCCAATTCCTTTCTGATACCCACCCACCAGGTGAATGCGCTGATCAAGGGGCCGGGGGGCTACCGGGTGCCCGATTTTATGCGTGCGGGATTCTTTATGACTATTTTGTTCATCGTCGTCATGCTGGTGATGATGAATATTATTTTTTAGTAAACACCAGGTCCCAAACCCCGTGCCCCAGCTTGCGGCCACGTTGTTCGAACCGCGTCAGCGGTCGATAAGCTGGAGCTTCGGCGTATCCACTGGCATCCCCTTCATTGATAAAGCGCGCATCAGCAAGAAACTGGGCCGCGATGAATTCGGCATAGTCCTGCCAGTCGGTAGCCACGTGGATCGATGCCCCCGGTTTAAGGGCCCGACAGACCAGGTCGCGGAAATGTTGATTGACGATGCGACGCTTATGATGGCGCTTCTTGTGCCAGGGATCAGGAAAGAACAGCAGCATCCGATCGAGCGAACCCGGCACTATCATATTTTCCAGTACCTCAACCGCGTCATGCTTTATCAGCCGTATGTTACCCAATTCCTGTTGATGAATAATATTCAGGCAGCGCCCGATTCCAGGCTCATACACTTCGATGCCAAGATACAGGCTACCGGGGTCCGCGGTAGCCATGTCGATTATTGCGTCACCGTTACCGATACCGATCTCGAGCTTCAACGCCGCGAATTCAGACGGGAAATCCGGCTGACTTTGACTAAACTCAATACCATAAATGGGCCAGTAGATTTTTAGCGCATTTTTCTGCGCTGGCGTCATGCGCCCGCTACGGCGCACAAAGCTTTTGATAGAACCTGCAATCTGATCGTTAACGGACATTATGTGACGCGTTTCTCAACTCGTAGGTTGTTGATTTCAGCGGTTTTTAGCGCTGAGTACCGTTTATCGGTGCTTTTTAATATCCTATCTTGTTTAAGCAGACTTTTCTCCCATTTGAATTAGGATACAAGCATGAAAAAGAAATCAGGTTTTACATTGCTGGAGTTAATAATCACGATAGCGTTGATAGGCATCGTTACGGCACTCGCGCTACCTGGCATGAGGGCCTTCAGCCAAAACGACAGGCTGACCACAAACATCAATACGATGATCGGTCACCTGGCTTACGCTCGCAGCGAGGCAGTCAAAAACAGTACGCAGGTCTCTATCTGCATCAGCAGCAATTCGATTAATTGCATCGGTGCTAGCTGGGAAGACGGCTGGATCGTGTACGTCGACGCCGATAGTAACGGTAGTTTCGTCGAAGATACCACTACTGGTGAAGTAATCCTGCGCGCGAACCAGGCATTGGACCACGGCAACAACTTTACCAGCAGTTATGGAAACCAGGTTACCTACGACAATCGAGGTTTTGTAACTGCAACCGGCAGCTTTTTGCTGTGCGATGCCCGTACCGGTGATTTCGGTAAAACCATCAACATTTCCAATACCGGCCGCGTCAGATTCGAGGATGATTCAACATGCCCATAAAGAATAAAATTGAGCGAGGTGTTACCCTGATCGAAGCCATGATTGCGCTACTCGTAATCTCGGTTGGCTTGCTCGGCATCGCATCATTACAAATTACCGCGATGAGTCAGAACACCAGCGCCCTCAATCACAACAAGGCGGTCTGGATTGCTTACACCGTTTCCGATCGTATCCGCGCCAACCTGCCCGCATTTGCGGCTTATGACGGGATCGACACCAACAATACCTATGTCCAGAATTGTGAAGCGGCGCCGTGCAACAACGCCCAAATGGTGACAGCAGATGCAGCCGACTGGCAAACCATGCTTACTGACCTGCCAGGCGGGCGCGGCATTATCCGCTTTAACGCCACCAACGACGGCTTGCTGGTAGATGTAATGTGGGACGACGAAGGCACCGGTGCCAGCGGCACTAACTGCGATCCGACCGACACCAACGACTTAACCTGTTATACGCTGGCAGTTGCCCTGCCGCTGGCGGTGGGCCCATGAAAAACATACATAATCAAACTAAGCAACTCGGCATTTCAATGGTCGAGGTCCTGGTAGCGCTGATCATCAGCCTGTTCCTGCTGGGTGGTATCGTTCAAGTCTATGTCGGCAACAAGACCACCTTCGCGTTTACCAGCGCACTCGCAGAAATCCAGGAAAACGGCCGCTTTGCCGTCGACATGATGAGTCAGGATTTACGCCTGGCCGGTGAATGGGGCTGTATCAATTTCAATCCGTCAGATACTTCGAACGTTAACAATACCCTTAGCGCAGTAACCATGATCAGTCCTTACGATACCAACCTGCACGACTTCGACAGCAGGGATGGCATCGAAGGCACTGAAAACGACGGGCTTAACGGCTCCGATTCGATAACCATACGTGGCGGTAAAACCGTTCAGGCCAATATCGTAAGTCCGTTTAGTACGGCTGCTACCCCAAGCATTGTTAGCACCCGGGCAACAAGTCTTGATGTCAATGATATCTTGTTAGTCCAGCGCTGCGGCGCCAACGACCTGCTGATCGATGAAGAAGCCGATATCCTGCAGGTTACCGGTGTCGACCACACGCTCGCAGGAGGCACCAAAACCGGGATAACATTATCGGCACCAAAAAGCCAGCAATACCAAAACGATGCCAGCTTGATCGAACTGCAAACTGTCACCTACACGATCGCGGCTGGCGCCAGCGGCCAACCTGCTCTGTGGCGCGCCGATTTCGCTACTAACCAGGAACTCGTGGAAGGCGTCCAAGAAATGCAGATTCTGTATGGCATCGACACCGACATCCCCGGCGATCAGTTTCCGAACCGATACGTCGACAGCACCCTGGTCGGCGCCAACTTTCAGAATGTCGTCGCGATAAGAGTCATGTTACTGGTACGTTCAATCGACGATTTTGTCACGGAAGCGCCACAGACCTACACCTGGATCGGTGGTGCTCAAATCCTGGCGCCCGATCGCAGGTTATACCAGGTTTTCTCAAACACGATAGCGCTACGTAACCGCATAGGTTCACTATGAAAACTTTAACCCATAACAAACAGCAGGGCGTTGCGCTGGTGATAAGCCTGATTATCCTGGTCAGCCTGACTATGCTCGGCCTGACCTCGATGCAACGCACCACCACCGACCTGGCAATCGCGGGTAACCAACGCGAATCCGGGCTGATGTTTCAGGCGGCCGAAGCAGGCCTGATTACGTCCGAAAACTTTATTGTTAATTCGACTTCAAATGGTGATTTTAATGACCCGACAGAAGGACTGTATACCGTACCGGACAATGATCCGGCTTATACCAGTATAAATTATTTATCAAAGACCTCCTGGGCAGATCCTGTGTCCGGGACGGCCGGAACGACGCTGCAGGCTTACGAGCAGCCACGCTACCTGGCCGAATATCTGGGGGACCGTGCGCAAAACGCACTAGCCGCGATCAACATCGGCGGTTACGGCAACCAACAAACCGGCAAAACTGTGTCGATTTATCGCGCCACCGCGCGCGGTGTTGGTTTGACCGGCAATTCGTTTCGTTTCGTTCAATCATATTTTGGCAAAGACGCCCCATAGAAGATTAAATATTTATTTAGGATGTGTATCATGAAGAGCAACAAATTTATCAAGAAATTCGCCATTTTCGCGACCAGTGCAATATTCTGCTTGCCGACGATGCAAACAGCCCAGGCTGCACCCGGGACACTCGCTCCGGCACCGTTGTTTCTGTCCAATATTGTCGAACCCAACGTATTTTTGACCTACGACAATTCAGGCAGTATGGCCTGGGTGCCCATGATCTCTGCTAGTTTAGGTTTTGGTTTCGCAAGTGGAAGGCCTGTGATAACTAACTTTGATGCTGATACCAACGCAGCTAGCAGCCGTGAATTATACAACCCCGATTGGGATGGCAACGGTAGCAATAGAAACACAATACCGACGGAAGCCAGTTATACCGGTGCCTGGGTACTCAAGAATCACAATGGCAACAAGAGTTACTATAACCCGAACATCGACTATAAGCCCTGGGCAGGCACCGATAACCTGGGCAATGCGCTGTATCCACCCGCCAGTGTAACCGCTGCGCGCCGGCATCCTCATCCCGGTCATGCGCAATATAATACAACGACGAATCTGCTTACCAATAAAACTTTCCGTACAGCCAATGACCTCTACCTACCGAGCTATTATATATGGAACGATGATGGCAACGGCATTATCGAACCCACGGATGGAAACACCCTAGTAACGATCAATAGCACTGACGCCGAAATGCAGAACTTCGCCAACTGGTTCGTCTATTACCGTACGCGTGAACTCGCAGCCAAGGCCGCAATCGGCCAGGTTATCTACAACGCCGATGCGACGCGCACGGGTTTAGCCCTTTTACATAGAAGGTCGGCACCCAGTCGGATTGTAGTCGGCGTAGAATCGATGAGCGATGCGGATAAAAAACGCGCCCTGCTACTCAGGTTTTACAGCGAAAGGTCAGCCAATGGTACGCCCTTGAGAAGAACGCTAGAGGATGTCGGTGATTATTTTATGACATCCGGTGGCAGCGCTCCTATTCTAGACGCCTCAGATGGCGGTGAGTGTCAGCAAAATTTCAATATCCTGATGACCGACGGATTCTGGAACGGTTGGAATCCCTCGGTCAATAATGCAGACATTGACGGAGGTGCTGGGAATACTATATTCGATGGCCATTCTGCGTTCCTCCCGACACCCGCCGAATCGAACGATGGCGGCAATTACGCAGATAACTTCAGTAATACGCTGGCTGACGTCGCCATGCACTATTACGAAAACGATCTGCGCCCGACCCTGGGAAATAAAGTGCCAACCCAGGTCGGCGTCGACGAAGCTGACCACCAGCATCTTGTTAATTACACGATCGCTTTCGGCGTACAGGGTACTTTGGACCCGTTATCCGCCGATCCGTTATTATCCGATCCGTTGAGTAAGGTCGACTTTTGGCCTCAGCCGACCTCCAATAATTCAACCACGATAGATGATCTGTGGCACGCCGCTTATAACTCACGCGGTAAATTTCTGGACGCACAAAATCCGGGGCAATTGCAATCTTCGCTGAGTCAAGCCATCAGTGATATCGCCGAACGCACGGCAACGGCCGCCGCGGTATCGATCAACTCGTCCAAGTTAACCGAAGACGCGGTGGTTTACCTCTCAGAATTCAACACTAACGGTTGGACCGGAGACATCATCGCGAAAAAAATCATCGACCTCGATACCGGTGCGCTGGAACCTGGAGAACGCTGGAAGGCTGCTGACGAGCTTGAAGCGCGTTCTTTCGACACCAGTCCACTGGGTCGAGTGGTATTAACCCACGACGGTACTGATGCCGTTCCCTTTGAGTGGGGTCAGCTGACCAATGCACAAAAGAACGACCTCAGGACTAACCCGGCCGGTGGTACCGATACCGTCCCTATCGGCCAAGACCGCCTGCTTTATTTGCGTGGAAAGCGCGACCTCCCGCATAACTGGCGTGTGCGTAACAAGCGCCTCGGCGACATAGTCAATTCGGGTCCTGTCTACGTCGGCAAACCGGATTTAAACTGGCCTGATACCTTCCCGTTTCCTGATACTGCGCCAAACCGTTATACCGACTTTAAAAACGGTCCGGACGCGTCACGCATGGGCATGGTATACGCCGGCGCCAACGACGGTATGTTGCACGGCTTCAGGGCAGACAACGGTAGTGAAGAATTGGCCTATATTTCGGGCAATTTGTTCTCCACCGCCCCCAGCGCCGGTTTGCACTACCTGACCGATCCCGACTACATCCACCGCTACTATAACGATCTGACACCGACCGTGTCTGATATCTATGCGGACCTGAACGACGGTAGCGGGGAAACCTGGCGGACGATATTGATCGGAGGCCAGCGTGGCGGCGGGCGCGGTATATACGCGCTGAATGTCACCGACCCGCTCTTGTTCAGCAATGACGCTGTCAAGGCCGCAAAAGTTGGGGTCTGGGAATTTTCCAACAGCGACGACGCGGACCTGGGATTTACCTATAGCAAGCCTCAAATCGGCATGATGAACGATGGCAGCTGGGTGGCTATTATCGGTAACGGCTATAACGATACCGGCGATGGCGAGGCCAAGCTGTTTATTCTCAAGATCAAGGAGGGAGTCGATGGCTGGGACTTCGCTTCTGGAGATTACATTAAAATCTCCACTGGTGAAGGAGACACAGGCAATCGTAACGGCCTTGCCACACCGGCACTGGCCGACCTCGACGGTAACGGTACTATCGACCGCGCCTATGCAGGCGATCTAGAGGGCAATATGTGGGCCTTCGATCTGAGCAGCAATATCGACACCGGATGGAAAATCCCGAATAACAAACCGTTATTCACAACTGTCGGGAACCTGCCGATCACCGCGCAGCCAACCTTGTCGAAACATCCGTCCATCGTAGATATTCCGGTGCCTCAACCCGGGGCCAATGAACCCAATGTTATGGTATTTTTCGGTTCCGGACAGTACCTGGTCAACGGCGACAAAACTACCTCCAATGACGAATACTTTTACGGTGTTTGGGATAGAGGTGATGACCAACGCGATGCGCCCAGCCATTTAGTCGAGCAGACTTTCCTCGGCGGTTTCAACAATATCGGTACTGGAGCCGCCGCACGGGTGTTGTCGGATAACAACGTCGACTACGCCGCAGGAAAATACGGTTGGTACTTCAAACTGCCCGACAGCGGCGAACGCTCGATCACCAGACCGGTGGTACGCGGCAACGTGGTATTCTTCAATACCTTCGTGCCCGAAGACGATGCCTGTAAGGCAGGTGGTTACGGTTACCGCATGGTGGTCGACCTGGCTACCGGCGGTCCGCCCAAGGAAGCGACTATCGATGTCAATGGCGACGGTGTGATCAACCAAAACGATAACGCGAAAAACGGTTCGATTGAGGAAACGATTTCCGGTATCAGGCAAGAAGGTTACCTGCCTGAACCGGTGTTTATCGAAGATATCGCCTATACCGCGGATACGCCTACAAAGGTTATTAAACTTAAAGAAATAGCAACGGGCCGCTTTTCGTGGCAGGAGTTACTCCAATGAGAACTATTAAAATGAACTTGATCCGCCTTGTTACATTGATCGCGCTGCTGGCTCCGATGGCGGCAGCGCAATCAACCTCAATCTATATCGAGGAAGGACCGATAGATTCAATGGATCACAGAATGATTAACGTGGGTGATTCGGCTATCAAACTGGGTCCGAATGTAAAAGTGAAATATCCAGGCAAAAAGAAAGCTTCGCTTTCGGATTTGAAGGTCGGTAACTATGTTAGAGCCCATGTCATTATATACAGCGGTGGGGATTTCGTTGACAAGATAGAATATATTAGCGCTAAACCTCCCTCCAACTATTGAATAGCGAGCAATTATGATGAGGCAAAAGTACAGTAAAGGTTTTTCGTTAATAGAGCTGATGGTCGTGGTTGCAATAGTCGGCATTCTCTCGTCTATCGCCTACAACTCGTATATTAACAATGTGATAGCATCGAAACGCTCCGAGGGTCGTGCCGGGTTAACCGCAACCGCGGCATCGCTGGAAAAATGCAAGAGCTTGTATGGGGCTTTCGACGCCGCCAATTGTAACGTGGCCGCAACAGTAACAACCGAGACAAACCTATATTCGATCGACACAACCACCACGAGAAACGCAACTACGTTTACCTTGGTGGCAACCGCGATTGGTTCCCAGGTGAGAGATCTCGACTGTGTCACCTTGTCGCTGGACAATACCGGGGTAAAAACCGCGACCGGCGCCGATACCACTGATTGCTGGTAAACACGAAGTTGTCTGATTAACCAACGGAGTCGGCTTATCGACTCCGTTGGTTATTGCTATACTCCCCGTTTTAAAACCTGACCCATCCGCATGACCAGAAAAGCAGTCGCGCTGATCTCCGGCGGCCTCGATTCATTGCTGGCCGCTAGATTGATCCAGCAACAGGGTATCGAGGTCGAAGGCATCAATTTCTTTACCGGCTTTTGTGTCGAAGGGCATACTCACGCCATTCGCAAACACGACCGTAACCGGGTTAAACGCAACAATGCGCTGTGGGTTGCCGAGCAACTCGGAATCAAGCTCCACATCATCGACATCGTCGACGAGTACAAGGACGTCGTGATCAACCCAAAGCATGGCTATGGCGCCAATTTGAACCCTTGCCTGGATTGCAAGATATTCATGGTGCACAAGGCACAGGAATGGTTAAAGCAACACGATTTCGATTTCATTATCACCGGTGAAGTGATCGGCCAACGCCCGAAATCGCAGCGTAAAAAGTTAATGCCGGTGGTCGCCGACGAATCGGGCGCCGATGACTTGCTACTGCGCCCGCTATGCGCCAGGAGCCTGCCGGCAACACGGCCCGAAACCGAGGGCTGGGTCGATCGTGAACAACTGAAAGACTTCAGCGGACGTTCGCGCAAACCGCAGATGGCGCTGGCGGCAGAGTTTGGATTCGAAGACTATGCCCAGCCAGCCGGGGGTTGCTGTTTCCTGACCGATCAGAGTTACTCGGTTAAACTGCAGGATCTGTGGGACAACCGCGGAAAACGGGATTACGAACTCGACGACATCATGCTGCTCAAGGTCGGGCGCCACATTCGTCCGAGCAAGGCGTTTAAAATGATTATCGCGCGTGAAGAAGGCGAGAACCAGTTCCTGAGCGGCTATAAACGACAATTCCAGACAATCAGTACCGTGAGCCATGGGGGACCGTTGGCGTTGATTGAAGGCGAGCCACTCGACCCGCAGCAACTCGAACTTGCCTGCGCCATCACCGCGCGCTACAGCAAGGGGCGCAACGCCGACTCGGTCGAGTTGCGTTTCAGTGACCGCGAACAGGGATCGCGCAGGATTCATGTCAAACCTCTGCCCGCGGCACAGATCAACCCGGACTGGGTCATTGTATGAACCCTGTAATCGAGCTCGACGCGCGGCGTCTGCTGTGCCCGATGCCGGTGATTCGCTTGCAGGATTGTATCGAAAAGCAGGATAGCGGCGTCAAAGTCAGGATAACCTGCACCGATCCGGGTACCATGAGCGATATTCCGGCCTGGTGTCGAATCAATGGACACCGGGTACTTGCGACCGAACAACTGGAACACGAGTATATTTTCCTGGTGCAAAAAGACGCAGATGGAAATTGAACAGCGCCACAAGATCACGCAACGGGTAACGCTAACCGGTGCGGCGGTAAACTGCGCTCTTGCGTCCCTGCAAATCATCTTCGGGCTGCTGGGTAAGTCACAGGCCTTGCTGGCCGACGGTTTCCATACTCTGTCAGATCTCAGCACCGACTTTATCGTGCTCTACGCATCCAAACGCGCCGCCAAGGCAGCGGACGAAGATCATCCCTATGGACATGGGCGTATCGAAACTCTGGCATCGATGCTGCTGGGAGGCATCCTGATCACGGTCGGGGTCGGCATCGGCCTGCGTGGTGTCGACAGTATTCTTAATCCGCTGCAAATCGATCCCGAGGCGATAACCATTGTTTTTGCCCTGCTTGCCGTTGTCGCAAAGGAGGGCCTGTACCATTACACCCTGCGCGCGGCGCGCAAAACGCACTCCAGCCTGCTAGAGTCCAACGCCTGGCATCACCGCTCGGATGCGCTTTCCTCGATCGTCGTGGTGATTGGTATATCGGCACAGTTACTGGGGGTTCCGTACATGGATGCGCTGGCCGCTATCGTGGTCGCGGTGATGATATCGCTGATGGGACTCCGCCTCGGCCAGAAAGCGTTGTATGAACTGATCGATACCGGGCTTGACATCGACCTGGTTCAGGATGTGCGCCAGGCGATGCTGGGCAACGCGAGTGTCGTCGGCATCCATAACCTGCGCACCCGTTCGATGGGTGGCCTGGGCTACATTGACGCCCATATCGAGGTCGATTCCGACCTGACTGTTTCCGAGGCGCATTTTATCGCACATAACATAGAACACCTGGTGAAAAAGCAATTTCCGAAGATAATTGACGTGCAGATCCATATCGATCCCCTCGATGATGCGGTCAAGGAGTCGGTACTGGCGAAGCTACCGGAACGTG
>Ga0265306_10001041_pt1 | contig 13577 bp, 13 predicted proteins | sample Helome_3_FD_192493 | JGI IMG/M metagenome (GOLD analysis project Ga0265306, IMG submission 192493) | Marine sediment microbial communities from subtidal zone of North Sea - Hel_20160420 (Illumina Assembly) | ecosystem: Environmental > Aquatic > Marine > Subtidal zone > Sediment ...
CGGTACCGGTACTGCTGCACCAGTGAAGGCGCCGATGCGAGAAGGTCACGCGCGGCCGGCTGACCGGCGATCCCGGTGTTTCCACTGACGCGGACGAGCACGGTCGCAAGGAGTTCGGACAGGGCGGCATTGCGGGTTTCACTGCCTTCGTCAGCCACCCGGGTCTCTGCGGAATACAGATCACCCGTTTCCTCCGCCATAGCCGCAATCACCCACAGGGCGAGGCCCAGGCCCACAATCAATGACATGCTTCTCGCGTTCATGCGCCGAAGTTTAACCCGCGCATGGCCCGAGGGAAGCCACATTTCCCCGAAAAAAGGGAAACGGCGATCGTTCCCGACGTACCGCCGGGAATGCTGCCCAGCTTTGCTTGGTGCAATCTGTGGGCTGGGGCTAAAATAAGCGCTTTGCAGTCCCTGCCGCGGAGTCAGCCTTGAGTGATCAATCCCCCACCACCGATTCGGGTGCCCTCAGTTACGCCCAGGCCGGGGTGGATATCGACGCCGGCAACAGCCTGGTCGAGCGTATCAAACCGATCGTCAAGGGCACCTTTCGCCCCGGCGTCATGGCGGGCCTCGGTGGTTTCGGCGCCCTGTTCGAACTGCCACTGGACCGTTACCAGGAGCCGGTCCTGGTATCCGGCACAGACGGTGTCGGCACCAAGCTCAAACTCGCAATGCAGCTGGGTCGTCATGACTCCATTGGAATCGACCTGGTCGCAATGTGCGTGAATGACATCGTGGTGGCCGGCGCCGAACCGCTTTTCTTCCTCGACTATTACGCCACCGGCAAACTGAACGTGGATACCGCGACCGACGTCGTCAAGGGCATCGCCCGCGGCTGTGAGCTGGCTGGCTGTGCGCTGACCGGCGGTGAGACGGCGGAGATGCCCGGTATGTATGCGGAAGGCGATTACGACCTTGCCGGCTTCTCGGTGGGAATCGTCGAGAAATCGCGCATCCTGCAACCCGACAAGGTGCAGGTCGGGGACGTGCTGCTCGGTCTTGCCTCCTCCGGGCCACACTCCAATGGCTACTCACTGGTCCGCAAGGTACTCGAGGTGAGCAAGGCCCCGCTGGACACTCCCCTCGCTGACTCGAATCTCGGCGACGCGCTGATCGCACCGACCCGGATCTACGTCAAATCCCTGCTCGCCCTGCTCGGGCAGACAGAGGTCCATGCCCTGGCCCACATCACCGGCGGCGGCCTGACCGAGAACCTGCCGCGCGTTCTACCCCGACACAGCTGTGCTCAGATAGAGCGTGACAGCTGGCAACTGCCCGCGGTGTTCGAATGGCTGCAGTCCGCGGGCAACATCGCGGACAGCGAGATGCTGAGGACGTTCAACTGCGGTATCGGGATGATCGTCTGCGTGCCACCGGAGCAGGCCGATCAGGCCTCGGCCCTCCTGCAAGACCTCGGAGAGACGGTCTACCGAATCGGTGAGATTGCTGACTGCGAGTGCGAGGCGCCCTGCGTTCGCTACACATGAATAAGATGGAGGACGAACTGCCCGTCGTTGTATTGATTTCGGGCGGTGGCACCAACCTGCAGGCGCTCATCGATACCTCGGCCGAAGGCCAGCCCTTCGAAATCCGTGGCGTGATCAGCAACAGGCCGGGGGTACATGGCCTGCAGCGCGCAGACGCCGCAGACATCCCGACGCAGGTGATCGATCACACGGCTTTCCCCGATCGCGAAAGCTTTGACGCTGCGCTGGCCGATGCAATCGAGGCTTTCGGACCCAGGCTGATCGTGCTCGCCGGTTTCATGCGGATTCTGACCAACGACTTCGTGGACCGTTTCGCCGGCCGCATGCTGAACATCCATCCCTCGCTGCTGCCGGCTTTCCAGGGACTGCATACGCATCGCCGGGCACTGCAGGCAGGCGTGGGCGAGCATGGCGCGAGCGTGCACTTCGTGACCAGCGAACTGGACGGCGGCCCAGTGATTGCCCAGGCCCGTGTGCCCGTGCTCAGCGGCGATACCGAATCAGATCTGGCCGCCCGCGTATTGGAGCGCGAGCACCGGCTTTTGCCCCAGGTCGTCAAATGGTTCGCACAGGGAAAGCTGCAGCTGCGCGACGACCGTGTATGGTTCGAGGACTCGCCACTGCAGGCGCCGATCCAATGTTGAAGCATGTCCGTCGTCACGCGCCAGTGATGCTGGTCACGATATTGTCCGCCTGCAGCCCGGCCCCACAGATACCCGCCGGACCCGTCGCCGTGGAGGCCACCTACCGCCTGCTGTTCAATGATGCCCTGGTCGGCGATGCCCTCTTCGCACTGCAGATCGGGAACGACGGATCTTACCAGATCGACGCCTTCACCACTCCAGCCGGCCAGATGCAGCGGGCCGCAGGCCATGAGGTACTCGAAAGCAGTCGCGGCATGATCGATTCGGAAGGGGTTCGGCCGCAGCGCTTCGATCACAGCGTAATGGCGGACGAGCAGATCGAATCGATCAAGCTGATCTTTGATTACGAAAAAAAACTGTTGCGTATCATCGACCAAAAGCAACAAAGGACCACGGCCCTGCTCCCGTCAACCCAGGACCACTTGAGTTACCTGTTAACCGCACAGCGGCTTGCGATGAAGGGTGCGGGTGCAGCGGAGATACAGATCGCTTCCACCGGGTCGACCGAAAAGACCCAGCTGCAGGTGGTCGGCCCAGAGGCGATCGATGTGCCGCTCGGGCACTATGAAACGATTGCCATCCGACGGGTAACGTCAAAGCCCAACGAGATCAGGGCACTTTGGTTTGACACCGGGCTCAGCCCATTGCCCGTGCGTGTGGTACACGGCTGGGCCGGAAACACGGTGGACATGCAACTGGAAAGCCTCAGCCGGCGCTAGCGCAGACTCCTAGTCCTCGCTGATGCGGCTGGCGACCGGCCCGCTCTGCCCGTGGTATTTGGCATCTTTCCGTTTGGTGTAAGGACGTTGTGCCGGTCCGGTTAGGGTTTCGAAACTCATGGCACCGATCGCCATGCCGGGACGAAGTGCCAAAGGCAGCTTCCCCGAATTGAAGAACTCGAGCACGATATTACCGCTCCAGCCCGGATCGATCCGATGTGCCGTGACATGCACCATCAGACCCAGTCTGGCGAGACTGGAGCGACCATCCAGCCAGCCGACCAGATTGTCCGGCAGGGTGATGGATTCCAGCGTGACGCCCAGCGCCAGCTCACCGGGATGCAGCACGAAGGTGCCCTCATCGTCGATGTAGACCTCATCGCTCATCACCTTCTCGACCGCCTGATCGACCAGTTCGCGCGACCCCGACAGGTCGATATACGGGATGGTGTGCGAACTGAACACCCGAAACCGGTGACCGAGACGCAGATCGATACTGACCCCGCTGATCACCTGGTCGTCGGGTCGTGGCTCGATCCGGATATGATTCTGGTTGAGTGCAGCGATGATGTCGCTATCGCAAAGTCTCATTGTCGAACGGCCTCCCCACGGGCATCGCGAGGCGAGAAGTTTACACCACCCGGGCAGGCATCGAGTTTGTTAGGCCGATTCTGTACGGCAGGCTGTGCCTGCCGTCATCGTCGGGCATTGGAATGGGGGCCATCTTCATCGGTGTCACACTTCGTCATCGTCAATTAGGAACAGCCCTGTAACTTACCGCTTTCGCCGTGCGCAGGGTTTTGACCTATGGAACCTCTGATTAATTCTGTGCGAAGCAGATTGCGCTCGAGAATTTTCAGATTCAAGGCGCAAATTGCACGTAATAGCCGGTTATTGCGAACGATTTGCAACGCAGAAGCTGGAAATTATAACTGCAGGATGCGAGTCCGTGAATTGATCAGAGGTTCCCTAAAACAGGCAGCCGACAATCTCCGCGCACTTTGTCCGTCAGATGGGGACGCCGGTGCGTCGCACAGCCAAACGCGAACGCAAACCGGTAAACTTCGACGCTGCAGCATCAATCCCATGCACCGGAGCCCTGCAATGACCCCTCTGTCTCTCATCGCCTTTGCCGGCACCATGTTTTTGCTCGCCATAACGCCGGGGCCGGGCGTGTTTGCCACCGTGGCCAGAGCCCTGGCGTCGGGTTTCGCAAATGCCTCCGCATTGGTAATGGGGATCGTGATCGGCGACCTGGTGTTTCTGCTCCTGGCGATCTACGGCCTGGCCGCCGTCGCTGGTGTGTTTGTAGTGTGAACAGGCCCTAAATAGAAAGTGCGCAAGATAATTGATACTACGGAGCAGGAAAGTTGCCGCTCCGGGTCGTTTCTCAGGTTAAGCTGGTCGACTTACCGGGGCACCGACGGATGGAGGAGGGGCGGCGATGAGCGAACAGAGTATCATTGATTATCTTGCCAGTATTGGTATCAAAGACGTCAGCGAATTGGTCTACAACCCAAGCTACGACCAGTTGTACGAATCAGAAACTAGCCCAGGATTGCAGGGATTCGAAAAAGGGTTTCAAACGGAGCTTGGTGCTGTAAACGTTTTTACCGGTGTGTATACCGGGCGCTCTCCCAAAGACAAGTTCATTGCGGAGGATGAAACCACCAAAGATTCGCTGTGGTGGAACGGCACTGGCGGCGCGGTCAACGATAACAAGCCGATTACCCCTGAAGTATGGGGTGAGCTCAAGGAACTGGTGACGGATCATCTCTCGGGGCTGAAACTGTTTGTTGTCGATGGTTTCTGTGGCGCCAACATGGATTCCTGCCTGCGTGTGCGATTCGTTATGGAGGTGGCATGGCAGGCACATTTCGTCAAAAACATGTTTATCCGTCCCAGTGATGAGCAACTGGAGGATTTTGAGCCTGACTTTGTCGTGATCAATGCGTCGAAGACCTCCAATCCGGACTGGGAACGTCACGGTAAGAATTCCGAAACCTTCGTGGCGTTCAATTTGACCGAAAGAATGCAGCTCATCGGGGGCACCTGGTACGGCGGCGAAATGAAAAAGGGAATGTTCTCGATAATGAACTACCTGCTGCCGCTGCAGGGTATCGCTTCGATGCACTGTTCCGCGAATCAGGGCGAGAACGGCGACGTGGCCATTTTCTTTGGTTTGTCCGGAACTGGAAAAACGACGTTGTCCGCCGATGCGAAACGCAAGCTGATCGGTGATGATGAGCACGGCTGGGATGACGAAGGCGTGTTCAACTTCGAAGGTGGCTGTTATGCAAAGGTGGTAGATCTGGATGCCGAAAAGGAACCGGACATTTACAAGGCGATCCGTCGTGATGCCTTGTTGGAGAACGTGACGATCGATGACGAGGGTAATCTCGATTTTTCCGATCGTTCATGCACTGAGAATACGCGTGTTTCTTATCCGATTTATCACATCGACAATATCGTCAAGCCGATTTCAAAGGCGGGTCATGCCGAACGGGTGATCTTCCTCACAGCGGATGCTTTCGGCGCGTTTCCGCCCGTATCGCGCTTGACGGACGAGCAGGCAGAGTACCATTTCCTGTCCGGCTTTACTGCCAAACTGGCGGGAACGGAGCGAGGTATCACCGAACCGACACCGACTTTCTCGGCCTGTTTCGGAAAAGCGTTTCTGACGCTGCACCCGACACAGTATGCGGAAGTTCTCGTTAAACGTATGCGCGCGGTCGGTGCGAAAGCCTACCTGGTAAACACGGGTTGGAACGGTAGCGGTAATCGCATTTCGCTGAAAGATACCCGTGCCATTATCGATTCGATCCTGGATGGCTCCATCGACGATGCGCCTTCGAGCAGTTTGCCTATCTTCAACCTGGATATGCCGACTGCTTTGCCAGGAGTCGACAGCGGCATCCTGGATCCGCGCCAGACTTACGCTGATCCCGCGGAGTGGGATGAAAAGGCACGGCACCTTGCACAATTATTCATCGATAACTTCGCCTCCTTCACTGATACCAAAGAAGGACAGGCATTGGTCGCCGCGGGCCCGCAGCTTTGATGTTTTCCAAATGAGAGAAAGGCCGGTAATGCCGGCCTTTCTCAGACCGATGACAAACCCGGGCTTTTTGCTGGGAATTGTTGTTTCTGGGTGAACCTGAGGCTGGGCTGCGAATTGGAGTGATTTCTGATAATCAGCGGAACAGTCCGCGGCTAGTGGCATGATCCCAGCCCGATACCCCAAGCGGGCGGGATTCTTTAAGTATCCCCAATCAAAACAGCCTGCCTGACTTTACAGGTCTCCCAGCTTTCCCATCTCCTTGGCAACCAGGTAATAGAAGGTCACCCGGCTCTTCTGGCGGTCGCCTTTCATGGTCTCACACACCTTTTTCACAATGGCGTCGCCGGCGGCGGCATCTGTTTGGCCAAGCTTTTTCATGCACCATTTTTCGGTTACACGACCGAGCTCTGACTTGTCTGAACAGGAAACCATCGAGGCGTCCTTGCTGCGCAGTGCAATACCGAGGTGCCTGACAATCTTCTGCACCACATCGGCGTCGGCGCCCGCGTCGTAACGCTGCACGTCAGAAAGATATTCGCTCATAATCTGTACTCCCCCTAATCGGAATTGAAGAAATAAAAACAACAATGGCAGATTCTTGTTCTCGGCACCGGGAGTACCGGTGTTCGCCCACGCAACGACGTGCCAATTCTTGTCCCAACATGCCATTGATTGAACGACGCCAAGCATACCTCAAGTAAGGCCTCAATATAGTCCGCAGCCCCCAGGTTTTCGCCCAATCGGACCTGCAGTGGCAACGCTTGAGTGCTCACCCGCATGTTGCATGAAGGAATCGGAATTTCTGGGATAGCTGGCTAAGCAGATTGGACTATCGCCCGACAAATCCGCTGGGAGCAGATTTGAACAGTGCACAGCACTGGCCCTGGAAGGGTGAAGGGCAGGATGCCCGGAATCAAAGCCATAGCCGTAGCTATGGATCGAGCGGGATCGTTCAAGCTGCAACGCCAGATTTTTCAGAAAACCGGTTAGGGCAAACTGTTCCTTGCATGATTTACCCAGATGGCTCAGTCAAATGCCTGTATTGCCGCCACCTAACTGAATACGCGTAACCGCCTTCGTGCAACATGCGGGCTGATAGTGTAAACAGGCCCCAGACCGCGTGAGAATGTCCCGCATGGATGACCTCATTTTGTTGCTGCTTCTTCTGATTGCGAATGGCAGTCCGATCGTTGTCCGCAAACTGCTGGACAGCAGACTTGACCAACCACTGGATGGGGGCAAGGTCCTCGCCGACGGTCATAGGCTGCTTGGGCCTTCAAAGACGTGGCGCGGCCTGGTTGCGGCCGTTTTGGTGACCACATTGTTTGCGCTCGCGCTGGGCTGGCCCTGGGAAATCGGTGTCACGATCGGCTTCTTTGCCATGCTCGGGGACACCGCCTCCAGTTTTATCAAGCGCCGTCTCGGCATGGCGTCCAGTACCATGGCCCCCGGACTGGATCACATACCGGAATCAATCCTGCCGCTTTTGGCCTGCAAACCGCTTCTGGCCCTTTCCTGGACCCAGGTGGTGCTGCTGAGCCTCGGCTTCATGGCCGCCAACCTCTTGCTGTCGAGGCTGCTGCACCGACTCGGTATCCGCAGGCATCCCTACTGAGCGCCCTGTTTCAGGCTGCACTCAGACGGTGGATCACCACCTCCGGGGGGCAGTTCAATCTGACCGGGACGATGCAGGTGCCGGCACCTACCGTGGTATAGGCCGGCATGCCGGCGTGACTCCAGGCACCTGATCCCATGTAGCGGGGACATTTCGAATCCAGCGTTAGCGGAATCCCGCCCGGCAGACAGATCTGGCCGCCGTGGGTATGGCCGCAGAGCATCAGATCGAAACCGGCATGCGCCGCCTGGCGATAGATCTCGGGCGTGTGTGAAAGCAGGATGGAGACCGCATCCGCGGGAATATCGGCCGCCGCGCTGGCCAGGTTGTCGACACGATAGTAGTGAGGGTCGTCCACGCCGACCAGATAGATGGAATCCGTGCCGCGTTCCAGTCTCGCATGCTCATTGAGCAGCATCCGGATACCCATCGACTCCATACCCGGCAACATGCGGATGCTGTCGTGGTTGCCGAACACGCCGAAGACCGGCTGCAAGAGCTGGGTACAAAGCCCGGCCATGGCACGCATTGCCGGCTCATGGGGCCCGGAGGTACTGGCCCGGTAGTCGCCGGTGAGCACACAGGCGTCATATTCGAGACCCGCGACAAGCTCGGCAAGGGCATCGATCGCCGGCGGGTTGAGATCGGCATGCAGATCGCTCATGTGCAGGATGCAGAATCCATCGAATGCCGGCGGCAGGTTCTTGATCCGGACCTCGTTGCGGCGAACCCGGATATCCAGCGTGTTCCTGCGACCACGCCAGTAGAGACCGGAAAGCCGTAGCCCATACTCGACCAGTGAATGGAACGAGTACCAGTTCTCCGGGTGGAAGAAATTGAGTCCCTTGCCAAATACCCGCGGTTCGCTTTCGGATTCGATACCCAGGCGTTGGCGTGCATGCACGGGCCCAAGCCGCTGTTCCAGTTGTTGCAGGATCTCGCTTTCCATTGTCCGACCAATGATGCCGTTGCTGTCAGCCCGCTGCGAGCCTGGAATCAATTCTAGTGCAGTACGCCGCAATCGATGGGACATTAGAACGCGTCAGAACGCGTCACGTTTTGCGGCAGGCAAGGCGCGAGGCGGAATCATAGCCTGGACTATGGCGACAACGAGCAACGCTGTATGGCGCGAAACGGGGCCGTTACAAGTTCCAGATAGGGCGGCGCACTGCACTGGCTCATGCACCACCCTGCCCTGGTTGAACCCCGGCAAGGCAGAAAACGAAAGGAAGCTCGTGGCCCACCGACTCAGTCGCAGTCGTCGTCCGCCCATTCATCACCGTCCGGTTCGGTATGCCGCACCCCGACGAACATCATGTTCTCCACCCATCCGAACTGGGTATCCAGGGCGGAATCGACCAGTCGCTCATCCAGGCCGTCGTATATGACCACCCGGCCGCGCTGTTCGGATGACAACTGGCGCTCCGATGGCGCCAGAAGGCGCTGTTCCTGCCAGTCCTGTGCCGCAACGGCCTCCTCCGCCATCAGCGGAATGCCCCATACCAGATGGGCCATCACCAGGCCTGTCAAGATCTGCTTGTTCATGATTCGTCTCCTCGATGTTGTTCTTCGGCATTGCCTTGCGGCAGACAGGGCATGTTCGTTTTCTGCCCGTTTGCCCTATTTGTAGCTACGCTGTAAGTGCAAGTCCGGGCGGAAAGACGGCTGGAAGACGACGGGGGAGGCGACGGGAAGGCGACGGGAAGGCGACGGAAAAACGACGGAAAAACGACGACATTATTCGTTTTAAATACAATATGTTATGTCGCGTCAAACTGACGCATGCCAGACAACTCATGGCACTCGATACCGACATCCGGCGAGCGGGGAAATGGACATTCGGGAGCAGACAGGCTTTTTCATCGGCGAATGGCAGGTTTCGCCGCACGAAGACACCCTGAGCAGGGACGACAGGACGGTCAGGCTCGAGCCCAGGGCCATGGAGGTCTTGGTCTACCTGGCCTCGCGCCCCGGTGAGGTGGTGTCGCGCCGTGACCTGGAAACCAATGTCTGGACCGGTATGGTCGTCACCGATGACGCGGTGACCAGCGCCATCATCAAACTGCGCAAGTCAATGGGCGACAACGCGAAAGACCCGCGATACATCGCCACTGTTCCCAAACGCGGTTACCAGCTGATCGCCCCGGTGAGGAAGCCAGCGGCGGACGCCGATGAGTTGGCTGTCGTCGACCAGGCAGGGATGCCACTCGCATCACTCAGGGCCGATCGGGCCAAAGTAGCCCTGATGGTGATGATCCTCGGGCTGGTGGCAGCGCTGGCGTGGGCTTTCCTGAGCAGCATTGCCCCGGCACCTCCCGAATCCACCGCGCCAGGTCTGGATGAAACCACCCGCCAGGCGCCCTCCATCCTGGTACTGCCTTTCGAAAACCTGAGCGAGGACCCGGCGCAGGAACAGTTCGCCGACGGCATCACCGAAGACATCATCACCGATCTCTCCGGCCTGTCCAATCTGCGGGTGATGGGCAACAACACTTCCTTTTCTTACAAGGGCCGATCGGTCCGACCACAGGAGGTGGGTGCCGAGTTGGGCGTCGACTTCGTCCTCGAGGGGAGCATCCGACGACACGGCGAGACCATCCGCATCAACAGCCAGCTGGTGGATGCCCGTACCGGTTTCCAGAAATGGGCGGAGCGCTATGACCGTGACCTGGCGCAGGTGTTCGTGGTACAGGACGAGGTAACCGACAGCATCGTGGAGGCACTCGCGATCGGCCTGGACAGCCGGGAAAAGACCAACCTGGCGCATCGGTCGACTGACAACCTCGAGGCCTACGAACACTTTCGGGAAGGCCAGGGACTGGCCGGCACCAGCACCCGGGAAAACAACCTGCTTGCCCAGGCGGCCTATCGCCGAGCGATTCAGGCCGACCCCGGCTACGGTCGCGCTTACAGTGCCCTCGCCTACACCCTGGCATTCAACTTCAGGCGCGGTTGGAACGATGCCCCCATGCAGACCATTGACCGTGCACTGGAAATTGCGCGCAAGGCCGTGGAACTCGACAGTTCGACTCCGCAGACCTACTGGTCACTGGGTTATGTACACATGATGCGCAAGGAATTCGAACTCGCCGAAAAGGCCGCTGCCGGGGCACTCGATATTGCGCCAAACTTCGCCGACGGTTACGGCCTGCTCGCCCTGATCAAGAACTCACTCGGTGAGGCGCAAACTGCGGTCGAGCTGGTCGAAAAAGGCATGCAGCTGAATCCTTTTTATACCTGGGACTACCCCTACAACCTGGGCAGGGCCTATTACACCCTGGGCCAGAACGAAAAGGCGATCAACGCACTCGAGGCGGCAAAGACGCGCAATCCGAATGTGGTCCCGATTCGGCTCCACCTGGCAGCAAGCTACGTCCGTGCAGGCCGGCTGGACGATGCCGAATGGGAGGTCGAGGAGATCCGCACCATCAGCCCGGATGAAACATTGGGTCACGTGGCGAGAACGCATCCGACCACGGACAAACAGGCGTTGCAGCGCCTGATCGATGAGCTCAGGGAGGCAGGCTTACCGGAATAAATATGTTCAAGGCGGACGCTTGTTCGCTGTCCCGCTCATGTTTCTGGTTCATATGGCGATCGCCATCAAACTCAGGGAAAAGATACCTGTTGATCCTGAAACCGGCTCGGAGTCGCCGAATGTTTGCGGCTTTCAACGGCCTGCCAGGTCTTTCTTCTGGGTCTCTATGATTGCCATGAGTACAGGTAACCAGAAGTAAATCCAGAACGGCTCGGGTGAAGTCAGAATGCTGTTAATCTCGGTCAGCAGGCAACCCCAGCCGAAAAGAGACAACAGCATCCAACGCGATTTCACTCTCAGGGTTTTGGTAAAAAACATCACGATGAATACCAGAAACACCGACGCGCCCAGTATGCCGTTTCGATACAGCATCGCCAGGTAGGCATTGTGAGGGTGATAAAACTGGCCAAGAATCTTCTCGCCTGGAACACAGCCAGTCCAGATATTGCATTCCGTGGTCAGCTGCCTGATTACCTCCTGCCAGATCTCCCCCCTGTGGCTCAAACCCCTGTTCAGCAGGAGTTCATCGAATCCCAAGACAAACACCAAAACGACCAGAAACCCGATAACCAGAAAACCCAGGACATACTGTTTCTGAAACCAGAGAAAACCAAAGAAAAATACAGCGAAGCCAAGCAGGGCCGTCCTGGACTGAAAAACGGATGCGCAAAGTAGAACCAGAGAAGAAACTGTCAGGAATCCCAAGGCATACAGGATCTTTGGCGACTTGTTCTGCAGCCAATCTGATATACCAAAAACCCAGGCCGATAAGATTCCGAAACAGATAAGGATCCCAAAAAACCCGGGGTGAATAGGCACCCCGAGAAATTGATCATACCGCTTCCACTCCGAGGTCTGCGCCCAGATCAAGACCCAGTCCACGGTAGCAATCGCCAACAAAAAAACACTGAAGGCCGAAAAAATCAGCAGGTAGTTCTTGACCTTTTCCTGCCCCCGGTCCAAAAAAACGCAGACCAGAAAAAACAATATCAGGTATACACCCTCCTTCAGATCATTTGCGTCATTAAAATCGAACAGCGATATCAGCAGAATAATGAGGAAAAACCAATAAAACTCTTTCAGGATTCTCTTGAAATAAGCAAAGTCATAGGCAGCCATCAATGCACTCGGGAGTGCGAGACCGGCATAAAATATATTGTTGACCGACTTTGAGGTCAAAGGAAGATAAAAGGATATTAAGAAAAGGACAAAAATCGCTGCAAAGACGAAACGCCCTGCCGGGACCAGTTTGTTGCCGTCAAAAAGCTTCAGATAACTCATGAAGCTTCCCTATCTGAGCCCATCAAGAAAGGTTTCAATAAAGTTCAGATACTTATTCCTGAATTCATCCAGGCTATGATTTTCAACGACATAGTTGTAAGACTGCGCACCTTTATCCTGCAATGTTTTCGTATCGAGCTTCAGGTATTGTTCGAGCGCCGCCGACAAAGCGCCAACATCGCCGGGCGGCACGGCGATTCCGTGGGCGCCTTCGATCAAAGGCCGCATTGCCGGGATATCACTGGCGACTACCGGAAGCTTGCCCGCCATGCCTTCAAGCAGGGCGAGACCAAGGCCCTCCCTGGTTGACGGCATGGCAAAAATATCGAACGCTTTGACATAACTGGCCGCATTCTCCCGGAAACCCAGCATGAATACCCTGTCCGCCAAACCGAGGCGGACAGCCAGTTGTTTCAGCTTATCCATCTCGCGACCGTCGCCGATAATCGCCAGATAAGAATCAGGCAACCGACCAGACAAAGCGGCGAACGCCTCGATCAGATAACGATGCCCCTTGATAGGCACCAGGCGACCCAGCGCACCGATTATGCGCCCGTCCCGAGGTAGACCAAGGGCTTCGCGCGCGTCGGGCTGACTCAAATGCTGTGCGCCGATCTTGCGAAGATCGACGGCATTGGTAATGGCTTCCGTATTGCTTTCGTCGAGACCGGCGTCCAGGCCGATCAGATGAGCTTTCACTGCCGGTGATACCCCGACAAATCTCCAGGCCGGGGTAATCGAACGCCTGACCTGCCTTTTTCGATAGGACCTGTCGTACTCTCCCAACCCATGAGAGACGCCAATACACAAGGGCACATGCAGGAATCTATTCAAAAAAAGCATCATGCTGACCGGCTTATAGCGATGACAAATCACTATGTCGTATTGCTCTCTTCTAAGAAGTTTAAACAGCCTCCATGAGGCCGATAGTCGGAGCCCTTTGATTTGCGACTCACGCAAATTGAGATAAATCGTTTCATCGGAAGAGCTACGCAGGTGATCAGGCTTTTCGCTGCCGCAAAGAAACAGCGTGGTGGTTTCATATCTATCTTTGGGCAAAGCAGAAAGGATGTGCTCGCCAAGATAGAAGATACCGGATGACCGGGCATTATTGCTGGTGAAAATCTGGAGTACTCTTATTTTTTTCATCAGGACACGCTCGGAACAAGCCATGACATGATACTACGCGGTGCAGCCGGCCCAAAAACAGACATCCTGGAGCACGCC
>Ga0265306_10001042_pt1 | contig 13554 bp, 17 predicted proteins | sample Helome_3_FD_192493 | JGI IMG/M metagenome (GOLD analysis project Ga0265306, IMG submission 192493) | Marine sediment microbial communities from subtidal zone of North Sea - Hel_20160420 (Illumina Assembly) | ecosystem: Environmental > Aquatic > Marine > Subtidal zone > Sediment ...
GGAACTGGAGCCGAGCACCCGGGCGAGTATGGACGGCCAAGTGCCGGAAGATACGACATTCGACGACTTCCTGAAATCCAAGGGCACAGAGTTCCAAAACAAAATACTGGGGCCGGCGAAAGCCCGGCTGTGGCGAAGTGGCAAGATTACGCTGCAGCAACTCGTTGATTTCAGGGGCAACCCGCTATCTGTGGAGCAGCTGGAAAAGATAGTCGCCGCAAAGGCATCTAAGGCGCGGGCAGCGGCGAGCGTGGCCAAGACAGCGGCGGATAAAAAGGCGGCAGCTGTGGGTGCGGCGCAAAATTCCATGCGCACTGCAAAGCAGTCCGTAGCCACGGCAAAGCGCACACTGGAGACCGGGCAGCAGAGCCGGGCGGCATCGAAAGCAGCTAGGCTGTCCATTGAATCTGCTGAAACGACACTGGAGGAAGCCGGCGCAGCGGTGAACCGCGCGAAAAACCTCACTGATATCAAGGCCGTTCGCGCCGAAACAGCGGCCGCGCGTCAATTCATCCGGGCGGCGGAACTGGCTGCCGCTGCCGCTGCTGGCGTATTATTGGCGGCGGAGGATGAGTAATGGACGACGTAACCGCCCGGCGCCACAGCCAAACCCCTGACTACGTAATAAACCTGCAGGCGACCGGCGTCATGCTACCGTCGGGAAAGGTAAGTTGGCGCCTAAACACGTCCGACACCCGGTTTTCCAGTAAGCACAACCCGAAAGGCCTAACGTCCATATGGTGGGCGGGCCTGTTCGCTGACTGGGCTAAAAGTTTCCTTAACAGGGGCTTGCAAAACAAAAAATGAATCCTGTACAATGGGTAAGTACACACTAAAACTCTGACCGGGATGGTATAAAATGACTTTGAAAACTTTTGTGGAATCACTGGAAGGCGTAAGCGAAGAATTACGCGACGAATACGTCGAAGCTGACGGCGGTTTTCAGCTTAAAATTTTGAGCGGCTTTGTGGCGAAAGACAAAGTCGAGAACGTTGACGGCCTGAAGTCGGCACTGCACAAAGAGCGTGAAAACGCCCGCGCCGCAGCCCGCAAAGCCCGGGAGCTTGAAGAGCAGTTCGGCGGCTTTGATCCGGATGAGCTGACACAGCTCCGCGACGAAAAGGCCAAGGCCGAAGAGCAGCGCGCGCAGAAAGCGGGCGAGTGGGATAAGCTCAAGACCCAGATGGCGGGTAAGCACGACCAGGAGATCGCCGAACGCGACAAGAAACTGGCGGACCTGACGAACGCTTACAACAACCAATTGATTGATTCGGCAGTGGTTACGGCCATTGCAGCAGAGAAAGGCAACGCGACGTTGCTGAAGCCTCACGTTGCCAGCCGGGTCAAGGTAGTAAAGGACGAATCCGGAACTTTTGGCGTACAAGTTGTCGACGACGCCGGCAACCCGCGCGTGGATAGTTCTGGTAAGTTCATAAGTGTTAACGATTTCGTGAAAGAAATGCGGGACCAAGACACTTTTGCAGGTGCTTTCATCGGCGCGCAAAGTTCAGGGGGCGGGACCCCACCGGGCAGCGGCGAAGGTGGCGGTGCAGGCGCAAAAGGTGGGATACCTTCAGATTTGAAACGCAGCAGCATGACGCCGCGGCAAAAGGTGGACTTCATAATGGAGCACTCCGACGCGGAATATCAAAAGCTGCCTGCATAACCGCAACTTTTTGATTTAAGGAGTCATTAAAATGGCTGAAGGTACACGCGAAAGCTTTGCGGCGGTCGGTCGACTGCCCGAAGGCTTGATTTATCCCGATTTGGTGCACAGCGGCATGGTGGAAACCTTGACGCAGAACACCGACGCTTTCAACGCGGCTTCCCGCAGTGCGATTCGCCTTGTTACGCAGCAGCGTATGGGTGATTTTCACCAGGAGTCGTTTTTCAAGAACGTTTCCAACATTGTTGGTCGTCGACTGGTCAATGTTTCACCGGCAAACCCGGCGGTAGCTTCGTCTGCGGTCCCTGCCGATGAGCACATTTCCGTTAAGGTCAACCGCCGGATCGGTCCTATCGATCAGACCCTTGACAGCTTCAAGAAGATGGGCATGAACCCCGACTTCCAAGTGTTGTCTTTCCTGCTGGGCCAACAGATCGCCAAGGCGATGCAGGTTGAACAGCTTGACACCGGTCTGCGGTCGGTTGTTGCCGCTATCTTGGGTCAGGCTGCACTTGTCAATGACGGCGCCGCCAGTCCCCCGGCCACGCTGGACACGCTGGACCTGGTCAACGGTCTGGCTAACTTCGGTGACGCGGCTGATCGCGTGGTTATGTGGGTCATGCACAGCAAGGCCTATTATGACCTGGTGAAAGATCAGATCGTGCGCAATATCGACGGTTTGTCCAACTTCAACGTCGCCAGCGGTACCCCTGTCACGCTGAACCGTCCGGTTCTGATCACTGATAGCGCCGCACTCGTTACGCAGGGTTCGCCCGCTGTTAATCGGTACACCACGCTTGGCCTTGTTGGCGACGCGGTTGTGCTGGAAGACAGCGAAGCGCCGACCATGGTTAACGAGATCGTGACCGGTAAACAGAACATCGTTACCCGGCTCCAGGGTGAATTTGCGTACAATGTGAGCTGCAAAGGCTTCAAGTACGACGTCGCAAATGGCGGCGTGAACCCTGACGACACCACGTTGGCCACTTCCACCAACTGGGACAGCGTAATGGACAGCGTGAAAGACCTGTCCGGCGTTGCAATCCAGAGCAACTAAAGGCAGTATCGACTACGGGGGCTTCGGTCCCCGTAGTTTTCAATTTTTTACGGGAGCACATAATGTCAGAAGCACAGATCGACGACGGCCGAAGAGTGGCCAAAATCTATTTCAAGCGCGGCAGCGAAGCACTTGTCAAGGACCTTGCGGCTAGTATCCGCAACCAAAAATCACACGCGCACTTGATTGACCAGCAGCATTTCACCGGCCCGGACACTGTTTTGGAGGCTAACGCCGTACTGATCCAGGCAACGGCGCCCAAAGCGCGGCTGATAGGGCGCTCATACGCGCAGTGTGGTACCCCTGGGACCGAAGTCCTTTTCTTCGATGGCGAAGGTAAGATTACCCAGATGGAGCTCACCGAGCCGGAAGAGTCTTTCGCGACACTACTTGGCGTCGCGAAAACTGACACAGGCGGAAGCAATGACGAACCTGAAAACACAACTGAGCGCCCGGATGCCGGAATTCTGGGCGAAGAAACCCCAAAGCCAGCCCGTCGCCGTAAAAAGCGCAGCAGACCTGCGGACGCTGAGAGCGGGGATTCCACCGGAAACGCGGAAAGTTCCGAGTCTTAACGGCTTTTTGATCGAAAACCTACGCGGCCCAGCGATCAAGCTGGGCTGCACCGTGGTTTCCGGACACACGGCCGAGCTCCATATTATCTCCAGCCGCACTAAATCGGTGCTGCTATATGCCAGCGCGTTCTATAGAAAGCCCATGTTTGAGGGCGCAAGCTACGTCAAGCCTCCGACCCTTCCAGGTAACGTAACCCTGTGCGAAAACGACGACGCACCACCACCGGTGGGTATGCTTGTCACTTTCGACAAGAGCGCCGCCCGGTACGGTGAAATCGAGTTCGTCTCGGGGGCGCGCATCATGGGACCTGTGGAGTTCGTCAAGGGGTACCTAAAAGGGCGTAAATTCAACATAGTAACCCGCTGGCACGATTTTATTTGCGTCGAGATAGTTTAATCAAGAGCGGTGTTTTGCTGTATTCACTATGCTATACTAATACTTGCATCAAAAACCATCGTATTTAACAGCGGAGTGTATTGAAAATGACTGTTGGAGTAACTGAGCTATACGCAAATGGCATCAAACGGCTTTCGGGCGTTGGCGCCGGTTCGCCGACCCCATGCTACCCCTGGGACGCGCCCGACGCTGGTGCATTTATGTTCGTACTGGCATCCAGCGCTTACACCCCTGTCTTTACGCACAACGACATGACGGACGTGACAGGCGAGATTGTGGCCGGAGACGGCGCGCCGATCGACGTCGCGAACAGGTCTATCACTGTTTCCGGAAGTCCTACTCGGACGCGCTATAACAGCGACGACGCAAACTTCGGCACGAGTGTCACGGTAACGGCGAAATACCTGCTGTGTGTGAAACCCGCGACCCCGGGAAGTTTCGTTAACGACGCCACGACCGAGCTTGTCTGGTACGTCGATCTGGAAGTAGCGAGCCCGAACCCCGGCGACCCGGCCAGTGTCAGCTCGGATTTCAGGATAAATCAGCCCACTGAAGGGTGGTTCACTGCACACCAGGCGTAACGTAAGGACGCTATCGGAGGCGCCACGATGATTATCAGCCATTCACTATTGTCGTCGGTGCCTTCAGGGGACCGCGACTACGTTAAATACGAGTTTGTCCACGACGACGCCGGCGGGCGCGTGGACATCATTGAGAAGCTGGTGCCGCAAGGTTTCGACACGACAGCGGACCGTATTTCGATGATACCCGCGTTAGAACAGGCGGCCGCGGACGAAGAGATTGGCGACGCTATTTCGCGCGCCGAAGCGGGGCAGAACCCCGACCTGGTACCGCCGCTGTTTCAGGATCAAAACGACTACGACCGCCGGGTGCTGGGCCGCTGCATGCAGTTCGCCGATGTTCAGGCGTTTTATGCGTCCCTGCCGATGTGGCAAGCCATGGAGGGGAGGGGTGGCAGCAACGCAAATCAGCGCGCCGCATACCTGGAAATCCCACGGGTGCCGTATTATGACGAAATGAGCGCCCGCTATGGTGACGTGCAGGGTATTGCCTTTTTCCTTGACAGCGACGCCGTATGGGAGGACCTCCCGGCGGAGTTCGATTAACGGGAGGCTAGCTAGATGGCGAATTACTTCTATGTTAAATCCGGGGGCACCGCTTCCGGCGGATCTGTGGATGCCGCCGACGGGGTGTACAGCACGCAGAAAACCGGGACGTGGGCATCTGCGTTTTCCGCCGCGTCTGAGTATTTCGGGACCCTGGAAGACGCGGTTGAAGGAACTGTAAAGCCTACCGGCGGCGATTTCGTATTATTCTCAGACCAGCACGCGGCGTCGTACGCGTCGGGCGGAGCAGCTATAAATATCGTTGGCGCTTCTTTTGACGGTATTATCCTTGCCAGCGTTGATGACGCGAACGACATAACGGCGTACCTGCCGGGGGCATCGGACACTAACACTTCGACCACTGGGTACTACAACACTACAGGTTTTGTCACGATAAACGGCGTTGATCTATCGACAGAGGACGATGTAATCAGACCTGGTAGCCAAGGGAGCATGATTTACCTGCGCGACACAACGCTCACTGTTGGGGCTGGATCGTCGGACACCGCGTTCAAGGTAATAGTCGACGGCGTAAGTGTGCAAATGGATGGCGGAACCATTGATTTTAATAGTACGCTGAACAGCCTCGCCCAGCTTAATAACGGGGGAAAGTTGACACTTAAAGGGGTGGTATTCACAGGATCGGCATTGTCGAATATGTTTATAGCCGGCATGGGCGCCAATGGCGGCGCGCAGGTGCAAATTGAAGGCTGCGACTTATCCACAATAACCGGTACGCTGATGCCCAGTCTGTCCATTGTAACTTGTGACATCGTTAAGTGTGTGTACAAAAACTGCAGGCTCAACGCTTCCGTAACACTGCACGGCACACTCAATACCCCGATGCACCGGTTTGAAATGTACGGGTGCGACGACTCCACCGGTAACGCACTGCATCGGTTTTATATCGCTGACGGCGCCGGCACCGCCAAGAACAGCGACTCTGTCTATGTCACAGCTACCGATTCTTGGTACGGCGGCACTGACAAGTCGTCTATACAGGTTGACACCACAAGCCAGTGCAACCGCGTGAAACCGTTTATCTTCGAGCTTCCGCAGCAGTACGTTGACCTTGCCGCGACTGGCAGCGATGTCGTCACGCTGGAAATGGTCACGACTGAGGTACTGAACAAGCAAGACATCTGCGCCTTTATGGTCTACCCAGACGGCACAACCGCGGTTATCCCTAACACGGTGTCCAGTGGTCCCTCAGCGACCGGCTTCTACGGCTGCGATCCGTTAGACGATTCTACAGCCATGCCAGCGGGCGATCTGGGCGCAGCTGACTGGACTGGCGAGCCGGCTGGAAGTCCTACACCGAACTTTTACAAGTTGGAACTTGACACGACCGGAGACCCCGGGCAGCAGGCAGCGGTATCCGTGAGAATTGAGGTGTATAAGGATTTAACGGCGCCTGTATACATACACCCACTATTTCAGTTGAGCTGATATGGCGCGGCTTTACCTCGCAAATGGGCGAATCTTCCGGGAGGATACCGAAAAGCTGGCCCTTGCAAACGGCCGGATCTTAAAGTCGTCCACGTCTAGCGGAACACCGTTTATTGCCGCAGCGCTAGCGTCTGTTATATTGTTCTCAGGCGCGCAGCCAGACCTGAACATAGGATCAAGCGGAACAGCGCAAGCGGGGGACATCCTATACAATGGCGCGCAGCCGGCCCTTGTCGTTGGCGCAAATGTGCCATTCGTCGACCAGGCATCCAGCGGCACCATTCTGTACACGGGCCAGCAGCCGGCGGCGGTAACCGGGCAGGCAGCCGCTGCGCAAGCTGGTGCTGTGCTTTACGACGGCCAGCAGCCGGCCCTTGTCGTTGGCGCCGTCATACCCTTTGTGGATCAGGCAGCGGTGGGAGGTGTGCTGTATAACGGCCAGCAGCCGGCGGCCCGGAGCGGTGTATCTGCGCAAGGGGTAACCGGCGAGATTCTTTACGACGGCCGGCCGGCTACGGCGCAGTACGGGATATCCGACCAGGGTACGACGGGGTCGATAATCTACAGTGGCCAGCAACCTGTCCTTGTTTTTGGTGACTCGTTTGTAGACCAGGCAACGTTCGGCAGTGTACTGTACAACGGACAGCAGCCGGACAGTGTGAATGGGGCTGTGGTTCAAGCCGGCGCCGCCGGAATCCTATACGACGGCCAGCAGCCTACGGCGCTGATAACACAGCAGTTTGTCGACCAGGCAGCGGTCGGCAGTATCCTATTTTCTGGTCAGCAGCCGACAATACTGTCGGGCGGCGCGTTCATCGACCAGGCAGTGGTCGGCAACGTACTGTACGAAGGACAGCAGCCTGTCGCGCAAAACGGTTTTGTGGATCAGGTTACTACAAGCGCCGTCCTATACAACGGCCAGCAGCCTACGGCACAAGCGGGTTACTCGGATCAGGGCGCCGCCGGCAATATCCTGTACAACGGCCAGCAGCCCGGGCTCGTATCTGGCGGCGTAACATTTATTGCGACGCCCGATTCAAGTGCAATATTGTTCGACGGACAGCAGCCGACTGCCGCTGTGGGTCACATAGACACTGCCCAATCTTCCCAGATAGTGTATACTGGTAGCCAGCCAAGCATTTTTAGGCGCGTAACTGTCTTACAAGGGCAGTTGGTGGTAACTCTAATCGGTGATGGTTTAACGGTGTCATTAGCGGCCGAAAATTTAACCGTAACACGGATTGAGGTAGTTTGATGACTTGCATACTCCCACTATCATCGCAAATTTGTTATGTTCGCGGGGACACAAAAGCGATACGGATAAAAGTTGAAGTCCTGGATGACACTGTCAGCCCGCAGCTGCAGCCGCTGGACATAAACGGGTACAGCTTTACGTTGACAGTTAACACCGAGCAAGACCCCGTAGCTGGTTCACCGGGCAACGGTACGCAGCTATTGTCCATTGCCGGCACTGTCGGGTCGCCCACAAGCGCGGGGATCGTTGACTTTTCCCCGGCGCTGATTGATTCCGACGCACTGCCAGCCCCCGAAACGCTCTATTACGATATTCAGATGACAGATGTTCCGGGCGTGAAGCGAACCATAGCTAAGGGCGAGTTTGAAACTATTATGGACATAACAAAGTAATGGCCTTAACTATCGAAGACGGCACAATTGTTGCGGGCGCAAACTCATACGCGACGCGCGTTGAAGCGAACGATTTTTTTAAGGACGTAAACGACCCAGTTTGGGCCACGGTTACCAACAACAACAAGGACGCCGCGCTGGTCAACGCTTGGCGTTATTTGCAGCAAAAGTACCGGCTTAGATGGCTCGGGAGTCGCGCGGACGCTAACCAGTCCGGTGATTGGCCGCGTAGGGGTGTTCCCGTCGTTGACTTTTTTGACCCGTTTTTCAACCAAGTAGGTGTACCCCTGTCATTCCAGGACACGTACTTTATCGCAGAAAACGAAATCCCGCTGGAAGTAAAAGAGGCGCAGATGCTACTCGCGCGCGCGCAAGTCGACGATTCCGGCGGCCTAACTGTAACACTACAGGCAGCGCTAGGGCGGCAGACCAGCAAGGAAAAAGTCGGTAGTCTGGAGGTTCACTATATGACCCCGGCAGACGGCGGAAGTGCTCGCCAGACAACCGAATACTGGGACGCTATGCAACGGATAGCGCCATTCCTGAACCCGTCAGCTGGTACGACAGGAAGATTATCAAGGAACTGATATGTCAGGAAGATTAGACAGCCTGCAAGGTGTCGCCACAAAATTAATTAATGATTTCGGCGGCCCTGCGACCCTTCGGGCCATAACGCAGACATACAGCGCGGCCACCGGTTCGACAACAGACACTTTCGCAGACTCTGGCGTAATAGCGACACCGCCGGAGCCGTATGCTGTTGGCAGAATTGACAACAGCGCTATACAGTCGCGCGACCTATCAACACTTGTCCAGGGCGCCGGACTGACTCCAAAAGTTGGCGATCGTATGCTGAAAGATGGCGTGGACTACCAGATTGTAGCAGTTAGGCCACAGTCCGCCGGGACAGTTATCGCTTTCTATGAGCTCCAGCTGCGTGTGTAATGGCCGGGCTGCGATTCAAGAACCAAGCGCGGTTCTCAGTAGACCTTCGTAAATTCGACGACTTAACAAAGGAACAGGCAGCCGCGCTTTTGCGTAAGGTGGCGTTCCAGTTGCTGGGCCTGATTGTTACCAAAACACCGGTGGACACCGGCCGGGCACAGAACAATTGGCAGGTGTCGGTCGACACCGGTTCACGGGAAGCAGTGATCGCTGGCAAACGCAGCAAAGCCGAAATCGAGGCAGAGGCGCTATCAGCGCTCGCTTTCGTTAAGCCATTCTCCACCGTATTACTGTACAACAACGTGGAGTACATCGTGTTTCTAGAAGAGGGTTCCAGCGGACAGGCACCGCGCGGCATGGTACAGATATCCATTCAAGAGGTTGAAAATCAGTTTCGTTAACTGTTAAAATAGGTAGTTATGGGACATTCTGCAGATGCATCGACAATTCGTCAACGCTTTGACGCGGAATGGCCTTTGTTACATCCGGGCGTTGTACACACGTTTGGCGATGTCGAAACCGACCCGCCAGACGCCGACACGTGGGTGCGCGTCAGTACCCTGTCCGGGGCACAAACTCAGGTCAGCATGGGGAAATTGCGTCGATTTCGTCGGGTTGGAGTGGTTATTGTGCAAATATTCGTTCCCGCTGGTGGTGGGGACGGAGTGGCTCGCGAGCTTGCGGACAGCGTCGCCGCGATATATCAGGGCCGAACAGTGAATGGCGTGATTTTCCGGGGAACGGGACTAACACGAGTTGGTGCAGACGGTGCATGGGTGCAGTACAATGCGTCGACGCCTTACCAGGCCGACGATTTGGTGCCAATAACGCCGTAAATTATAACCCCGAAGGGAGTGCAACAAGATGTCAGATTCAAGCTCTGTCCAGTTGTTCTTCGTGGAAGAAACCGCGTGGGGCGAAATTCCGGATGTAAGCCCGTTGGTGCTATCCGAATTCCGTTTTACTAACGAATCTTTGACGCAGAATACCGAAACGGCCACATCGGAAGAGATCCGAAGTGACCGACAAGTCGCGGACATTATCCGCACGCAGGTTGGCGCGGGCGGCGACGCCGGCCTGGAATTGTCGTTCGGCAGTCACGATCCACTGTTTGCGGGCGCCTTATACGACAACTTTTCGACCGAAGTCAACGAGACCAGCGTAGACATATCCGTCACGCAGCCCTCACCGTTAGTGAACACTAGCATTTTCACGAATGTAGGCGGGGGCAGTCCTGATCCGTTCAGGAACATCGTTGCGGGGCAGTTTATTCGCCTGACAGGTTCCGTCGCTTCGCCGAACAATGACGGCTTTTACAAGGTGGTTTCGGTCGGTGCCGGCAGCCCTCAGTCGCTGGTTGTGAGCCCAGCTGCGCCTAGCGTTGAAACGATCACCGGCGCCCAGATCCGCGGGCAGTTCGTTCGGAACGGTACGACCAGGAAAAGCTTCCAGATTGAAAAGCTGTTTTCTGACCTGTCTCCGATCGAAATACAGCGCTTTTCCGGCATGCGTGTCGGGTCAATGGACCTGAACATCGCACCCGGCGCCATTATCAACGGGTCGTTTACGTTCCAGGGTAAGCAACTTACCGCAAGTAGCCAGTCGATCGGAAGCCAAACCGTGGCGCTGTCCACTGACGACGTTATGTCGGCGGTTGACAACATTACCGACATACTGATTGATGGTGAACCCATTGCGGACCTTGCGGCGTGTTTCACTAACGTTCAGTTTACCGTCGAAAACAACCTTCGCGATCAACCCTGCATCGGATCGTTGGCGCTGGGCGGTATCGGTATCGGGCGCACGAACGTCTCGGGAACCATTGAGGCGTATTTCCGCAACCGGACGATGTTCGATAAGTACCTGAATTTCGACACCGTTTCGGTATCGTTCCGCGCGACACTGGGCGGAGATTCTTACGTGTTCGATTTCCCGGCAGTGAAGTTCACCAGCGGCGAAGTTGTTGCCGGGGGCAATGACCAGGACGTCATTACTTCACTTGAGTTTGAAGCCAAGCGAGATCCGGCGTCCGACTTCATGATTGGTATTAACAGAATACCGACCGGTACGGTATAGAAAACAGGTAGGTAACTAGGCGGGGGCGTTGTGCCCCCGTCCTTTGATTGGAGCACATAAAGTGGACATAACAAAAGTTTTCAGCACAGACAGTGAGTTAGAGCGTAAAGGTGTGTGGGTCGAGATCGGTGCGAAGGGTGAGACAGTTCGCGTAGCCCGGATGTATAACCCAGAGTACAGCGCCGCGCTTCGTGGGTCGATGCAGCCGTACAAGCGCAAAGTGTCCGGCGGGCGGAGCAATGAGGACAGCCTGGAAATAATGATAGCCGTAGAAGCTGAAACAATCCTTTTAGATTGGCGCGGATTCACCGAAAGCGGGGAAGAGGTTAAGTACAGCGTCGAAAAGGCCAAGCAGTACCTGCGCCTTAAAGATTTCCGCATGCTGATACTGGAAATCGCCGGAAATATGGAAACCTTCAAAGCGCAAGAGGTTGAAGAAAACGAAAAAAACTCATAAGCGCCTTGGAATGGAACCTTGAATACGGGAAATTCCTCGGCAAGTATCAGTTGATTTACGAAAAAAGCGGTATAATGCCGTCAGCACTGGAAAAGCGCCCCGAAATAGCCCCGGATTTGTTAGACTATTGGAATGGTTATGTGAACCTTGACCGGTCGCGGGAATGGGGTTATCAGGCGCCGCTTGGCATACGCTTCGGAGAAGTACTGGCGTATGCGCAGCTGCACCAGTTTGACCACGAAGACGCGGCCGATTTTGCACACTACGTCGGCAAATTAGACGTCGTTTATCTAAAGTGGACTGCTGAGCATGGCAAGACTTGAAGTCGAAATTGACGGTTCTGGCGCCCGACGTGGCGCGCGGACCGTCACGCGTTCACTTGACGACATACGGAAAAAGACAAACGCCAGCGAAGTATCGTTTAACAAACAAGCCACCTCAATAAAGAAAGTAAACGAGTCTGGCAGGGCTCTCGGGCGGTTGGCGGGCACGCTAACCGCCGTGTTCAGTGCCACCAAAATTATACAGGCAGCAGACGCTTACAAAGCTCTACAGAACCGACTTAAACTTGTCACCAACGGCACCGAAGAGCTGACAGCTGTCAGCGAAAAGCTGTTTGCCGTATCGCAAAACGCGCGCGTTTCGTTCGAATCGACAGCAGAGCTGTATCAGCGCGTCGCCCGGGCGAGCACAGCACTCGGAAAGAGCCAGCAGGAAGTGCTGGACGTGACGGAGGCTGTGTCCAAAGCGATTACAATTTCGGGGGTGTCCGCGGACTCCGCGAACGCCGCTATCGTCCAGCTCGGGCAGGGTTTAGCGTCCGGCGCACTGCGCGGGGATGAGCTGCGGTCTGTGTTAGAGCAAACGCCGCGCTTGGCGCTGGCTATCGCGGATGGACTCGGGGTGACTGTGGGAGCTCTTCGGCAACTTGGCGCCGAAGGCGAACTTACGGCGGAAAAGGTATTCGGCGCACTCCAGAGCCAGGCCGGCGCACTGGAATCTGAGTTTGGTCAGCTGGATGCCACCGTTTCGCAGTCGCTGACCGTACTGTCAAACTCCTTCGTACGCCTGTCCGGGCGGCTTGATCAGACCCTTGGCTTTACTAGTACCCTTGGCCGCGGGTTCACTGCGCTGGCCGGCACGGTCGACGATAGCGTGAGCAGTGTAGACGAACTGGCATTTTCGTTCACGCAGCTTGTGCGCGCCGGCGCGTTGTCACTCCCGACACTGGATAACAGATTTGACAAATTGAAAAACACGATTGTTGGCACGATTGCAACATTAATCCGCGACGACAGCGTAGCAGAGGCCGCCGCACAAGAGCGCGTGAACATAGAGCGCGAGTTGAAAGCGGAGCTACGGTCTATAACCGACTTCCTTGACGATGAACGTGCCCAGTTTGAAAAGCGGAATAAGGCATTCAAGGACCCGTCGCTGGTAGATTTGAACATTGCGCCGGCAGCGCCGGCACAGATAATCGACCCGGCCGCGTCTGCCGAAGCCGATAAGCTGGCGAAAAGCCTTGATAAACTTGCCGACGGTGTCAGGCGGTCGGTCGACCCGCTGTTTGTTTATGAGCAAGAACTTGCCAAACTTGACGAACTGCTGTTTACCGATAGGATAACGCAGGAACAGTTTAATGCCGCGCTGTCCGCAGCTGGCGCCACATACGCCGCCGCTACACCGCAAGGGCAAGCATACAACGCCATGCTTGCAGAGGCCGCTACGGTCACGCAGGCGGCGCTCATGCCGGCGGAAGAGTACGCCGAGACGGTAAACCGGCTGGCTCAGTTACTGGAAGGCGGTTTCATAACACAGGAAACCTTCGCCCGATCGGTAGAAGACGCCGCGGAGCAACTTAAAAATGCCGCAGCAGAAAGCGACGAGCTCGCGAGCTTCTTGGAGCAGACCAGCATCCAGGCGGCGCGCAACGTACAGTCTGCTTTTGCTGACTTCCTTTTCGATCCATTCGACGAAGGTTTAGACGGCCTGGTGTCTGGTTTCGCCGATGCCCTGAAGAGAATGGCGGCGGAGGCCTTGTCACAGCAGATACTGTCAGGTATATTTAACGCTGCAACAGGCGGCGCGGCTGGCGCTGGTGGCGGCCTATTGAGCGCTATCGGGGGCGCGTTCACCGGTCGCCAGACCGGCGGCCCAC
>Ga0265306_10001044_pt1 | contig 13545 bp, 11 predicted proteins | sample Helome_3_FD_192493 | JGI IMG/M metagenome (GOLD analysis project Ga0265306, IMG submission 192493) | Marine sediment microbial communities from subtidal zone of North Sea - Hel_20160420 (Illumina Assembly) | ecosystem: Environmental > Aquatic > Marine > Subtidal zone > Sediment ...
TATTCTTCTTTAATACTAGTATTTACAATCAAAGTCCAATACCTTTCATTAAGTTTATCTTTCCATTCATAAATAGGAAAGGAGGTTTCATTAGATATATCAAGATCAGTCTTAGATCTTTTTAAACATATTTTAAGAGCCCTATTCAAGGCATAGCCTAAAGCATAATCTTCCAAACCACTATGTAAAGCAATAAGCACATAATTTTCTTCACAAAAATCATCAGAAAATTTATGCAATGTGATCATTTCTTTGAGTAAACTGTAAATATAAGATTATTATATCTGTAACCTTCCCATTTTGTCCTGAAGCGCAAAAAATGCTCTTTTAGAGGCTTTTTCCTCAGCTTTCTTTTTTGAAGTAGCCCTTGCCTTGGCCATCACTCTTTCATCTATTGAAAGTTTAACGGCAAAATGCTTTAGAGGGTCCTTACCTGTATCTTCATATACCTTGTATTTGAATTCCTTTTTCTGCTTTTGGCACCATTCAATCACAAGACTTTTATAGCTTATTACTTTTCCTTCGAGCTGTTCAATGTCTACATATGGTTCTATTACCCTGTCGTTAATAAACTTCTCGCAATATTTATAACCCCTGTCTAAATAAATTGCGCCTATCAGTGCTTCAAAAACATTTCCATGAATATTATCTCCAAAATGTGATTTGGGGATTCTACTTTCTACAAATGATATTAGATTCAAATCCTTACCCAGTTCATTTAAATGTTTTCTGCTAACTATTTTAGAGCGCATCTTGGTTAAGTATCCTTCATCCCCGTTAGGAACTTCATTATATAGGTATCTAGAAATAATAGTCCCTAACATAGAATCACCAAGAAATTCAAGTCTCTCATAATTCAATGGCAGGCCATTTTTATCCTTTTTATTAGCAGACCTGTGAAGGAAGGCCTTTTTGTAAACATTTATTTTTTTTGGTTTGAATCCTAAGATATTTGAAATCCCTAAAAAAAAATCCCCATCCTCTTTAGAATGGGAATTGAATATATTTGAAGGAAAATTCATCTTGCTTTCTAGCTAAATTTCTTGAATACCACACATGCATTGTGCCCGCCAAAACCAAAAGTGTTACTCATTGCCACATTAACCTCCCTTTTCTGGGCTTTGTTTAGGGTTAAATTAAGCTTTGGATCTATATTTTCATCTACCACAGAATGATTTATCGTAGGTGGAACCAGGCTATGATTCATTGCCAAAATTGAAGCAATAGCTTCAATAGCACCAGCAGCACCTAATAAATGTCCTGTCATTGATTTTGTAGAATTAATATTTATGTTCGGAGCATGATCACCAAAAACCTGACTGATTGCTTTTAATTCCGCAACATCACCCAGAGGGGTAGCCGTTCCATGTGTATTGATAGCATCGACATCTTCTGGTCTAAGATTCGCATCGCGCAAACAGTTTTCCATTACCCTTACTACGCCAATACCTTCAGGATGAGGTGCAGTCATATGATGTGCATCACTCGATAGTCCGCCTCCAACTAATTCTGCATATATTTTGGCTCCTCTCGCCTTCGCATGTTCCATTTCTTCAAGAATTAATGCGCCGGCACCTTCCCCAAGTACGAAACCATCTCTGGTCGCATCAAAGGGCCTGGATGCAGTTTCAGGGCTTTCGTTACGGGTAGATAAAGCATGCATAGCATTAAAACCTCCCATCCCTGCAATCGTTACTGCTGCCTCACTACCTCCGGAGACAACCACATCACAATAGCCCAATCTGATATAATTTAGCGCATCAATCATAGCATTGGCAGAAGAGGCACAGGCCGAAACTGTTGTATAATTAGGCCCCATAAAACCATGCTTAATTGAGATATTCCCAGGAGCAATGTCTGCGATCATTTTAGGAATAAAAAAAGGATTGAATCTTGGTGTTCCGTCACCGGCAGCGAAGTTTAAAACCTCATTTTGAAAGGTTTCCAGGCCACCAATTCCAGCACCCCAGATAACACCTACTCTAAATTTATCTATTTTTTCCAGATCTAAACCAGAATCTATAATAGCTTCATCTGAAGAAATCAAGGCATATTGAGTAAATTTATCTAATTTTCGTGCTTCCTTTCTGTCAAAGTAGTTCTGTGAATCATAATTTTTTAGCTCGCAGGCAAATTTAGTTTTAAACTTTTCTGTATCGTAATAGGTAATAGGCGCAGATCCACTTTTGCCTTCCTTTAGACCTTTCCAATATTGTTCAATGTTATTGCCAATAGGTGTTAAGGCACCAAGTCCAGTAACCACAACTCTTTTTAATTGCATTTAACCAAATTTTAAATTGATGTCTAACCCAAGTGTAAATTAAAAAAAATTATCCATGCAGCACGATTACCGCATGGATAATTATAAATCTTTATCAAGAAATCATAAATTTATTTGGCTTCTTCTATATAACTAATAGCTTGACCAACTGTTGCGATATTTTCTGCTTGATCGTCAGGGATCTGAATATCAAATTCTTTTTCAAATTCCATTATCAACTCAACAGTATCCAATGAATCTGCCCCTAAGTCGTTGGTAAAGCTAGCTTCGGCTACAACTTCGTTTTCATCAACTCCTAATTTATCAACGATGATAGCTTTTACTCTTGATGCAATGTCTGACATAATAATTTTGGTTTTAAAAATTTAAATCGTTGGCAAAAATAAAAAACTTATGATGTAATAACACTATTTGTGGTAAAAATGTATCGTAATTTAAGAAATTTAAACTCAAGAATATTAGTTTAGATACAAATTTTCTGCCTGGGAAATGGCTAAAATCCATATAATAAGTGATTTTTTCTGCTTATAGATGTCCTATTCCGGGTAGTCGGGCATCATATTTTTAATAAACTTAGGACTTAATTTCAAAAAGAATATTTTTGTCTAAATGAAACGAATAGTTCTTTTTGCTTCAGGATCCGGCACTAATGTTGAAAACATTATCCATTATTTTTCTGATAATAAACAAGTTGAAATAGTTGCTGTCTTAACAAACAGGAAAGACGCTAAAGTTTTAGAACGGTGTGCGCGACTTAAGATTAGTGCTTTGTATTTTAACAGGCACGCCTTTATAGAATCTGACTTAATTTCAGATTTCTTAAATAGTCTTAATCTCGATTTAATTGTCCTCGCAGGTTTCCTATGGCGAGTCCCAAAAAGGTTAATCGATTATTTTCCAGATAGAATTATAAATATACATCCCGCCTTACTGCCTAAGTACGGAGGTAAAGGAATGTATGGAATGAAAGTTCACGAATCTGTAAAGGAGAATTTAGACCGGGAAACAGGAATTACCATTCATTATGTTAATGAGCATTATGATGAAGGAGCCATTATAACTCAGGTAAAAACATTTATAGATGCAGGGGATAGCCCGGAAACTATAGCCCAAAAAGTCCATGAACTGGAATATGAATATTTTCCAAGGATAATTGAAGAACTGTTATTTAAGGGATAATGGCAAAAAAGAATAAATTTTATGTTGTTTGGAAAGGCAAGAGACCGGGTATATATGAAAGTTGGGATGATTGCAAAGCTGCAATATCCGGTGCTAAAGGAGCCCAATATATGTCATTCCCCAATTTTGAAATAGCCAAAAAAGCATATAACAGTAATTACGATGCATATAAAGGAAAAAAGAAAAACAGCCCTCAGCTTTCCTCTCAGGATCTAATAAAAATTGGAGAGCCAAATTATCATTCTATTTCTGTAGATGCAGCATCCAGTGGAAATCCCGGAATAATGGAATACCAGGGGGTGGATACTAAAACTGGCAAAAGGCTGTTTAAACAAGGACCCTTCAAGGAAGGCACCAATAATATTGGTGAGTTTCTTGCAATAGTTCATGGACTGGCCTATTTAAATCAGAAAAATAGTGATCGGATTATTTATTCAGATTCGAGGACTGCTATTAGCTGGGTGAGAAAAAAAAGCTGTAATACCAAGCTTTTGGAGAATAATAAAAACAAAGCTTTGTTTAATCTCATTCGTAGGGCGGTTGAATGGTTAAAAAGCAATTCATATAATACTCCCATAGTCAAATGGGAAACCAAAGCATGGGGAGAAATTCCTGCGGATTTTGGCAGGAAATAAATATCGTGTTTTTTAGTTTTTAATTACGATTATTTGGACTTTCAAAAGCGTATATTTGCACCGTAATTCAAAATCCATCCATGGGAAAACTTTTAATTGTTGGTACTGTTGCTTTTGATACCATCGAAACTCCTTTTGGGAGAACTGACAAAATTCTCGGTGGAGCTGCAACATTTATTGGTCTGGCGGCTTCGCAATTTGATGCAGATGCAGCGATTGTTTCTGTTGTAGGCGATGATATGCCCTATGAATACCTGCAATTTCTGGCGGATAAAAATATTGATATTTCCGCTATAGAAATTGTAAAAGGGGGTAGGTCTTTCTTTTGGAGTGGTAAATATCGTAACGATCTCAACACCAGGGATACCCTTAGCACAGAACTAAATGTGTTAGCAGATTTTAATCCAGTTGTTCCTGAAAACTATAAAAATGCGGATGTGGTTATGTTAGGAAATTTACATCCCAACATCCAAATGAGCGTTATCAATCAAATGGAGAAAAAACCAAAGTTAATTGTCTTAGATACTATGAACTATTGGATGAATAATACTTCGGAAGCATTAAAAGAAGTTATAAAACATACGGATATTATTACCATAAATGATGAAGAAGCTAGACAACTAACTACTGAATATTCTTTAGTAAAAGCTGCAAATAAAATTCATACTATGGGGCCAAAATATGTAGTCATAAAGAAAGGGGAGCATGGTGCATTACTTTTCCATAATGATAATATTTTCTTTGCGCCAGCCCTTCCTTTAGAAGAAGTTTTTGATCCTACTGGCGCAGGTGATACTTTTGCAGGAGGTTTCGTAGGTTATCTGTCAGAGACAGAAAACATTTCGTTCAACAATTTAAGAAATGCTGTTATCCATGGGTCGAATTTGGCTTCATTTTGTGTAGAACGTTTTGGTACAGAACGAATGGCAAATTTAAAGAAAGAAGAAGTGGATCGAAGATTACGTCAATTCAGAGAATTGACACAATTTGATATTGAATTACAATAATAAAACATGCCTCGGACTATCGGGGCTTTTTTAATTCATTTGAATAATGAGTGACGCCATTAAACACGAATGTGGAGTATCTTTAATTAGGCTACTAAAGCCATTGGATTACTATAAGGAAAAATACGGTAGTATTTTTTATGGATTGAACAAGATGTATTTAATGATGGAAAAACAACATAACCGGGGTCAGGACGGTGCAGGTTTTGCCAGTATTAAATTAGACATGTCTGCGGGAGAGCGATATATGAGTAGAGTTCGTTCCGTGGAATCACAACCAATACAAGACATTTTTGCGCAGATTAATGACCGTATTAATACTGCTTTAAAAGAAAACCCAGAATATATAGACGATACAGATTTGCAAAAAAGGAATATCCCATATATAGGAGAGGTACTCCTTGGGCACGTCCGATATGGCACATTTGGAAAGAACAGTATTGAAAGTGTACATCCTTTCCTAAGACAAAATAACTGGATGCATAGAAATCTTATTGTAGCCGGTAATTTTAATATGACCAATGTTGATGAGCTATTCGATAATTTGATACAACTTGGCCAGCACCCAAAAGAAATGGCCGATACGGTTACAGTCATGGAAAAAATAGGTCATTTTCTTGATGATGCCGTATCAAAACTATACAGACAAATAAAAAAAGAAGGATATAATAAGATGGAGGCATCTCCATTGATTGCCAAAAGATTAAAAGTTTCCAAAATTCTTAAAAAAGCTGCAAAGAATTGGGATGGTGGATATACCATGGCTGGTATGTTTGGACATGGAGACGCTTTTGTGCTCAGAGATCCTTCAGGGATAAGACCTGCTTATTATTTTAAAAATGATGAGGTAGTAGTAGTAGCCTCCGAAAGAGCGGCAATTCAAACGGTTTTTAATGTGTTATATGAGGATGTTCAGGAACTCGATCCCGGCAACGCCTTAATTATAAAGAAAAACGGAACCGTCAATTCAACTGAAATATTAGAACCAAAAGAAAGAAAAGCCTGCTCTTTTGAAAGAATATATTTTTCAAGAGGTAGCGACAAAGAAATATATCAGGAGCGAAAAGAGTTAGGGAAATTGATTTTTCCACAAATATTGTCTGCCATTGACGGGGATATAAAAAATACGGTTTTCTCATATATCCCGAATACCGCAGAGACTTCCTATTTAGGAATGATCAGAGAAGCACAGAATTATTTGAATAAGAAAAAAGAAGAACAAATTCTAAAATTAGGATCAAATATTACCAGAGAGAAATTAAACAAGATATTAGATGTTAGACCCAGGATTGAGAAAGTTGCCATTAAGGATGCAAAACTAAGAACATTTATAACCCAAGATAGCAGCAGGGATGATCTTGTAGCACACGTCTATGACATTTCTTATGGCTCTGTCAACAAAAATGATAATCTTGTTATTATTGATGATAGTATTGTTAGGGGTACGACCTTAAAGAAAAGTATTTTAAGAATATTAGACAGATTATCCCCAAAGAAAATAATAGTTGTTTCTTCAGCACCGCAAATTCGTTATCCGGATTGCTATGGCATAGATATGGCAAAACTAGAAGACTTTATTGCCTTTAAGGCGGCTTTAGAATTACATAAGGAGCAAAATTCAATGCGGCAAGTAGATGAAATATATAAGAAATGTGTACAACAAATTCAAACTGCAGATAAGTATATTATTAATTATGTAAAAGATTTTTATAAGCCTTTTAATGCTGGTCAGATATCTAAAAAAATTGGTGAACTACTAAGTCCAGCAGACATTAAAGCGGAAGTGCAAATAATTTACCAAACAATAGAAAGTTTACATGAGGCATGCCCTAAGAACCTTGGCGATTGGTATTTTACAGGAGACTACCCTACACCCGGCGGAAATAAAGTTGTAAATAGGGCATTTATAAACTTTTACGAGGGTAAAAACGAAAGGGCATATTAACATTTTTATCGATGAAATGCACAAATTTGTGCATTTCATCGATAATTTATGCTATTTGTCGGCTTTTTAGTCACAACGAACTAAAGGCGATTACTTTAGACTTGCCATAGCATAAGTAGGTTAAGTTCATGGTAAGATTTGGGGCAAAAAAGGTGGAGACTTCTCCACCTTTTTTATTTTAAAAGCATTTTTAATTTATTTTACCTCACATTTAATACGACTTTTCTTCACCTATTATAGTATAATAGCCAGTCTAGTGTATTTCATCCTATTAAAAAGAAGTTTAGCCAAAATTTTAATCGGCTCCTAAGCATTAGCATACATTTGAAGAACCATAGCATAAGTAGGTTAAGTTCATGGTAAGATTTGGGGAAAAAGGCAGGTGAAAACCTGCCTTTTTATTTTATGAACCCATCTCTAACATCACATTATATCTATTTTTCTTATTTCCCCCTCTTATAATATAATGCCAGTAGCGCATTTCATCCAATTAAAAAGGAGTTTGTCCAAAACCTTTTTTCGCAGCCACTCATTCACTTACATTTGGAGGACCATAGCATAAGTAGGTTAAGTTCATGGTAAGATTTGGGGAAAAAGGCAGGTGCAAACCTGCCTTTTTTATTTCTGATTATCAGTAAATTATACTTTTTATTGCCAAAATTTTTCTTGCCATTTCTGCTTGCAGCATAAGTAGAAAGCCTAAAATTTACCAAAATTTCTTTGTTATTTCTCACAATACCAGTAATTTAGTAATGCCATAGCATAAGTAGGTTAAGTTTATGGTAAGATTTGGGACGAAAAGGGTGGAGGCTTCTCCACCCTTTTCTATATAATAAGAAAACCTCCCTAATCAATTAGAGAGGTTTCGTTTCAAATAAATTTTGGACTAAAGTTGAATCGTCATTTACTTATTGGAACTGTATAATTCAGCAACTTTATCCCAGTTGATAATATTAAAAAAAGCTTTAACGTAATCTGGCCTTCTGTTTTGATAATTTAAATAATAAGCATGTTCCCAAACATCCAATCCCAAAATTGGATGGCCTCCGCATCCAGTTCCGGGCATTAATGAATTATCTTGATTTGGCGTAGAACAAACTTCAACCTTGCCTCCTTTATGTACACAAAGCCAGGCCCAACCAGAACCAAACCTTGTTGCTGCGGCTTTACTAAAAACATCCTTAAATGCATCAAATGAACCATAGGCCTCATTGATCGCTGCCGCCAGATCTCCTGTTGGCTCACCACCACCATCTGGGGACATTATTTCCCAAAATAAGGAATGATTATAATAACCTCCTCCATTATTTCGGACGGCACCATTAGACATGTCTAAATTTTTTAATATATCTGTTATAGATTTGTTTGCAAGATCCGTGTTTTCAATAGCCGTGTTAAGATTCGTCGTATAACCATTGTGATGCTTTGTATGGTGTATCTCCATAGTTCTTGCGTCAATGTGAGGTTCTAATGCATCATATGCATAGGGTAGTTTTGGTAATTCAAATGCCATTTCTAAACGTTTTAAGTTAATAATTAGAGTGACTCAAAGTTACTCTATTTAACATATATGTTGGCCTAATTATTTGTTAAGAACTCTTTAAGATTATGTAATTTGCAACAAAAAATTAGTGCAGCGCAACTCTTTTAATATCTACAATGCTTCAGCCGGATCAGGGAAAACCTTTAAGCTGGTACAAGAATATCTGAAAATTGCTCTTTCTACAGAAAATTCAACTATTTTTAATCAAATACTAGCCATCACTTTTACAAATAAGGCCGCTAATGAGATGAAAAGTCGCATTCTTGATAGCCTATTTGAATTTAGTCACACTAAAAATCCAATAGAGCCTTCCACCTTATTTCTGTTATTAGCTAAAGATTTGAATATTGAACATGATCATTTACGAAAAAGGGCTAATATTACATTAAAGCAAATCCTTCATAATTACGCTTTTTTTGATATTTCGACCATCGATAAATTCACACACCGACTTATTAGAACCTTCGCTAAAGACCTTAAAATCCCACAGAATTTTGAAGTTGTCCTGGACACAGACCTTTTATTAGGCGAAGGAATTGATCGGTTAATAAATAAAGCCGGGACGGATAAGATGTTAACAAAAGTCCTGATTGATTTTGCTCTGGAAAAAATTCAGGATGATAAAAGCTGGGATATTGCTTATGACCTTACAAAAATGGGTAAATTGTCATTTGAGGAAAATCAATCTTACCATCTTGAACTTCTTAAAAACAAAAGCCCTCAGGATTTTTTAACACTCAAAAAATTAATTCAAAAAAAAATCCTCTTTCTTGAGAATGAAATCATAGACATTGCAAAACAAGCTCTAGAAATTATTACGCAATCAGGTATGGAATTGGAAGTATTTCCCAGGAAAACACTTCCCAACCATTTTGCTAAAATTTGTGATTTCGAATTTAATCCCGCAAAGCTTTATAATAACCAATTAGAAAATAATTTACAGGAAGGTAAAATTTTTAAATCCGGAATTCCACCTCCTGGTCAGGAATTTGTATTTGCGCTTGAAAAGTGTTTTCTAGAAATTAAAGAGAGAATTTATCATAGGTCTTTCTTAAGGAATTCCTATTTAAATATAGTGCCTTTAACCGTTTTAAATGCAATCCAACAAGAAATTAAAGCAATTGAGCTAGAGCGAGATCAGATTCCAATATCCTCATTTAATAAGATTATTTCAGATGAAATACGGAACCAACCCGCTCCGTATATTTATGAAAGACTCGGGGAAAAATATCGTCATTATTTTATTGATGAATTTCAGGATACTTCACAAATGCAATGGGATAACCTTGTTCCACTAATTAGCAATGCCCTTGAAAGTGAAGATGAACAGGGTAATATGGGAACCCTTTTGTTGGTAGGGGATGTTAAACAAGCTATTTACAGGTGGCGTGGTGGACGGGCCGAACAATTTTTAAGCCTGATTAATAAAGAAACAAATCCTTTTGTTGTAGAACCCGTTATTAAATCACTTGAAACAAATTACAGGAGCCGGGAGGAACTAATAAAATTTAACAACGCCTTTTTTACCGCTACATGCCCATTCCTTGGCAGTCCGAAGTACAATTTACTTTTTATGGATGGGAATAAACAAAATTTTAATGACAAAGTCGGTGGATCAGTAGACTTGAATTTTATCAAAATGCCTCAGGAGAATAAAGATTTAGCTTATTGCAACGAGGTTTTAAGCGCAATAAAAAGTGCCTGCACAGATAAATATAATTATGCCGATATCTGTATTCTTACCAGAAAACGTAAACATGGTATTATTTTGGCCGATTTTCTTATAGAACATAATATTCCTATTATTTCTTCCGAAACACTTTTACTAAAGAATAATCCAAAAGTCAACTTTCTAGTCAACTTATTAAAGCATATCAACGCACCCGAAGATTCAGAAGTTTGCTATGAGATATTGTATTTTCTTGCTTCAAACAGAGAAAACAAACACGAGTTTATTCAAAGGTATTTAAACAATTTGCTTTATGCACTAAAAGAAGATTACAACTTTAATATAGACGAACTAAAGTACACCTCTTTGCCCGATGGTCTGGAATATGCCATAAAACAATTCAAATTAATAGAACATTCAGATGCCTACATTACTTATTTTATGGATGAAGTCGTCGATTTGGAACAAAGAGAGGATATCAGTATCGCCTCATTCATAGACCATTGGGAAAAGAAAAAGGAGAGACTCAGTATTGTAGCCCCCGAAAATTTAAACGCAGTGCAGATAATGACCATTCACAAAGCAAAGGGATTAGAGTTTCCAATTGTTATTTACCCTTTTGCCAATACCAGAATTTATGATGAGCTAGAACCGAAATTGTGGTTGCCTGTTGAGGATTTCGGAGAATTTAGAGAAGTACTCATAAATAAGAAATCTGAAGTAGTTAATTACGGGGAAGAAGCCAAAACAATTTATGAAGAGGAACAACATAGACTCGAATTGGATGCATTTAATATATTATATGTGGCACTTACAAGAGCTGTGGACAGGCTGGTTATAATAACTGAAATGCTTCTTAATGCTAAAAATGAATATAGATTGGACAATTATTCCGGATTATTTATCCACTTTTTAAAAACACAAGGACTATGGGATGAAAATAAAACCATATATTCCTTTGGATCTTCTGAATCCAAACAGTCAGAACAACCTCTTCCTGAAGCGCAACCACATATTCCTTTTATATGTACTCAAAAGAATAATACCAATTTCAATATCATTACCCAGTCTGATAATCTTTGGGACAGCAAAAGAGAAGAAGCAATTAAAAAAGGTAATGTAATTCACTATATGATGGGACTTATTAAAACCGAAAGTGATATTGACCCAGCAATTACTTATATGATCAGAAAAGGAGATCTTAATACCGAAGAAGGCTCTCAAATAAAAGAAATAGTGCTTCAAATCATTTGGCACCCCAAACTGAAATCCTTCTTTACAGCTGAGCATACAGTTAAGAATGAAAGTGAAATTATAACCGAAAATGGTCTAATTTTGCGCCCGGATCGCATGGTGTTTAATAATAACAGGGTAACCATAATTGATTATAAAACCGGTAAAAAAGCGCAAAAATATTACGAACAATTATATACTTATGCCGATGCGCTGATATCCATGGGATATTTAGTTGAAAATAAGATAATAGTCTATATTGATAAAAAAATTACACCAGAATTCATTAACTAATTATGTACGGAAAAATTAAAGATTATTTAAAAGAAGAATTAAGGAGCATAAAAGAAGCCGGTCTCTATAAAGAAGAACGCATAATTACATCTGCTCAGGGTGCTGTGATCAAAGTTTCAGGCGGACAGGAAGTAATAAATTTTTGTGCAAACAATTATTTAGGGTTATCTGCTCATCCCGAAGTAATAAAAGCCGCTAAAGAAACCCTGGATACTCACGGCTTTGGAATGTCATCAGTGCGTTTTATTTGTGGTACTCAGGATATTCATAAGGAATTGGAACATAGGATTGCAAAATTTTATGGTACAGAAGACACCATATTATATGCGGCAGCATTTGATGCCAATGGTGGCGTATTTGAACCTCTGTTGTCAGCTGAAGATGCAATTATATCGGATGCTCTAAATCATGCCTCCATTATTGATGGTGTAAGATTATGCAAGGCTAAGCGATATAGGTATGCCAATAGTGATATGGTTGATCTGGAGACAAAATTAATTGAGGCAAATGACGATAATGCCCGTTTTAAAATAATTGTTACCGATGGGGTTTTTTCTATGGACGGATTATTGGCTCCCTTAGATAAAATATGTGATCTCGCAGAAGAATATGATGCTATGGTAATGATAGATGAATGCCATGCAACCGGGTTTATAGGTGAAACCGGCAGAGGCACATTGGAGGAAAAAGGCGTTTTGAACAGGATAGACATTATTACAGGTACGCTAGGAAAAGCATTAGGCGGGGCAATGGGTGGTTATACTACTGGTAAGAAAGAGATTATTGATATGTTAAGACAACGATCAAGACCTTATTTATTTTCCAATTCTCTTGCCCCTGCTATAGTTGGAGCTTCTATTAAAGTTATTGAAATGCTTGAAACAGATACTTCTTTAAGAGATAAGCTGGAAAAAAACACAAAATATTTTAAAAAAGGAATGCAAAAAGCCGGTTTTGATATCATTGATGGGGATTCAGCAATAGTGCCAGTAATGCTCTATGATGCGAAATTATCTCAAAAAATGGCAAATATGTTACTAGAAAATGGCATCTATGTTATTGGTTTCTTTTACCCTGTGGTTCCTAAAAATAAGGCCAGAATACGGGTGCAATTATCTGCTGCTCATGAAATTGAGCATTTGGACAAAGCCATCAATGCATTTATAAAGGTTGGTAAAGAGTTAAAAATTATCTGAATACTGGTTTTTACTTATTAAAAGCCCTAAAAAAAATAGGAAATTGATTTTGTTAATAATTTTTAACAACTTACATTTGCAGCTAAATAAACACTTAAACTTAAAATTTTGAACATGAAACAGCTTAGCAGATTATTGGTTGTTGGCCTACTAGTACTGGCGTCAAACAACATACAAGCGCAAGATGAAGATAATCCTTGGCAAATTGGTTTTGGGGTTAACGCAGTTGACTTCTATCCAACAGGTGACGTAGGTTCCTTTGGAGATGAATACTTCAATGCCAATGATCATTGGAATATCCTGCCGTCCATCTCTTATATTGGACTTACCCGATATATTGGTGATGGTATCTCCCTTGGCGTAAGAGGTTCTTTAAACCGTATTAGACAAGTTGGAGATACGCAAGTTGACGACTGGTCTTATTATGGTCTTGATGGAACCATAAAATACAATTTCTTGAAAAACACAACTATTGATCCATTTGCCGAAATTGGTGGTGGTTATACTTGGGTTAGAGATATTGGAGCTGGGACTCTTAATGGAGGTATAGGGGCTAATGTTTG
>Ga0265306_10001046_pt1 | contig 13510 bp, 12 predicted proteins | sample Helome_3_FD_192493 | JGI IMG/M metagenome (GOLD analysis project Ga0265306, IMG submission 192493) | Marine sediment microbial communities from subtidal zone of North Sea - Hel_20160420 (Illumina Assembly) | ecosystem: Environmental > Aquatic > Marine > Subtidal zone > Sediment ...
GTTTGTCGTCGCATCCGAAAACAGCGTTTTTCAACACAATCGGCCGGAACTTGCCCCTCGGGCGAAAGGCCGTTTTGAGTCGGTCTGACCGCTTGTGGCCCGGGGGAATGTGGAAAGCGGCCCCGCGCAGCAGCTCCGGCTGGGCTATCTTGCCTGATTGCCGTCGATCTCAAGCAAGAATTTCCACTAACACCTTATAATTCATTGGCTTGCGCGTCTTTTGCTAAATTCCGGCTGAAGCGATATGCCAACAAAAAGACCGACTGGGACATTGTTTCGTTCCGCCCGGCCTGAGAGAATTTCGATGACTGACGCCGAAACGACGGAAATCAGCATGAGCCACTGTCCCAGTCGACGCCGCTTTCTGCGCACCGCCGCGACTCTCGCGCCGGTGGCATGTCTGCCCACGATGGCCCTGGCCAGTGCGCCGGAGCCCCGGCGCCTGCGCTTCTACCACACGCATACCGCGGAGAAGCTCGACGTCATTTATTACGAGGACGGCGCTTATCTGAACGACGGTCTCGGCGAACTCAATTATCTGCTGCGTGATTTCCGTTCTGGCGATGTCACCGACATAGACCCCGCCCTGTTCGATTTTCTGCATGCGGCACAACAGCGTGTCGGCAGCAGCGGTACGTTCGAGATTATCTCCGGCTATCGTTCACCGGCCACCAACGAGATGCTGCGCAAGCGCGGCGGCGGTGTGGCGAGGACCAGCCTGCACATGCAAGGCAAGGCGATCGATGTGCGGCTGACCGACGCCAACTCAAAACATCTACGCCAGGCCGGTCTGGACCTGGCCCGTGGTGGCGTCGGTTACTACGAAAAATCCAACTTCGTACATCTCGATACCGGCCGCGTCCGTTGGTGGTAAAACGCCGCGACGCATGACCCGATCCCGCGCGGTGCACCTGCGCCGAGCTGCCCGGATGCCCGGCGCCGTGTTTACCGCTAGACTCGGAGCGCAATGAGCGCTCTCCAGAACGCCGATCCAAAAGCCCGTCGCCGGGCAGTCCGGCTGTTGGTCATCGCCACCCTGTTTGGTGCGCTGCTGATCATGATCTTCGAGCGCCACGGCGCGACCCTTTTTGCATGGCTGATCTCCGATCCCGACCGGGGGCATGACCGGCTGCGCAACTTCTTCCTGCTTTGCGGCGCCTTGTGCGCCTTACCCCCGCTCGGGCTGGCGGCATATCTCCGCTCGCTGGCCAGACGCGTGCGCAAAGCCCAGCGATATCCGCTACCCGGGCAGTCCGTCCTGTGGGACCAGCCGGTGCTCGAGGGTGAGCCGGCGCTTGGCCGCGCGCGCACGTTCGAGCACCTTGCCGCCGCGCTAATGTCGGCTGCGCTGGTGCTGGCGTTTGTCTGGTGGCGTATCTTCTCGATGCTGGACGCGAGTCTTTGAGCTGCGCCTGACCGATAGTCGAGAGACTGGTTTCACGACATACTTCTGGGGAAGAAAGATGCTAAGGCTGTATGACTATCCGGATTCCGGCAACGCCTACAAGATCCGTCTGCTCCTGAGTCAGCTTGGACAGCCGTTCGAGCGGGTCGAGATAGACATCCGCGAGGGCATCACCCGGCGGCCCGAATTTTTGGCCAAGAACGCGAATCACAGAATCCCGCTTGTGGAATGGCCGGACGGTCGGCGTCTGGCCGAATCCAATGCCATCCTGTTCCATCTGGCAGAGGGCACCCCGTTCCTGCCCGACGACGCCTGGGAGCGCGCCGAGACCATGCAATGGATGTTCTTCGAGCAATACAGCCACGAGCCGTTTATCGCGGTGGTCCGGGCCTGGCACCACAACGATCAGATCGAGGAGAACCGCACTGCCGTGCCGGCAAAGATGGAGGGCGGCCATCACGCCCTGGACGTGATGGATCAGCATCTGAAAACGCGCCGCTTTTTCGCCGGCGACGGCTATTCCATCGCCGATATCGCGCTCTACGCCTATACCCACGTCGCCGATGAAGGCGGTTTCGACCTCGCCGGCTACCCCGCCGTCGGCGCATGGCTGGAACGGGTCGCCGGCCAGCCCGGGCATGCCCGGATTACCGACCAGGTCGGTACGCCGGTTAGCTGGCCTTGAATCATTGGTCGGGAGAATAACGCAGTGGCCATAGACGCCTGCAAGACCCGGAGCACAGCAGCGCCGGATCCGATCGGTCGCCGATGACAAAAAGCACAACCGGCTCCTTGCGTACCTTGCCAACCGGCATCTGGGTGCTGGGGCTGGCATCGCTGTGCATGGATGCGTCCTCGGAGCTGATCCACAGTCTGTTGCCGGTCTTTATGGGCACGGTGCTCGGTGTGTCGATGCTGACCATCGGCATTATCGAGGGCGTGGCCGAAGCGACTGCAGCGGTCACCAAAGTGTTCTCGGGTGCGATCAGCGATTATCTGAAACGGCGCAAGACGCTGGTCGTGATCGGCTATGGGCTGGCGGCGGCGACCAAATTCGTGTTCCCGCTGGCGACATCGATCGGCTGGGTGTTCGGCGCCCGTTTTGTCGACCGCATCGGCAAAGGCATCCGCGGTGCGCCGCGCGACGCGCTGGTGGCGGACATCACGCCGCCGCAACAGCGCGGTGCAGCCTACGGGCTGCGTCAGGCGCTCGACTCGGTGGGCGCTTTCGTTGGCCCGTTGCTCGCGATGGTGTTGATGATCTGGCTGGCCAGCGACATCCGCGCGGTGATGTGGTTTGCGGTCGTGCCAGCCGCAATGGCGGTGGCGCTGCTGGTGTTTTTTCTGCGCGAACCGGATGGCGCCCGCGTCCAGCCCGGCACACGTACACCATTAAGACTGAGCAGCGCGCGGCGCCTGAGCCTCGACTATTGGCTGGTCGTCGGCCTCGGCGCGGTGTTCACGCTGGCCCGGTTCAGCGAAGCATTCCTGGTGCTGCGCGCGGAGGATGTGGGCTTGAGCCTGGCCTTTGTACCGCTGGTGATGATCGTGATGAACGTCTTTTACTCGGGTTTCGCCTACCCGGCCGGCGCCGCCGCGGACCGGATGAGCCGCCGCAGCCTGATGCTCATCGGGCTGGCGCTGCTGGTCGCCGCAGACCTGATATTGGCCTATGCCACCTCGCCGCTGTTGGCGCTGGCCGGCAGTGCGCTGTGGGGCCTGCATATGGCCTTTACCCAGGGTCTGTTGTCGAAGATGGTCGCGGACACGGCGCCGGCAGATCTGCGCGGGACCGCATTCGGGCTGTTTAACCTGGTCAGTGGCGGCGCGCTGTTGCTGGCCAGCGTGCTGGCCGGTGCGTTATGGAGCGTGTACGGCCCGGCCGCGACGTTCCTCGCCGGCGCAGGTTTTGCGGTCGCGGCCGCGCTGGGTCTGCTCGCGCGGGGGGCGCTTCGCCCGCGCACCGGTTGAGCCGGTGGCGTCTGCTCACGTACCCTTGCGGGATTGCGGCAGCACCCTTCCCCACCGTCGAGGAGTCTCAATACATGTTTTGCGTGGCCTATCGGTTCCACCCGCTCGAGGAGGATGACACCGCGTTTATCGCCTGCTGGAAGGAGATGACGCAGCTCATCGAGAGCGAGCTCGGCGGCCTCGGTTCACGTTTGCACCGGACTGAAGACGGCGACCTCTACGCCTATGCCCAATGGCCGGACCGGGCCAGCTGGGAACGCATGTGGGAGACCGAAGAAACCGGCCGCATGGCCGAACTGACCGCGTACTGGCGCGAACTCGCCGGGCCCTCGGAGATCGTTTTCGCCGGCGACGTGGTCGAGGACCTGCACCGGCCCCGCGGGATTTGAGCGGCCCGGCGAGCCGTCTCTGCTGAACAGTTTTGCAAACGCAACAGCCCGTGCCCGCAAACCGATCGACACCCCGGGTCTGGGTACTGCTGGGCAAAGGCACCGGCGGCAACGTGCAAATGCGCAATCTGGCCGACGCCCTGGGTTGGCCTTACACCACGCGCCAGCTTTATCACAATGTGTTCAATCGCGTGCCCAATCTGTTGCTCGGCGCGTCCGCGTTGAGCGTCGACCGGTCGCGATCGGATCCGCTGGAACCGCCGTGGCCGGATCTGGTGATCGCGGCCTCGCGCCGCAGTGCGCCGGTGGCGCGGTGGATCCGCAAACGGTCCGGTGGCCGCAGCCGTCTGGTGCATCTGTTCCACACCCAGGCACCGCTGAGCGACTTCGACCTGATCATCACGCTGCCACAATATCGCCTGCCGCAGCGGGCCAATATCCTGCATCTGAACAGCGCCCTGAACCGTATCGACCCGGAGCGGCTCGCACGCGATGCGGCGCGCTGGCAAACGCAATTCGCATCGCTGCCGCGCCCGCATATCGCGTTGATCGTCGGTGGCACCAGTTCCTCGTATGTGCTTGATCCGGCCACCGCGGCAAGACTGGGGCAAGAGGCGAGCGCCGAGGCCCATGATACCGGCGGCTCGCTGTTGATCAGCACCACGCCCCGCACGCCGGCCGCGGCAGCGGATGCCTTGTTCGCGGCTATCGAGGCGCCGGCCTTCCGCTATCGCTGGAAGGCGGCGGATCCGGATAACCCCTACTTCGCGCTGCTCGCATTGGCCGATCGCTTTGTGGTCACGGTGGACAGCGCCTCGGTGCCGGTAGAAGCCTGTGCCACCGGCAAGCCGGTCGCGATGTTCGAGTGGCCGCGACGACAGGCGAGCGGGCCATGGCCGAATCTGCTCAAGCGCTCGCCGCTGCGACAACTGTATGGGGCGCTGCTGGATCTGGGGCTGTTCAAACCGGCCAGGGATTTCGACGCCTATCACCGAATCCTACGGGAGCGCGGTCTCGTCAGCCGTCTCGGCGAGACCACGACAGCGGCCCGACAGCCTCTGGAGGACGGTCTGGCGGTGGCCGTCGAGCGGATCCGCGAGCTGGTAAAATAGCGTGCTTGTCCCGTCTTTTCGCGTCCGCCTCACATCGGCCAGGCGCGCTTTCGGATATTGATGATGCCCACACAACACAACACCCCGGCCACCGTCGACGCGTCCGGCTCACGCGCGGTCTTTGTGGTGGGTGCGGGACGCAGCGGCACCAGCACGATCACCCGTGGTCTGCAGGCACTCGGCGTTGAGCTGGGAGATCGTCTGAAGGCGCCGACGGAGAAGAACCCGACCGGCTTTTTTGAGGACCGGGATCTGCTGCGCATCGCCAAACGGGTGCGCAGCGAGCTGGGGCTGCGCGCCGAGAGCGTGTCGCTGATCAATCCAGACCTGTGGGGATCGCCGGCACTGGAGGTCCTGACCAACGAAGCGGAGGAGACGATCACGCGGCGGTTCAGCCGCTACCCGCTGTGGGGCTTCAAGTACGCGCAGACGCTGCGCATGCTGCCGTTCTGGGAATCGGTGATGGCGCGGACCGGCGTCAAACTCGCCTTTGTCGTGGCAGCGCGCAATCCCTTGAGCGTGGCCCGCTCGCGCAGCAAGCTCGATCCCTTGCGGGGGCTACAGGAGAAGACCGATCTGGAGTGGCTGGTCAACGTCGTCCCGTATTTCCGGCGACTGGCCGGATATCCGTTCGTGGTAGTCGAGTACGACCTGTTGATGGAAGACCCCCGTGCCCAAATCATGCGCATGGCTTCGGCGCTGGATATCCCGCTGGATGCGGCGAACCGGCGGGGTATCGAAGCATTCGCCGGCGAGTTTTTGAAACCCGGGATGCGTCACAGCCGTTTTACCGACGCCGATCTGGATAAGGACCCGCGCCTCAATCCATTGGCCCGGGACGCCTACCGCTGGCTGCGTCGGCTGGCCACCGACGACATCAGCGCCGATGACGAGGCGCTATGGCAGGACTGGGCGCAGCTCGAGTCACGACTGGCCGAGACGGCGCCGGCGCTGCGTCACGTGGATTATCTGGAGGCGGAAGTCCGCCGCCATCGTGGCGGCGCATTTGGCCGGCTGGTGGCAAAGCTGTTCAGTCGCCGCTGACCCGGGCACGGACGCGGTCTGTTCAGGCAGCTCGCAGCGCGTGGCGCAGGAAATGCGGGTGGATCCGGCCCATGGCGACCGCCTTGACGATGTCGCCGCGGTGGACGAATCCGGCCGTTATCGCTTCGTGCAGCCACTCTTCCCATTGCGCCGTCATCGGGTGCTGCGGACGTTTCCACGGCTGTTCGCGTACGTGGCTGAAGTGGATCAAACGCGTGTCGTCCCGGACCATGTTGTAGTGGTTCCAGCGCGGATCGATGGACTGGATCAGCGCCGGGTCCACCCACGCCAGACGGATAAAGTCCTTGTAGCGGATCTGATCCGGGCCCGGGTCGACAGTATTGGCCACCACCGGATCGAACATCGTCTCCGGATCCCAGTCTTTTAGCCGCGCACAGTCGAGCACCATCACGCTGGTCTCGTTGCGTGGCTCGACCGGTTCGCCGGCGAAGGTACCCTCGATATTGCGCACGATGCCGATGGCATGCGGCGGCTGTAGCTGTGCAGCCAGATCCGCCACGTCGGCGAGCACCAGCTGGTCGGCATCCATATAGACGCCGATTCCCTGATAGCCACACAGCTGGGGCACGCTAAAGCGGACAAAGCCAAACCGTGTGCCGCCCTTGCGCTTCTGTGTCTGGCGGCCGGCGATGATCTCGATCTCCGCGCTGGTGTGCCTGCGTATCGAGTATTCCAGTACCCGTTGCGCCACGTATTGGCTGGGATCGGTACCGATGACGATCTTGATCATGAAGCCCTCGCAGGGACAGCCGCGACGCGCGCGGTAAAAATCACGCGACCTTGCGCAGGAAACGACGCACCCGGGCTACCGGGCTACCGCTGTTGACGACGACGATAAACACCTTTCTCAGCTCGCCCTCGGGGCAACGGATCTCGCGCACACCGTGCCAGGAATTTTTGCGCTGCATAAAGATCAGACTGCGGTTGCCCAGCGCATCAGCGCCGAGCACCCGGTCAAAATCGTCAAAGCCGGGCGCCGAATCCCGGCGGAAGCGGCCGCCATCGTCGAGGATCAGCGTCTCGCCGCCCCACTCCTTGCGCCAGTCCTGATCCGTATTCAGATAGAAGATATGCGAACCCAGCTTGTGGCGGGCGTCGCAATGGGGCGAGACGGAGCAGCCGTTTGGGGTGTAATGCCAATGGTAGCTGAGGTCCAGCAGCCGCACACCGAATATGCGGCGCAAAAAATCCCGGTAACGGGGGCCTTTGAGCTCGCCGACGAAGTCCTTCCACGGCACTGGCACCGCCAGGTTGTCGGCATACTCGAGCGTATACCGGTCATGGCTCCGTTGACCGTGTGCGCGCTCGACACCGAACACCTTTTTGAACAGCGATACCTCCGGCAGATGGCAGCGCAGCGCCTGGTAACCGGCATCGGTCAACAGACCTTCAGGATTGAGCCAGGGATAGGGCTGCTGTCCGCGAAAGTATTCACCATCCAGCGCATCCATCTTTGCGTAGTCCAGGTACTCCATCGTGTTCAGACCCTGTCTGCCGGGCGGTTGCCGTAGATCCACCGCGCGAGCGCGGCCTGAGCCAGGCGTTTGAAGCGGCCGCCCGGTATCAGCGAGCCCTGCCAGCGCACTGCCAGTGACGCATCAAGCTGATAGGCGATGGGCTTGCCGGTCTCGATCGTAATCGAGCAGATATCCTCGTCGGAAATCCCTTCGAGCTGTTTGCGGATCGCCCTGACGCTGGTCTTGTGGGCCACGACCAGGACGCGTTTGCCGGCGCGCAGTGCCGGGACGATATCCTCTTCCCAGCAAGGCAGGACCCGCTGCAGCGTGTCCTCCATGCTCTCGCCACGTGGCAGCGCTGCCGGCGGCACTTGCGCGTAGCGCGGATCGTTGCCCGGAAAACGGGGGTCGTCTTCCGCGACCGCCGGCGGGCGCTGAGCATAACCGCTCTGCCAGGTGGCGAACTGACGCAGACCAAACTGGCGGGCGGCCTGCTGACGACTCATGCCCTGCATCACGCCGTAGTGACGCTCATTGAGCCGCCAGCTTCGCTGCACCGGCAGCTCCCGCTGATCCATCTCGGCAAGCATGATCTCCAGCGTCTCTTGCGCGCGCCGCAGCCACGAGGTAAACGCGACATCGAACTCGTACCCGGCCTCGCGCAGGATGCGGCCCACGGCGCGGGCCTGATCGCGACCGCGCGCATTGAGATCCACATCGCTCCAGCCGGTCATGCGCCGATCGCGATTCCACTCGCTCTGGCCGTGACGGAGGATAACCAGATTTGCGTCAGCCACTACCCGGCTCCATCATCGCTCGCACCCGCGCCGCAACGTGCTCTACTTCGCGCAGCGCCGGCCGCTCACCCGGCGCAAGCTCGCGGCCGAACATCTGTGCGACGCCGGCCTCGACCAGCGCCCGATGCAGCAGCGGCAGCTGCCGGCGCGGCCGTACCCAGCCGCGGTCGATCAGGCGTGCGCAGACATATTGCAGTCCGCGCTGCGGCCGGATCGTACCGCGCTTGTTCAGCCGTGGTTGTTGCGAGCGACGCAGCACCCATTCGGCAAAACGCGCCCGCGGTCCGGCACGGCGCACGGGCAGCGGATAGATAAACATGGGCTTGCCGGTCGCTGAGGCTTCGCTGAGCATGGACTCGCTCTCGCCAGTAACGACCAGGATATCGGCCAGCGCCAGATAACCCGGGTAGGGATTCTCCGTCGCATTCGACACCCAGCGATGCAGCGTGTTGTTGGGTCCAAGCGCGCGTTCCAGCGCGTCGGCCGCGGCCGTTTTTGTGCGCGGGCTGGTGATAGCGAACACCGAGCCGCCGAGGGCGCCGGCAAACGCTCGGACTTCCTGTCCCATCGTCCTCGCGGGCGACGGGTCGAAACGATGCAGCGCCGAGTCACCGCCGACGATCAACGCGATGTGCGGTCTCGGCGCATCACCAAACAGATCCGGCCAGCGCCCGGCTGCGGTCTCGATCTCGGCACGGTCAAACGGATTCAGCGGCGCCAGCGTCTGCAGCCGGCGGGGATGGGCGAACTGGCGGAAGTGCGCGCATCCGACGACCAGATCGAAGTGCTCCGCCACTTCGCCGCCTTTGCGTCCCAGATGGACCAGACGGGTCCCGCCGGCACTCTGTGCTGCGATCCAGCGCGCTGCTGGCGCGGTGCGCCGGCCGACCGAGATCACCAGATCCGGCCACGGTGGCGCCAGCAGGTCCGAGCCGCGGCGATCGATGCCGCGCAGACTGGGGCCGAGCAGCCCGTTGCTGAGGTAGTTGATCAGGTTGAAACGCAGCTGCTTGATTTCGGTGGGCCAAGCCAGCGCCTGCGCCAGCGCCCGCGATTGGATCGAATGCCCGGCCTTGTCGTCGGCCAGAACCCACACCCGTGGCTGCTCGCCGAGACAACGGCCACCCCCGCGATGGTCCCATGACAGCCGGCCGAAGCGGTGCCGTGTGCGGATCGCCAGTCGCCAATGCACCCCTGGATGCCGGCGGGCGGCGCCTTCGATCAGCGCGAGCCACCATGCCTGATCGCGGGTCCGGCGTCGCGACGCCTCCCCGCCGACAGGACCCTGATCATCGATCGCCAGGAACAGGAACGCCGTAGCCGCGGAGAACATCTCGTCCAGCAGCCATGGCACATCCTCGTCGGGCAGATATTCCAGCAGCTGGCTGCAGATCACGCCATCCGCCGGTGACGGAATCGCGTCTGGCGTCCGACTCAATGGGTTGTGCGACGAGACATCAACACCCGGCGCGGTATCGCCAGACGTGTAGTGCAGCAGAGCTGGATCGCCGACGCGCGCAATGAGTTCCGCCAGACCGCGCCAGACCTCGGCTGGCGACGGCGTGACGGCAAAGCCAGCCGTCTTCTCCACCCTCAGCGCCGAGAATTTTGTGCTTGGGCGTGCGGCGGTAAACGGCTGGAAGCCCGCCGCGTCCGCATCGTGCTCGAGCGCCTCCCATACCGGTGCGACCGGATTCGACTGATAGACGAACTCGCCGGGGAACGGTCGCCAGGGCTGCGTCTGCAATACGGTGAAATGGATCAGATGCGAACTGCCAGGACGATATTCGTCGTCGCGGGCATTCCAGCCGTGATCGATCGGTCCCCACAGACCGCCGATCTTGCGGGCGCGCGCCTCCAGGCGTTTGCGCCGCTCGCGGCGCACCGCCGGCAGCGGCCACACCGTGGCCATGCGTGCGCAATCGATGAGCATCACGGAGGTGTCGCGGTCGGAGATCGACATAAAGCCGTGCTCGCCCATCGGTGTATCGAACAACGCGGCCGGATCACTGAGATAGATCTGATCCACGTCGTTGTAGATAGCCCGCCCGGTGCCGCCGGCCAGTGCGGGGATGGCAAAGCGGTAGTTGGTAAATCCGGTCAGCCAGCGCCGCGGATCAAAACCCGGCAGTTCTTTCATCAGCGTGATCTCGTAGACACGTGACGGATCGCGGACCTGCTCGATCGACCAGATAAACACACGCTCGGCCCGCTGCTGCCCGGTCTCGGTGCCGACAAAGATCCGCACCGGCACCCGCTCGCTGGGCGCAGACCGCTCGCGTACGCCCAGCACCACGCGCTCCAGATCGAAGGGTGTGGCCGGGGGGCTGGATTGCTCGATCTCGGCCAGAATGGCCTGGCGCTCGGCTACCATCAGCGAGGTCTCGGGTGGCTCCGGATGAACCGGTTATTATACCCGAACCCGGTTTGTCGAGCCGTGGCCGGGCCTGAGCCGGCGCAGAGCCCGTGGACCCCGAAGAGACCGCTGCATGAAGTTCCTGATCCACATCATGCGCGCCTATCCGGCGCGTACCCTGATCACACTGGCTGCGCTGCTGGTCGCCGGCATCGTCGCCGGGATCAGCCTGACGGCATTGCTGCCGGTGCTGAATCTGGCCACGGACCCGCAGGCCGCCGGCGATGACAATGTGCTGGTCAAGGCGCTGCGGGCGCTCGGCCTGACCCCCACCCTGGGTGTGCTGCTGTGGGTGCTGGTGATCGGTATGGCGCTGAAAAGCCTGATCACGCTGTTCGCCAACCGGCACGTCGGTTATACGGTGGCACAGATCGCCACCGACCTGCGCTTGAATCTGCTGCGCGCCCTGCTCGATGCCCGCTGGGACTACTATGTCCATCAGCCGGTCGGCGCGCTGAGTAACTCCATGGCCACCGAGGCCGCCCGGGCCGCCAACGCCTATCTGGACGGGTCTCGCACCGTGGCGTTGTTGATCGAAACCCTGGTCTATGTGGCCGTGGCGATGATGGTGTCCTGGCAGGCCACGCTGGTGGCGCTGGGTTTTGCCTCGCTGATCGTGCTCGGTTTTGGCCGCCTTGTGCGCACCTCCAAACGCGCCGGCAGCCGACAGACACAGCTGTTGCGTTCGCTGATCGGCCGCATGACCGACACCCTGCAGTCGGTAAAGGCGCTCAAGGCCATGGGTCTGTCGAAGCGGGCCAATCTGGTACTGGAAGGCGAGACCGGCCAGCTGAACAAGGCGCTGCGACGCGAGGTGTTTAGCCGTGAGGCGCTGAGCTCTCTGTACGAGCCGGTGATCATCGGTTTCACCGCCCTGGGCCTGTTCGTCGCGGTCAGTCGTTTCGCGGTGCCGCTGGCGAGCATCCTGGTGCTGATCATCCTGCTGGTGCGCGTGATGGCGGCGCTGGGCAAGGTCCAGCGTTATTACCAGAAGATGGTTATCGACGAGAGCGCCTATTGGTCGATGACCACGACCATCGAGCGCGCGCAGCAGGCGCGAGAAACCAATCGGGGAGGTCTCACCCCCGAATTCGAGCGCACGATAGAGTTTGAGCAAGTCTCGCTGGCCTTTGGCGACACACCGGTGCTGCGCGGTCTGAGCATCACCCTGCCCGCTGGCGCCTTCACCACCATCATCGGACCATCGGGTTCCGGCAAGACCACGATTATCGACATCCTTACCGGACTGCTGGAGCCGGGTTCCGGCCGCGTATTGATCGACGGTGTCGATCTCAGCGAATGCGATATCAGCCAATGGCGCTCGATGATCGGCTATGTGCCGCAGGAAACGCTGCTGCTCCACGACACCATCGAACACAACATCACACTTGGCGATCCGGCACTGGCGCCTGCCGATTCCGAGCGCGCACTGCGTGAGGCCGGCGCCTGGGACTTTGTCAGCGCCATGCCCGACGGCACACAATCCATCGTCGGCGAGCGCGGCGGCAAGCTGTCCGGCGGCCAGCGCCAGCGCCTTTGTATCGCCCGCGCTCTGGTCCGTCAGCCGAGATTACTGATCCTCGACGAGGCGACAAGCGCGCTGGACCCCGACAGCGAAGCCGCGATCTGCCAGACCCTGGAGAGCCTGCGTGGCCGGATCACGATCCTCGCTATCTCCCACCAGTCCGGACTGGCCTCGGTCGCCGACCGGGTGCTGCGGCTGGAGGCCGGTGTGCTGCTTGATTCGCCGGCCGCCGATCTGATCGCCGGGGCGCCCTAGGCGCCCACGCCCGTGTCGGCCCCCGTCTCCAGCCGGCGGCGTTACAATGGTGGGTCTATCCGGCCGGAATCTGAGCCTGCGTGAGGTCTCAGGGGATCCGGCGTGAAGCACAAGGAAACGACATGGATAAGTTCACCCCAACCGCCGCCCTCACAGTATTTATCGGCTGTGCCGCCACACTCGCAGGCTGCGGTCGCAACGACAGCATCGAGCCCGCAACTGCGCCGCCGGCGACTGACACCGCCGAGATCGTGGTCGAGACGATCCCTGCCCCGGCCCCCGGCGAGCCGTTCGAGGTCCGTGCCGACCGCTTCGCCGACGTCGAAGTGCTGCGTTACCAGGTGCCGGGCTTTGCCGAGATGCCGCTGCCGCAAAAGAAGCTGGCCTACTTCCTGTCCCAGGCCGCGCTGGCCGGCTGGGATATCATCTGGGACCAGAACTATGAGCACAATCTGCGCGTGCGCCGGACCCTGGCCGCGGTCATCAACAGCTACGGCGGTGATCGTGAATCCGATGACTATATTGCGCTGCTCGAATATGCCAAGCGGGTCTGGTTCGCCAACGGCATCCATCATCATTACTCATCGCTGAAGATGCAGCCCGGCTTTGACCAGGCCGCGTTCGAGGCCATGGTGCGCGGATCAGATGCGGCGCTGCTGCCGCTCGAGAATGGCGGCGACGTCGATGGGTTGCTGGCATTGCTCGGACCGGTGTTGTTCGACCCCACGGTGGCGCCGATAAAGGTCAGCCTGGATTCCGGCGAAGACCTGCTGCTGAGCTCGGCCACCAACTACTATCGCGACGTCAGCCAGGCGGAAGCCGAGGCCTTCTATGCCGCGCGCATCGACCCGGATGACCCGCGCCCGATTTCATGGGGCCTGAATTCCCAACTCGCCAAGATCGACGGCAAGGTGGTCGAGCGTGTGTGGAAGATCGGGGGCATGTACGGCCCGGCACTCGAACAGGTGGTCTATTGGCTGGAGCGAGCGGTAGAGGTCGCCGAGAACGAGGCACAGCAAGCCTGGATCGAGGCGCTCATCGCTTACTATCGCAGCGGTGATCTGGCGCAATACGACAAATACAACATCGCCTGGGTCAAGGATACGGACTCCCGCGTC
>Ga0265306_10001048_pt1 | contig 13497 bp, 10 predicted proteins | sample Helome_3_FD_192493 | JGI IMG/M metagenome (GOLD analysis project Ga0265306, IMG submission 192493) | Marine sediment microbial communities from subtidal zone of North Sea - Hel_20160420 (Illumina Assembly) | ecosystem: Environmental > Aquatic > Marine > Subtidal zone > Sediment ...
GAGTAAAAGGGAACGGAGGAATCAAAGTTTAATCCCTCCGCCTACTTAACCAGACTGATCCCTACACCCTCTGCGCCGAGACCAAGCGCCGCGCCTTCGCTGCCTCCACTAAGGTGGATCGAAACGCCCTTAGAATTTTTCATCCAGAAACCCCCTTTGCCTTTTACCACCGCAAACGCGGCTTCAGCAGAGAAATAGTCGCCGTCGAAGTCTTCCAGTTTTGTCAGGTTGTAGACATTGCCGGTGAATTTCAGATTCTCATAACCGACACCGCCAAGTTTCACACCATTAAGCTTGAACTTGTGCTCGGCATCTTTGTATTTCAGCGTACCGGTTCCGTGACTACCGCCAAGGATCAGCATGACCTGCGTTTCATCGATCGTCACGTAACCATCGGCATTCGGATCCATGGTCTCCATTTTTTCTGTACCCGTCGAGCTACATCCGGCTATAAACAACGTCAGCAAAACCCATTTCAAAGTCTGCGCGTATTTCATTTCCTATCTCCGTTGTTAAAAAAATGAATTTGTAGGCCATCGATAATGAGGGTCTTCATTGTGCTTATCAGTGCAGTTATGTCAAACACGAATTAAGGGATAAAGCCAACCAGCACCGTCTCATTCCTAAACCACGACTCGAATTCATTTTTCGAATTGGGGAACAGGTAAACCGCATAACCTGTAGCAGAAAAAGCCACGAGTAAATCTAACCGCCAGAATCTGGGCAGCTCATGATCCGGGAAACTGCGGCGCTGTTTTGACGATTTTTTCGTTGTGGAGATTGTGCTCGGTCTTTGTTAAATCGCCACTATAACCCGCACCGCATCGAGGCGCAGTCGAGCATGACCAAGCGCGGTTTCAAAACGATCGAGCTGACCCTGAAAGAATTCGATCTCGTCGTTACGCACCCCGGGGTTGACCTGGCGCAAGGCTTGCAGTCGCTCAACTTCGTGCCCGAGTAACTCGCGTCCACTGGTTCGAGCCTGGGCAATTAAAGCGGGCACCCGGGTATCGGCGATTAATTCGGCCATCTCCAGCATACGCGCTAACTCGGTTTGCCGGGCCTTGACAATCTTGATCGCGGTATCCTTGTCGACGCGCTGTGACTGCTGCAAACTCGATTCTAGTTGCAGGCTTCCGGAATGATCTTCCCCGGATTCGTCAATCACTACCCGGATGCTTGAATTGGGAAAGTAGCGCTCGTTGTGGCGGCCGGAGTCATCACTAAATTCCATCAGGAAATGACATTCGGCTAGCAGCGTTCCGGCTTTAACCCCGCCGTAATTCAGGGCGATTAGCGCGGTGTTACCGAATTCGCTGCTCAGGATCATATCCATCGAATTGCGCACCAACGGATGCTCCCAGGTCAGGTAATGCAGGTCTTCGTTGGCGAGCGCGGCGCTGCGGTCGTAGGTCACGGTCATCCCGTCTTCCGGCAGTCCCGGCATCTGGGTGAGCATATTATCCCCGGGGGTTATAACCCATCGCTCCTGGCCGCGAATTTCACTGTTCACCCCGTAGCAATCGTAAATGCGCTCCATGTAGCTGAACAGATCGAAGTCCAGTTCACGCTGCATCGCTTCTTCGATCAGCGATTCGGCGACCAGCGGCCTGCAGGAATTAATCTCCAGCAAACGATCACGTCCCTGCTGCAGCTCCTGATCGAGCGCTTCATGCAGCTCACGAGTCTGCTCGATAAACGCGTCAACGGGTAACTGGGGATCTTCCAGGTAGCGTTCTAACTCGCTACGGGTTTTCACGTACACCTGGTGTCCGGCCGGGCAGGTATTAGAAAACGCATCGAGGCCTTGGTGATACCAGCGGAACAGGATTTGCCGCGCACTACCCTTGACAAAGGGCACGTGAATATTGATAACCGCGTTCTGTCCGATGCGGTCAAGACGCCCGATTCGCTGCTCCAGTAAATCGGGATTGCGCGGTAAATCATAGAGCACCAGGTGATGGGAAAACTGAAAGTTGCGACCCTCACTGCCGATTTCAGAGCAAACCAGTACCTGCGCCCCGTCTTCATGGTCCGAAAACCAGGCTGCCGCGCGATCTCGCTCGAGCAGTGTCAACCCCTCGTGAAAAAGCGCCACGCGTAAGCCGAAGTGCTGTTTTAAATCGTCCACCAGCTGCTGCGCGGTAACCGCAGAAGCGGTTATAACCAGTACTTTCTTGGCCCTGCTTTCTCGCAAAAACTCGCCTAGCCAATCACGGTAAGGGTCACCAGCACCCGCGTTCAAAGCCACCGGGTGTACCTCGCGCGCCGGGAATCCCTTGACCACGTGACGGGTATTACGAAATAAAACCCGCCCGGTGCCGTGCTGGTCGAGTAGATCGCTTAACGCCGCCCCCTGTTTCGGGTCGTCGAGTAAAACTTGTGCCTGCTCGGCCAACTGTTGATACCCTCTTTCTTCGCTCAGAAATCGATCCAGGTCGCTGAACCGGTCGGGATCCAGCAGTCGCAGGCGGGCAAAATGACTTTCCTTGCCCAGCTGTTCCGGGGTTGCAGTCAGCAGCAGTAAACCTGCGGTTTTATCGGCAAGACTCTCAACCAGTTGGTACTCGGGGCTGGGTGCTTCCGGCGACCATAAGAGATGGTGTGCTTCATCCACCACCAGCAGGTCCCATTCGCCGGCACCGGCCTGCGCTGCCTGTTCGGGGTGGTTAACCAAATACTCCAGGCTGCAAAGCACCAGTTGTTCGCCGTGGAATGGATTTTCGGTGCCGTCGCCTTCGAATTCCTCGTGCCCGGGGTCGGCCAGCCGCGCTTCATCGAAGATGCTGAACAACAGGTTAAAGCGGCGCAACATTTCGACCAGCCATTGGTGCACCAGCGATTCCGGCACGACGATCAATACCCGTCGCGCTCGCTCGAGCAACAACTGCTGGTGCAGTATCAATCCGGCTTCGATGGTCTTACCGAGACCCACTTCGTCGGCGAGCAGTACCCGCGGCGCATAGCGGCGAGAAACTTCGTGCGCGATATAGAGTTGGTGGGCAATCAGGCTGGTGCGGCTGCCAGCCAGACCGAACACGGCTGACTGCTGCAGGCGGTTGGCGATTTCACGGGTTTTGCTGCGCAAGCTAAACCACTTGTTGCGATCAATCTGTGCATTCAGCAATCTTTCTCCGGGCTGATTGAGTTGTAGAAAATTACTCAACCTGCCTTCGGGAAGTTGAACCAGGTTGCCGTGCTCGTCTTCGCAGTGGTAAACAATCAAACCGTTGACTTCGGTCAGCTCGATTACCTGCAGAACAAGACCGTCCTGTTTCTCAACCCAGTCACCCTCACGGAAACGCACCCGCGTGAGTGGCGCATCGGCGCGCGCATAAATACGGGTTTCACCCGTCGCCGGGAACACTATGCTGACCGTACGGTGCTCGATTTCGATCACCATACCAAGACCAAGCTGGAGTTCAGCCGCACTGATCCAGCGCTGACCTACCACAAATTCCTGCATCTCAACCACGCTCAGATAAATCGCGCGCGATTATAACAGCTGCTCCGTACCGATCACCATCATTGCTTGCAGTCACCGATTAAGTTGCACAAAATGCGATCATGATCACGCCTGATGACAGCGGTTACTTCATCACCGGGTCCGATACCGATGTCGGTAAAACCTATATTGCCTGCGAAATCGTCAGGCAGTTGCGCCAGCTGGGTATCGGCATCGAAATCCGCAAACCGGTAGAATCAGGATGCGAATTGTCGGCCGCAGGAGACCTGCTCACTCGGGACGCAGCAGCATTGCAGGCGGCCAATGATCATCTCGAAACAATCGAACGGATTGCGCCCTACCGCTACCGCGCAGCGCTTGCGCCACATCGGGCAGCGCGTCTCGAACGGCAGCAAGTTTACCTCGAGTCGCTGGTTGACGCCTGCAGCCGCGACCACATCGAACATCGCCTGATCGTCGAAGGTGCCGGAGGATTTTATTCGCCGTTGGCCGAAAATGGTTTGAACGCCGACCTGGCGAGCGCGCTACAACTACCGGTCATCATCGTTGTCAATAATCGTATCGGTGCGGTAAACCAGGGCCTGATGACGCTGCACGCGGTACAGAGCAGGCAGCTGCGCGTCGCCGCCATGGTATTGAATCAGGTTAATCCGGAGATCGATAACGACATGGACAATGAATCTGATCTGAAGTCATATTGCGATCTGCCCCTTTTTTGTTGCGGGCACGATGCCCCGCTACCGAACCTGTTCAGCTAACTTTATGGCCAGGTCTCGTCTCGATCGGTTTCTCGCGCCCTGGGTGTTCGTATTGACGGGCATTATTTTCAACATACTTTCCGCGGTGATCACCCATTACTTCATCGGACTCAACAATGACACCATTAATGACATCGATAGACAAATCCAGAGCAAGGAGGTCTTGATTGACAGCCTCTGGCAGTCAAAAACCGAGATCGAACGCAAGCAGGAATTCTTCATCCTATTACTTGCGAAGCAGCCCGATAGACCCGCTGTAACCGATTCCATTTACCGGGATTACCTGCAAGAGCTGCTTGAAAATCATGGATTGAAGGAATTTAGCGCTCGTATGAACCGGGAAACCGGTAACGACCTGGATTTGCTGCTCGACCTCAGCAAGGCGGCACAAAAATCGACCATCGAATCCATCAACGACACTTATTTCGAAACCCTTGAACTGCAGGAATCCAAGATGCCGCTGGTGCGCAACAACTCGCGCCTGTTCAGCATCGCGATCTTCCTGCAGGTCATCGGTCTGATCCTGGTACTGGCACGCGATTTAAGGCGCAGCTAGAAGCCGCATGAACCGGGGCTACGCTGTCATACTTAGCGGCTACGTCGGCTGGGGACTATTCCCCCTGTACTGGGCCCTGTTGGCCCATGTTCCAGCGATAGAGGTTTTACTGCACCGAATGCTATGGTCGCTGCCGGTTCTGTTATTGTTGGTATTGCTGAGCCAGCGGCGTCGATCGCAGGTCAAAAATGCATTGCTATCGTGGTATGAACTCAGATGGCTGGCGCTTTCCGGCCTGGTGATTTGCCTGAACTGGGGCATCTATATCTGGGCCGTTGCCAACCAGCGCGTGGTCGAAGCCAGCATGGGCTATTTCCTGACGCCGCTGTTGAACGTTGTTGCCGGTGTTGTTGTTTTCAAGGAAAAGCTGACCCGTCTCAATATCGTCGCAATCATCTTCGCCGCGGCAGGCGTCGCCTACTATATCTTCACTACCGCGACGATCCCCTGGATAGGCCTCCTGGTCGGATTGAGCTTTGCTGCCTACGGACTGATGCGCAAGCAGATGAAGACCAATGCTGTGCCCGGACTGTTGGTCGAGATACTGCTGTTGCTGCCGTTTACGCTGGCGCTGATCGCATGGCTGCATTACCAGGGAGAAGCCATGTTTCTGAATACAGCCCTGGATACCGACCTGCTGTTGGTTCTCAGCGGGCTGGTAACCGTGATCCCGCTTACCCTCTTTACCGCCGGGACGCGCATGCTGCCGATGACAACGGTAGGGATACTGTTTTACGTGACCCCATCGTTACAGTTTTTGTCAGGTGTGGTTGTGCTCGGAGAGGCCTTCAATTACAACAAGTTGGTGGGATTCATCGGCATCTGGATCGGGCTTGCTATTTTCAGCTATGACCTGCTCACGCGTAAGGCCACGCCCGGGTCCACGGCAGTCTAGGCAACAAAATCCGGCATATTGCCAACTTCGACAATCTTCATCGCGTTGGTACCACCCCCGGTTCCCATCAGGTCGCCCTTGGTGATAATCACGAGGTCACCCGCTTCGACAGCGCCGCGCCTTTTCATCAACTCGACCGCTTCCTGGTTAGCCTCGGCATGATTGGTATGTATGGTCGGGAAATAAACCGGGAACACACCTCGATAAAGGTTGACCTTGCGATTGGTCGATTCATGGCGTGACAGTGCATAAATCGGTATCGCCGAGCTGATACGAGACATCCACAATGACGTCGATCCGGACTCAGTCAGGGTGGCAATGGCGCGCACATCAAGATGATTGGCGGTATACATGGTGGCCATCGCGATGGCTTCGTCGACATGATCGAAGACGTCGTCGAGGCGGTGCCTGGATTTGATCGCGCTGCTTTGCAGCTCAGCGTTGAGACAAATATCGGACATCGCGCGTACGGTCTCGCTCGGGTAGGTACCGGTCGCGGTTTCCGCCGACAGCATCACCGCGTCAGTTCCGTCGAGTACCGCGTTGGCGACATCGAATACCTCGGCACGAGTCGGGATCGGGTTTTCGCGCATCGATTCCATCATCTGGGTGGCGGTAATGGTCACGCAGTTCAGAAATCGTGCCTTGCGAATAATCTCTTTTTGCACCGCGGGCAGATTGGCGTCACCGATTTCGACTCCTAAATCGCCGCGCGCAATCATCAGCGCTTCCGAGACACCAATAATCTCGTCCAGGTTTTCGAGTGCCTCGGCGCGCTCGATCTTGGCCACGAGGCCCGCCGTACTACCCTCGGCTTCGAGCAACATGCGTGCCTGCTTCATGTCGGCCGCGTTCCTCGGGAAGGAGACTGCGACATAGTCGGCATCGATCAGCGCCGCGGTCTTGATATCAGCCTTGTCCTTGTCGGTTAATACCTCGGCGGTCAGGCCCCCGCCCTTGAGATTAATGCCCTTGTTATCGGACAGTTCGCCACCGACCTGCACCGCGCAGCTAATGCGCGATCCTTCGACCGCCTCAACTTGCAACACGATACGACCGTCATCGAGCACCAGGACATCGTCATTTTCGACATCCTGTGGCAGATTGCCATAGGTTACGCCGACCTGGCTAATGTCACCGTCACCATCCGCGCACTCGGTATCGAGGCAAAACTTGTCACCCACCGCGAGATCGATCGAACCCTGCTTGAATTTCCTGAGGCGTATCTTGGGTCCCTGTAGATCGGCAAGAATGGCGAGATGGCGATCGTTCTCGAGGCCGATACGCCGGATCTTCTCGGCGCGTGCCCTGTGGTCTTCCACGGTGCCATGAGAAAAGTTGAGCCTTACGACGTCGACCCCGGCCTTGATCAGGCTGTCGATGGCCGCTTCCGATTCGGTCGCAGGTCCCATCGTCGCGACGATCTTGGTCCTACGTTGCGCTATTCTCATACTCGAGGTACCTTTGTTCCAGCATGGTCACAGCTGGTAATTGTTTACCTTCCAGGAACTCGAGGAAAGCGCCACCGCCGGTGGATATATACGAAACCTGATCTGAAATTCCATACTTGTCGACCGCCGCCAGGGTATCTCCGCCGCCGGCGATCGAAAAAGCGGGAGAAGCCGCTATCGCCTGTGCCAGCACCCGGGTGCCTTCTCCGAACTGGTCGAACTCGAACACACCGACCGGGCCATTCCAGACGATGGTTGCTGCCTGCTGCATGATTTCGGCGAAGCGAGCGGATGTTTGCGGACCGATATCAAAGATCATGTCGTCATCTTCAACCGCTGAAACCGGTTTAACCGTCGCGACTGCCGATTCCGAAAACGCCTTGCCGCAGACAACATCGGTTGGCACTGGTATTTCTCCGCCGCGTGACTGGGCCTGCTCCATCAGTCGTCTCGCCTCGGCAACCAGGTCCTGCTCAACCAGGGATTTGCCGACATTGTAGCCCGCCGCCGCGATAAAGGTATTGGCGATTCCACCACCGGGAATCAGCTGATCGACAATTTCAGAGAGCGCATCAAGTACGGTCAGTTTGGTTGAAACCTTGGAGCCACCGACAATCGCCACCACCGGTCGGGCCGGTTGATGCAGGGCCTTACCAAGCGCATCCAGCTCGGCCGCGAGTAACGGGCCGGCGCAGGCTATGGGCGCAAAGCGGCCAACGCCGTGGGTCGAGGCCTGCGCGCGATGTGCGGTTCCAAACGCGTCCATGACAAAAATATCGCACAACGCTGCATACTTACGCGCCAGGTCTTCATCATCCGCCTTCTCTCCCCGATTGAAACGCACGTTTTCGAGCAGTACAACGTCACCATCGTCCATTTCGGGCGCCTGATCGAGGTAGTTGCTGATCAGGCGCACGTCCTGGCCCAGCGCCTGGCCGAGGTAACTCGCCACCGGTTGCAGCGAAAACTGTGGCTCCGGATTCCCCTCTTCGGGACGTCCGAGGTGCGACATGATCATCAGCCGCGCGCCCGCTTCGACGCAGCGCTGAATCGCCGGCAGTGAAGCCTTGATCCGCTGGTCGCTGGTCACGACACCATCTTTGACCGGGACATTCAGGTCCTGGCGAATCAATACCCGTTTACCAGACAGGTCCAGGCCGGTCATTTCCAGTACTGCCATAAGGACTCCTTATGGTTTTAACAAATCCGATCTAACGCGACGAGAAACCGATCCTAGCCCGCGATAACACGCGCCATTTCAACCACCTTGCAGGAATAACCCCATTCATTGTCATACCAGGAAATCAGTTTGACGAAAGTATCGTCCATTTGAATGCCGGCTTCGGCATCGAATGTCGAAGTGCAGGCCTCGCCCTGAAAGTCGGTCGACACGACTTTTTCTTCGGTATAGGCAAGCACGCCCTTCATCGGGCCCTCGGAAGCACGCTTCATTGCCGCGCAAATATCTTCGTAACTGGCGCTGTTTTCAAGTTCAACCGTCAAGTCAACCACCGAAACATCGGAGGTGGGTACGCGAAACGCCATACCGGTCAATTTGCCGTTGAGTTTTGGCAACACCTTGCCGACTGCCTTGGCGGCCCCGGTCGAGGACGGAATAATGTTCTCCAGAATACCGCGCCCACCACGCCAGTCCTTCATTGAAGGACCATCCACGGTTTTCTGGGTAGCGGTTGCCGCGTGCACAGTTGTCATCAAGCCGCGCTTAAGACCAAAATTATCGTCGATAACCTTGGCAATCGGAGCCAGGCAGTTAGTGGTGCAGGAAGCATTCGATATAATCGCTTCGCCGGCGTAGTTGTCATCGTTGACCCCGAAAACAAACATCGGGGTATCGTCTTTCGAGGGCGCCGACATGATAACCTTGCGCGCACCCGCGTCGATATGTTTCTGTGCGGTTTCCTTGGTCAGAAACAACCCGGTGGACTCGATCACTATATCGGCATCAACCTCATCCCACTTCAAGTCCGCGGGATCGCGTTCCGCCGTGAGGCGAATGTTTTTGCCATTTACAACCAGCGTGTTACCTTCAACCGCGATATCGCCTTTGAACCTGCCGTGCACCGAATCATATTTCAGCATGTAGGCCAGGTACTCCGGTTCGAGCAGGTCGTTAATCGCGACGATTTCCACGTCATCGAAGTCTTGGGCTGCACGAAATACCATGCGTCCGATTCGACCAAAACCATTAATGCCGACGCGAATTGTCATTTGTATATCTCCTATCGTTAAAAAAATCTAATCTGTGCCTAGCAGGCTGTTGACCGCTTCTACGACTTTATCCACGGTGAAACCGAAGTAGGCAAATAATTCCTTGGCCGGAGCTGATTCACCGAAGGTGTCGATGCCGATAACAACACCGTCCATACCAACATATCGATACCAGCCGGCGGTGACCGCTGCTTCCACCACGACGCGCGCACTGACGTCAGGCGGCAAGACCGAGTCACGGTAATCTTGTGATTGTCGATCAAATACCGCGGTACAGGGCATCGAGACGACGCGTACTTTTTCATCCGCCAGCGCATCGGACTCGCAGGCAGCGACCGCTAACTCAACTTCGGAACCGGTGGCGATAATGATCGCGTCCGGCGTACCCTCACAATCACGCAGAATATAGCCTCCACGAGCGATGGCCTCGATCTGTTCGGCACTGCGTTGCTGGTGTTTAAGCCCCTGGCGCGAACAAACCAGGCAACTGGGGCCACCGCTACGTTCAATCGCTGCTTTCCAGCTAACCGCCGTTTCTACCGTATCGCAGGGCCGCCACAGATGCAGGTTGGGTATCATGCGCAAGGACGGGATATGCTCCACCGCCTGGTGCGTTGGACCATCTTCACCGAGGCCAATCGAGTCATGGGTATATACGAAAATGCTTGGAATTTTCATCAGGGCGGCCATGCGAACCGCATTACGTGCGTAATCGGAGAATACCAGGAATGTCGCGCCGAACGGCATAAAGCCACCGTGCAGTGCGAGACCGTTTAACATGGCCGACATGCCGAATTCTCGTACGCCGTAGTTGATGTAATTTGCGTCCGGTGATTCGGCGCGCATCGGTCGATACCCGGACCACTCGGTACCATTAGAACCGCCGAGGTCAGCCGAGCCTCCAAACAGTTCGGGCAGTAAAACGGAAAAGCATTCAAGCGTTGCCAGCGAAGCCTGGCGAGTCGCTTTGTCCTCAGCGGCTGCATCAAGTTCGGCAATAAATGCTTGTGCAGACTCTTGCCAGTTTTGTGGTAACTCGCGCTTGATGCGACGTTCGAATTCGGCGGCGAGATCGGGATACTCTTCCTTGTATGCATCAAATTTTTGCTGCCAGGCATCTTCCTGAGCCTGTCCAGCCCTGCGATGGTCCCAAGCCTTATACACCTCTTCGGGGATCTCAAACGGCGGATGTTCCCAGTTCAGTTCAACCCGTGCGAGGGCGACCTCGTCCTCGCCAAGCGGGGCACCATGCACGGCATGTCCGCCTGCCTTGTTGGGAGAGCCGTAACCAATTACCGTCTTGCAGCAGATCAGAGACGGTTTGGCGGTAATTGCACGCGCTGCCTCTATCCCGATCTTGATTTCGTCGGGGTTGTGTCCATCGACCTCGACCACGTGCCAGCCATAGGCTTCGAAGCGCTTGGGAGTATCATCGAGGAACCAGCCTTCTACCTTGCCATCGATTGAAATACCGTTGTCATCCCAGAAGGCGACGATTTTGCCGAGGCCCAACGTGCCCGCGAGCGAGCAGGCCTCATGGGAAATACCTTCCATCATGCAGCCGTCGCCAAGAAAAACGTAGGTGAAGTGGTTGACGACATTATAGTCGTCGCGGTTAAACTTGGCCGCAAGCGCACGTTCCGCTATCGCCATGCCAACGGCATTGCTGATGCCCTGTCCGAGCGGCCCGGTCGTGGTCTCGATCCCCGGCGCGTAACCGTGCTCGGGGTGCCCCGGTGTTTTCGAGTGCAACTGGCGAAAATTCTTAAGATCTTCGATGGTGACATCGTAGCCACTCAGGTGAAGTACCGAATAAGCCAGCATCGAACCATGCCCATTTGACATGACGAAGCGGTCGCGATTACTCCATTCGGGGTTTGCGGGGTTATGCCGCATGAAGTCGTTAAAAAGGACTTCGGCGATATCGGCCATCCCCATGGGGGCTCCCGGATGCCCCGAATTGGCCCTTTGCACGGCATCCATGCTCAAGGCGCGGATTGCATTCGCAAGCAGTTTACGTGATGACATCGGTTGCCCTCAAATTCGGTTTAGTGCGTTTAACTTTTTGATTATTAACAGCTTTTCCTTGCCTATGCATGATTGACAAATAGCTTGAGTCAAAGACACATGTTCGCCGGGACGCCTACACCGCCGACAAGGCGCGATATTCTCCCCTAAATGGAAATTGACAGCAACTCATAAAATTTATATCGATATTCACCGCAAATTAACGATACTTATCCGAGGCTGTTAATTTTCAGCACGTTCCCTATAATGCCCTTCTTCGTTACCTGGGTTGGGAGATTAGAATGTCGGGTTCATATATTTTTACATCCGAATCCGTATCCGGCGGACATCCGGATAAGATGGCTGATCAGATTTCTGACGCGGTCCTCGACGCGCTGCTGGCGAAAGATCCGCGCTCCAGGGTAGCCTGCGAAACGCTGGTCAAGACCGGCATGGTGCTGCTGGCAGGTGAAATCACCACCAATGCCGAAGTCGATATGGAAGCGCTGGTGCGCGACACCGTTTGCGAAATCGGTTACGACAACCCGGAATGCGGTTTCGACGGCAAGACCTGCGCGGTTCTTACCGGGCTCGGTAAGCAGTCCGGCGATATTGCGATGGGCGTTGACGAGGGGGATGAAAAACAACAGGGCGCCGGCGACCAGGGCCTGATGTTCGGTTACGCATGCAGCGAGACCGATGTGCTAATGCCGGCACCGATTACCTACGCCCATCGCCTGGTGCGCCGCCAGCACGAAGTTTTCAAATCGGGCGAACTTGACTGGTTGCAGCCCGACGCCAAGAGCCAGGTGACACTGCGTTACGAGCATCACAAGCCGGTTGGTCTCGAGGCCGTGGTTCTGTCGACCCAGCACAAGGAGGCTATCGACATGGCAACCCTGCGCGAGGGCGTGATCGATACCATTCTGAAGCCGATACTGCCGGACGAATGGTTCGCGCAGTGCAAGAATGAAAACATCCACGTCAACCCGACCGGTCGCTTCGTGGTCGGCGGACCCGTGGGTGATGCCGGTCTGACCGGGCGCAAGATTATCGTCGACACCTACGGCGGTATGGCGCGTCATGGCGGCGGCGCCTTTTCGGGTAAGGATCCCTCCAAGGTCGACCGCTCGGCAGCTTACGCGGCACGTTACGTAGCGAAAAACATCGTCGCCGCAGGCATCGCCGAGCGCTGCGAAGTGCAGGTTTCGTACGCGATCGGGGTTGCCGAACCGACCTCGATCAGCATCGATACCTTCGGCACCGGCGTCATCACCGACGAGCGCATCATCGCGTTAATTCGAGATCATTTCGATCTGCGCCCCAAGGGATTAATCGAGATGCTCGACCTGCTCAGGCCGATATACAAGCCAACCGCGGCCTACGGGCATTTCGGGCGTGAGGATCTCGACCTGAGCTGGGAACGTACCGACCGGGCCGATGCGCTTCGATCAGACGCCGGCCTGTAGCCGCTTTGATCCGGATACCGGTTGATCCAAATTGACAGTCAGACGTATATAGATACAATATTACGCCCCCACCACCACGGGGGACTGTGTGCGAGGAGCGCTGCGACAGCCCGTCTGCCAGGCTCGCCTACAGGTCAACACCAACGGCGCTCATAAATAGATCTGGAGATTATTTATGAGTGCTAACGCCCAAGACGTTGTCAAACAGGATTTCGCAGTTGCAGACCTCGCCCTCGCGGCCTGGGGTCGCAAGGAAATCGCCATCGCCGAGACCGAAATGCCTGGCCTGGTTTCACTGCGCGCAAAATACGGTAAAGAACAACCGCTAAAGGGCGCTCGCATCGCAGGTTCCCTGCACATGACCATTCAGACCGCGGTTTTGATTGAAACCCTGGTCGCCCTCGGTGCCGAAGTGCGCTGGGCTTCCTGTAACATTTTTTCTACCCAGGATCACGCGGCGGCGGCTATCGCCGAATCCGGCGTTCCGGTATTCGCAATCAAGGGCGAATCGCTCGAGGATTACTGGCAGTACACGCACAAAATCATGGAATGGCACGACGGCGGCACCCCGAACATGATCCTCGATGACGGCGGCGATGCGACCATGCTGATCAACCTCGGCAGCAAGGCCGAAAAAGATATTTCGGTGCTCGACAATCCGGGTAC
>Ga0265306_10001049_pt1 | contig 13497 bp, 5 predicted proteins | sample Helome_3_FD_192493 | JGI IMG/M metagenome (GOLD analysis project Ga0265306, IMG submission 192493) | Marine sediment microbial communities from subtidal zone of North Sea - Hel_20160420 (Illumina Assembly) | ecosystem: Environmental > Aquatic > Marine > Subtidal zone > Sediment ...
AGCAGTTGCACTCAAGATCGCCGGCCCCAGCAGAGTCCACGGGATGAGCTTTCGGTATTCACAGGCTGTATCGTTTGTCATCTGGATGGTCCTCACGATGACTTTGATCCCGGTAATATCCCTGGCAAGCGTGAGTAATGATCTTGCCCTGGGCGATCATGCCTGGTCTCAACGGGCCGAAGGGCATCAGGGTTCCCGCGCTGCCGCTGAGCCCATTCAAAAAGCCATCAACGCCTATCAAAAAGCACTGAACGCCGAGCCTGAAAACCTCGAGGCCCGATGGAAACTACTGCGTGCATTTCACTTCAAGGGTGAGTTTGTTCTGGAGGTAAATGCCCGTCGGGATTTGTTTATAGAAGGTCGTGAAATAACCAAAACAGGAATACTGCAAATCGAACAGGAGTATGCACTCAGCAGGAGTCTGTTCAAAATGAAATCTGCAGAGTTGGCAATTGCTGTTGGCAAACAGGCAGTGGTCGGCGAGTTCTTCTTCTGGGGTTCAGCCAACTGGGGCCTGTGGGGACAATATAGCGGCAGGTTGATTTCTGCACTCACGGGAGTGGTTAACAAGATACGCCTGTTCTCTGAAACCATGGTTCTGATGGATGACAGTATTGAGAACGGCGGTGCTCACCGCTTGCTGGGGCGTTTTAATGCAAGGGTGCCAAGGATCCCGTTCATTACCTGGTGGGTAAGCAAGGATCTGGCCATTAGCGAACTCCGGCTTTCCCTTAAGATTGCACCCGACAGTTTACTGAGCAAAATCTACCTGGCCGAAGCCCTGTTGAAGTTTCGCCCGGAGGAAAAAGAAGAAGCGCTGAATCTTTTGCAAAACATTGTTATAAATGAGCCCGATCCCAGCCGGCTGGTGGAAGACATCAGGGTCATAGAAGATGCCAGGGTCTTGCTCGCAAAGATTCTGCGATAGAGTTGATCATCCTCCGGTCTTTAAGAGAGAAGGGGTCTGACCCCAGCCCATTCAAGGAAAACTGATATGCGAAGAGTATTCACTGCACTGTTACTGACTATATTTATACAACACGGCTATGCAGAGGATATTGCTGCACCTGCGTTTACACTGGCTGACACCGACGGTGAGCAAGTCACACTGCCACGTGATCACGATGGCGTGGATATCTACTTTTTCTGGGCCAGTTGGTGCCCCTATTGCAAGGCGCTGATGCCGCATTTGCAAAGCATGCTTATCGAATACGGTGATGATGTCACCATATACGCCTTTAACATCCGCGATGAAGAAATGCCGGAACCATTCATGCTCGAACACGGTTACGACTTTATCCTGATGCCCGATGCTGATCCGCTCATGGAGTTATATGGTGTGCGGCCTACGCCGGCGCTGTTCCTGGTGGATGGCCAGGGCATGATTCGTTTCAACCTGTATGACATGGTTTTTAATGACAACAGCGATTTTAAAGCGCTCAGCCATGGCCAAAAGTCAGAACGGCGGGCACCTTACTGGGCCGCTGAAATTCGACAATCAATTGATCAAATATTGGGGGAGAAAGGACAGAAAGGGTCAGAGTAAACACTCTGGCACTTTACTCTGACCCCGTGTGAACCCGGCCGGTTTCGATGAGGAAATTTGACAGACTGCCAAGCTGTTTAGTACGCTGTCAGGACAGTCGGATCAATTCAAGGGGTTCCGACACGGAAAAGTAGTATTTCACATGGAACCTAGTGGCTAAAAAGCTAAAGGGGATAAGCTAATGATTAGTAGTAATTTTTCGAGCCTGTTACGTGCAGGTGTTTATGTTGTGGCGTTCAATTTTTTCATTCTGGCATCCAGCACTGTACACGCAATATCCGCTGCGCCATTTCCTTTCAGTCAAACCCAACCGGATGGTGTTGAGATTACCCTGCATACCAGGGGCGATGAGCACTATAACTGGCTGGAAGATCGCGATGGCTATACGGTGGTTAAAAATCGTGGTTGGTTCGAATATGCCGAACGGGGCCCATCGGGTCGTTTGAATCCCAACGGCATGATTGTCGGCCGGGATAATCCTAGAGCTAAAGGTTTACAAAAGCGCATTCTGCCGTCAGCCGCGGTCAGGGCTCAATCTGCCAGAAAAGTAAATGGCGTGAGCACCAGTAGCGGTGTTTCTGCCCAGCCTGAGGGCGTGGCGCCTGCGGGCAATGTAAAGAACCTGGTCGTTCTGGTCCGCTTTTCTGATCATGTCGGGCGTAGCTTACCAAGTGCTGCTGATGTTGATGTTCTGTTTAACGCGACCGGCGGTCATCCATCACTGGCGCCCACGGGCAGTGTGAAAGATGTCTATTTCGAGAACTCTTACGGCCAGATGACACTGAATTCTGTTGTCAACCCGGGTATTAATGACTGGATAACCGTTTCCAATACAGAGGCGTATTACGCCAATGGGAATTCCGGAGATTCAACCTTGTGGCAAGCACTGCGCGAAGCGCTTGATGTACTCGACAATGTAGTCAATTTTGACGATTACGATCTTGACAACGACGGCCGTATCGACTCCATTGCCTTTATCCATTCAGGTTATGGTGCTGAATGGGGCGGCACCGACAGTTATGGCACGTCTCAGGCGAACCGTATCTGGTCCCATCGCTGGGCCATTCAACCACAGTGGAATTCCAACGACGGTGTGTCTGTCTTTGACTATCACATCAGTCCGGGCGTCTGGGGTACATCCGGATCAGCCATAGGCCGCATCGGTGTAATTGCCCATGAGACCGGTCATTTCTTTGGTCTACCTGATCTGTACGATACGGATGATGGGGGCAGTGGCATTGGTTCCTGGGGCATGATGGCCAATTCCTGGGGTTTCGACGGGACTCAACTCTGCCCGCCGCATTTCTCACCCTGGTCCAAGATCGACCTCGGATGGTATTCACCTACGGTAATTACTGAACCTGGCCAGTACACCATTAACCAGGCAGAGGACAATCCTGAAGCATTCCGTATCAACACCGGTTTTTCTTCCGGCGAATACCTATTAATTGAAAATCGTCAGGCTGCCGGTATTGAATGTGCTATTCCACAGGGTGGTGTGGCCATCTGGCACATTGACGACACAACCGGCTTCAACACCCAGGGTTACCCGGGTCAGAGCGGATGGCCAGGAAACGGTAATCACTACCGCGTGGCCCTGTTACAGGCTGATGGTAACTACAACCTGGAAAAGGGTAATAACCGCGGTGACTCCGGCGATATGCACCATGCCGCAGCTGTGGATGCGATTGGTCCCGGACCAGGTAATCACCCTAACACCGACACCTATAAGAACGGCACTATCACCCAGACCGGTATCACCATCTCGGATATTTCCGCTTCTGCTGCCTCCATGTCATTTTGTTTCAATGGTTGTGGCAGTGTTCTTCCTGCACCTTCAGGTTTAAGCGCAACGGCGCAGTCTGCCAGCAATATTTCATTGAGCTGGAACGACAACTCCAGCAGCGAGGAAGGTTTCAATATCGAGCGCTCAAATAATGGCAGCACCTGGTCAGCATTGACATCGGTGGGGGCCAACTCAACCAGTTATAGCAATGGTGGCCTGTCACCTGACAGCACGTGGTTCTACCGGGTTAATGCTTATCAAGCCGCTGATCTCTCCGGCTGGTCGAATACCGCCAGTGCTACAACGTTTGATGTTGCACCTGCTGCACCGACCGGATTGAACGCCACTGCCGTATCTGACAGCCAGATCAACCTGAATTGGGTAGATCAGGCGGGTAACGAAGATGCTTACCGGGTTGAACGGTCTGATGATGGACAGAGTGGTTGGGCAACAATCGCAAACCTTGGCGCCAACAGCACCAACTACAGCAACACAAACCTGGCGGCCAGCACCGAGTATTTCTACCGGGTAGTTGCATCCAACACCGCTGGTGATTCCGCTGACTCAAATACTGCAAGCGCAACAACTGATGCTCCTCCAGCATTCGTGGATTACAAGGCACAGTCGCAATCAACCAGTGAGGGAACTGTTTCAGGCGGAATAAGCAATACTCATTTCGATGATAATACTTTACTGCAGACCATTACTGAACAAGAGTCCGGTGGCAAACCGAGTAAACGGCGCAGCTCATTGTCCCATCGCTGGACATTTAGCAACGTGGCATCGGGTACCAGCATTACCTTAACCGCCAATGCATGGAGCAGTGGTTCCAGTGATAATGATAATTTCCAGTTCCAGTGGTCAACAGATGGAAGTTCTTACACTGATGCTTTCGAAGTATCGTCAACTTCGTCCGGCAACCAGCAAAGTGCAATGTTACCGTCCAATCTTTCCGGTACCGTGTATGTACGTGTCATTGACACTGACAGCACCCAGGGCAACCGCGCCCTGGATACGGTATCAGTAGATTACCTGGTGATCCGGGTTGATAACACGCCGGTGACACCACCAACCGCTCCGAGTGGTCTGAGTGCCAATGCAATCGCTTACAACCAGGTTGATCTCAACTGGTCTGACAATGCGTCGGACGAAACCGGTTACGAGATACAAAGAGCAGAGAATGGCGGTGGTTTCACCACCACCTCGACTTTGGGTGCTGACGTAAATAGCTTTAGCGATAACAGTGTTAGCGCACTAACGGACTATGACTACCGCGTACGGGCCCTGAAAGGTGGAACCGCGTCAGGCTTCAGTAACGTAGCCTCTGCGACCACACCTGATCAGCCAGTGGGTGTAATCACTCTCTCCGCCAATGGTTTCAAGGTGAAAGGCAAACACTGGGTTGACCTGACCTGGAATGGTTCCAATGCGGATGATGTCGTTGTCCATCGCAACGCGGTAGAAATCACCACGGCCAACGTTGGCTTCTACTCCGACGACATCGGCGCCAAGGGTGGGGCCACTTATGTATATAAAGTATGCGATGCCGGCTCAAGCAACTGTTCTAATGAAGTAACCGTTGTTTTCTGAAACCGCTTAATACTTTAAGCACGCTATCAGCAAAGGCCGCCTCCGGGCGGCCTTTTGTTGTTCGCGTGACGGGCTATTGTTCGGCCAACAACTCGTCCAAAGGCCGGTCATAGAAGACCATCATGTCTTGCGGGGCAAGCTCACGTGCACGAATAAGGCTGTTTTCTGCCGCTGCCAGCTCGCCCGATAAATACTGGGTTTTGGCCAGCGCAAAATGTAACTTATGATCGTCCCGCTTCTTCCGGATCGCGCTTTGCAGGAGGCTGATGGATTCCTTAAAATGTTCCTGTTCCAGCGCTTCATCGCTAAGCTTCAATAGATAGTAGGGGTTATTTCTTCTATATCGATCAACCTTTGACTCAAGTTCCATCGCAGATTCAAAGTTCCCTTGCTCGATGTAAACCTCGTAAAGATTACTCATCGCAGAATGTTCATTCGAGTCGATCTGCAAAGCCTGGTTAAAAGCCAGTATCGCATCATTCAGTTGATCGTTCCGGCCGTAAATCACACCGAGATTCACCCAGGGATCTGTCGCTTTAATAGAGGCCTTAATGGCCTTGGTCATATAAGCATAAGCCGTCGGTAAATCGTTCTCCAACAGTGATTCAACCGCAATATTATTCAGATATAGTGCCTTGGCATAAGCGTCATCGATGATTCTTCGGCGCGCAGTCGGGTGGATCCTGATACCACTGACATCAACTACCCAGGTGGCCCGCTGGGTCTCGACTACAACATTGATATGCTTGACCAACAACACGGTATCATCATCATGGTCAGACCATTCCGGACGCCTGAATACCTCCTGGTAGTAAGCATCCAGGCCCGCCCTACGAGCGAGTGCAACCATCATATTGGAAAAACCGATGCAGTTACCGACACGCGTTTTGAAAGCTTCCGACGCGCTTAGTGTATAGGCCTCATCATATTGAAAACCCAACACACCGGAACTGGTGACAGCCAAGGTGAGCAACTCGAGCCTGGTTTGCCTGTTCGGGTATATCAGGATATAGCGCTCAAGAAACTCTTCCATCGCGGGCGAAACGGCCAGCACGTCTACGTCATCGATCTGTACTGCGGGGCGATCAGTTTGCAAAGGTGGGGGGGTGAGTCTTTCATGTTGAATTGATGCACATGCACTGAGCAGTAGCATGCCGGCCAGCATCAGCATGATGGTGCCGGATGGACGAATACGGTTCTCAATGTCGTTAAACAGTTTCACAGTCAGATACTTAAAGGCCTATCTCCTAGACCACGATAGCCCAATTGTAGTTCCTGTTCTCGTGCCGGGACGGTTTTAACCCTGCAAAATCTGGCGCCGCTGGGAATTTTTCTTAAAACTATCTCAGCTTTTGAGAAATCTACCAGTATGATAGCGCTATGACGAACTCCCGTTCAGACGATTCAACGCAAATACCGGGGCTTTCGACTCAAATACTTGAGCACGAGACCTTATTCAGCCGTGTCCAGGCGGGTTCTACGCTGATCACCGGAAATAGCCGTCTCGCAAGAGTTTTAACCGGTTTGTACAATCAGTGGCGCGTACGCCAGGGCGACCGGCAATGGGCGAGCCCTAAAATTATTTCCTGGGATCGGTGGTTGGACCAGTTTTGGGAAACTGCTGCGCTGCAGGGTATTGCCGGAACCCGTCGCGCCGTACCTGGCAGCAGACAACTGATCAGCCTGTGGGAAACCACCCTAAGAAAGGAAAAACTTGCCCAAAAGCTGTTACGCCCCGAGTCGCTGGCCACACAACTTCGCGATACACGCAGGCTGGTCACCGAGTGGCAACTGGATAAAAAAGACCCCGCATGGTTTGGTGTTGATAGTGAAAACCACGCAGCTTTTAAGCAATGGAACAAGGGCTTTGAAAAACACTGTGAAAATGGCGGATGGATTAGCCCTGAAGACCGGACAGCGCTGCTGGGTAAAGCCACTGGAGATGGCCTGTCAGCGCCTGATCAAAGCCTCGACCTTATTGGCTTTGATGAGTTCACCCCTGATCAGGCGGATTTGATATCAGCGTTGATCAATAATGGCAGCCTTGCATGTCAGCTTACGCTGGCACCAAAACAGGACAAGGCGGTTTTGTGGAAGAGTCGCGACAGCAAAGACGAATTGGTTCAAATGGCGCGCTGGGTGCGTTACTGGTTTGAAAAAGAGCCGGATTCCAGTATCGCCATCGTTGTACCGGACCTGCAAACCAGGCGGCGGTCTGTTGAACGGCACCTGGAGAATATCCTCGCACCAGGCAGCAATGGTAGCAATCAACAGGCCAGACCATGGAATATCTCCATGGGTACACCACTTGCCCGGATACCGATGGTTGAATCAGCATTTGAGCTGCTGAAGCTGTTGGATGATCGCATCGATATCCAGGATATTGGTCGTGTTCTGAGGTCACCCTGGTTGCGCGGCGCCGCGTGTGAAAGAAACAACCGGGCGTTACTGGAAAAATGTCTTCGGGATAAGTATCCACGCCAGCTGAAGCTGGGCGAAGTGCTCTATCGTGCAAGTGAAATAAGAAAACACGACCACCATCATAATGAGCTGCCTGAAGACCAGCATGAACCGCAGGCCTGGAACAGCCCCCAACTGGGTGCCGTGCTTAAAGCCCTCAAGTGTTTTGACAGCGAAAGCAGGGCGCCACGCCTGGCATCTGCCTGGGCTGAGTCTATCGACCAGTTACTGGTGAGCCTTGGCTGGCCATTGGCAGAAGAAACCGGTGATGAAGTTCCGCCTGAAGAACGCACGCAGGATCAGTCTTACAACTGGCAGGCGTTGCAAACATGGCGCGAGTGTTTGCGCGAGCTGGCCTCGCTCGATGCCACCGTATCCATGCTGGGTCGCAAAGCAGCCATCAACCAGCTAAAGCAGATATGCAGGGAAAAGATTTTCCAGCCACGCACGCCGGTCGCATCCATTCAGGTGCTGGGCTTATATGAAGCCAATGAACTACGCTTTGACCATTTATGGGTGCTTGGTTTACACAACGGCAACTGGCCGACCAGTGCAAAACCCAATCCATTTATACCCGGCAAATTACAAAAGGCAGCAGCCATACCTAACTCCAGTCCCGAGCGCGAACTGATCGTCGCGCGCACGATCACCCGTCGTCTTTTAGCGACAGCGCCCGATTGCGTTTTTAGCTACCCGGGTCAAATCGACGGGGAGGACGTTTTAGCCAGTCCCCTGCTTGATAGTGATGAAATTGAAATCGTAAAAGAGCTGCCCCAATGGCAAAACGCAGACTGGCCCACGGTGATCAACAAATCCGGAAGCCCACAAATCCAGCCGCTAAAATCGCCGGGTGAGCTTGTCCATGGCACCGCGAGAGGCGGTAGCTCGATTCTGAAATACCAGGCGCTTTGCCCGTTCCGTGCGTTTGCGAGCAACCGCCTGGGTGCAGAAAGCCTTGAAACACCGGCCGATGGTATCAGTCCGATGCTTCACGGCAGCCTGGTGCATAGCGTGCTGGAGTACTTCTGGAAGGAAACCAAAACACATTCCGCCCTGGTACTATTGGATGAGGAAACCCTCGAAACGCGGGTTCGTAAACATGTGCAGCACGTGACGACCGAGGAGCGTGGATTACAACAACGGCCGGCATTTCGCGAAGTTGAGGCGGAACGTGTCTACCGTCACGTGATGAACTTCCTGCAAATGGACAAACAGCGCGATGCCTTTGAGGTGATCGGTTTCGAAAAGGAAATTCTGCCTGTAATTGAAGGCCAGACCATACGCCTGATCATTGACCGGGTTGACAGCTTGCCGTCCGGTGAAGAGATTATTATCGATTATAAAACGGGTAAGGTGGAGCCTAAAAAGTGGTTCGGTAAACGGCCTGAAGACCCGCAACTGCCACTTTATGCCATCAGTGCAGCTTCAACGCCGGCCGCTGTTGTTTTTGGCATCGTCCGTGACGACGAATGCTCATATAAGGGTGTAGTCACACAAGCCGGCCTCTTGCCCGGATTGCCCCCAAAAGAAAGCAAAAACACACATGAGCTGGTAGCAGCCGGTAATGACATGCACGGGACGATTGAAAACTGGAGGCAAATTCTTCACCGCCTGATGGCCGAATTTCTGTCCGGAAACGCCGCAATTGATCCCAAGGGTGGCACCGGAATTTGCGAGAAAAGCTATTGCAACCTACAGTCATTGTGCCGTGTTGGCGAGTTGGAGCAACGACAGAAATCCAGGCAAAAAAATACACTGAAGGAGGTGTCTCCATGAATCGTCCTTCCGATTGGGAACATAGAAAGCAGGCGCGTGACCTCACCCACTCCTACATTGTGCAGGCACCTGCCGGTTCCGGTAAAACCGAGCTGCTGACCCAACGTATGCTGGGCCTGCTTTCACGCGTTGAGAACCCGGAAGAGGTGGTGGCGATCACTTTTACCCGCAAAGCAGCGGCAGAAATGAGTCATCGTCTGGTCAGTCGTTTACAGGCTGCCGCCAAACAACTGCACGGCGGCAATGACAACGAAAAACTCCCGCCGCATGAACAAATCAGCCGTGAACTGGCACTGGCAGCCCTGGAAAACGATGCCAGGCAAGGCTGGAATCTGCTTGAGCAACCCAGTCGTCTGCGTATTCGTACGATAGACAGCTTGTGCAGCGAACTTGCCCGGCAGTTACCGGTGCTATCCGGCCTCGGTGGTGGCCAGCAAATCGCCGTTGATGCCGATGCCCTCTATCGCATCGCAGCAACCCGTACCATGGCGGTGATCGAAGAGGATAAAGACCCACTGCAAGCCGATGTCGTCAAGGTACTGGATCGTTACGACAATCAATATGACAGCTTAGTGAAATTATTGACCAGTATGCTGGCCTCCCGTGAGCAGTGGATTGGCTATCTTCTGGACGCACGTTCAGGTGATGGTTTTGATCGCCAGGGCATGGAAGATGCCCTGAGATTCCTGGTCGAGATCGAACTCGACAAGGCAAGCCTAATCACACCTCAAGGCCTGCTGCATGAATTGCCGCGTTTCTATCGATACGCCATATCCAATGACGCGGTCAACGCCAGCGCACTCGAGGATTTGCTGGAAGCTTGTGGCGGTATTGATTGTGATTTTCTAGATCTGCCCACCAGTGCCGAGGCGCTGGAGCATTGGAAAACGATGATCAAGAGCCTGCTCACAACATCAGGCACAATGCGTAAGTCGCTGACGGTCAAAGACGGTTTCCCCGCGCCTTCAGGTGCAAAAGGCGAAGATAAAGTACGTTTTGCAGAATATAAAACCGATTTTGCAGCCTTGCTCGACGAGCACCGTGATAACGACACGTTGCTCAGTACTTATAACACCCTCTGCACATTACCCAGTCCGGTCTATGAAGATGAGGCCTGGGAGTCACTCGAATCACTGATGCGCATCCTGATTCGAGCCGCTGAAAACTGGACATTGGTGATGGCGGAAAGCGGCGAAGTCGATTATGGCGAAATCGCCAATCGCGCGATCGAATCACTCGGTGATGAAACCGCGCCCAGCGACCTGGCCCTGCGTCTGGACTATCGTATTCAGCATTTGCTGGTGGATGAGTTTCAGGATACATCGTTCAGCCAGATACATTTACTGGATAAACTCACCACCGGCTGGAGTGATGGCGACGGGCGCACGCTTTTCCTGGTCGGTGATCCCATGCAGTCCATCTACCGTTTCCGCAAGGCAGAGGTGAGCCTTTTCATCGAAGCCTGGCAGGGACAAATCCTTCATCACATCCAGATGAAACCGCTACAGCTCAGTGTTAACTTTCGCTCGACCAAACCCGTGGTGGAATGGGTCAACGAGGTTTTTCCCGTGGTGATGCCGCGTCAAAGCGATCCTGTACTGGGGGCAGTCAGTTACAGCCCGGCCAGCACCAAGCCCGGTGTATCCAACGATGGCAAGGTTGTCATTCAAATACTGCCTGAGCGAGATTATGAAGAGGAGGCCAGGCAGATCTCCGGGCTTATCGGCCGCTGTGATGCAGATACAAGCATCGCGATCCTGGTGCGTTCACGCAGCCATGCCAGCGCAATACTGGCCGAGCTCGACAGCTTGAAACAGGATCAAAGCCGCTATCGCTACCAGGCAATCGCATTTACTCCACTGGCGGAAACAACCCTGATCCAGGACCTGGTTTCACTGACCCTGGCATTGCTACAACCCGCAGACCGGCTGGCATGGTTAGCCACGTTACGCGCGCCCTACATCGGCCTTGATCTCGCCGATCTTGATGCCTTGGTTGCCGGTAACTCCGGCAATATTATCCTCGATGCCATTGTTGAGGGTGCCGACAAAGAAAGTGTTAAAGACAGAGCCAACCGCTTTTCTGCTGATGGTCAGCAACGCTTACAACGCAGCGGCCCGATTTTGCTGCATGCCGTCAACCGCAGGGGCCGGCAATCAACAAGATCGCTACTTGAATCCACCTGGATACAACTTGGCGGGCCAGCCTGCATTGAAAATGAAAGCGAGCTCAATGATGCCGCAACCTATTTTGATTTGCTTGATACGCTGGAAGATGAAGGACTACCGATTGATCGTGACACGCTTGATCTTCGAATGAAGCAACTGTATGCCGAGCCCGATGCCCTGGCCAATGGAAAACTGCAGGTTTTAACCATTTATTCTGCCAAGGGTTTGCAATTTGATACGGTCATTTTGCCAGGCCTCAATCGCTCACCCCGTGGTGATGACAACAAGCTGTTGCATTGGTTTGAGCTTGCCGGACAAGAGCAGATCGTGATGTCACCCATGCGAAACAACGCTGAAAAAGAACAGCAGAAAAAATCAGGGGATCTGATCAAGTTTATTTCCACCATTGAGAAGCAACGCAAAAGCCTCGAAGATGGCCGCCTGCTGTATGTTGCCACCACCAGGGCGGTAAACAGTCTTTACCTGTTTGGTGCTATCGAGCCAAATGCAAAGGGGGAAATCAAGGCGAATACCAGTAGTTTGATGGGTGGTTTATGGCCTGCAATACAGGAAGCCCAGACACCTTTAATCAGCCAGGCAGCAGCGGATCCGCAGGTCGCTGAAGGACATGCACCGGATGACAATGACGGATTTGAATTAGCCGCAGCGGATTTACCGCAAGAGTATCGTCGACTGGCTGCAGACTGGCAACCGCCGCCACCACCGGAATCTGTTTACCTTGAAAAAACTGAATATGAAGAGACGCAGGACTACATAGAGTTCAGCTGGGCAGGCGAAGATGCACGGCATACCGGTAACCTGGTTCACCGCCTTTTGCAATTAATCGGCGAGCAGGGCATAGAAAAATGGCAGAAAAATGGCGGAATGGCCCTGCAGGAAAGCTGGTGCCGGCAACAGCTGGCACGTGAAGGTGTACAAAAAGCAAAAGCCGACGCCATCATAAGCCTCACATCCACGGCCATCGAAAATTGCCTGGCCTCAGAGCAGGCTAACTGGATACTTGCAAATCATGAAGACGCGCAATGTGAATACGCCATCACCGCGGTGCTGGAAAATTCCTTAGAAAGCGATATAGAACAGGAATCTGTGCAGGCAAGAAGCCTGATACTGGACCGCACATTTGTTGAAAACGGCACCCGCTGGATCATAGATTACAAGACATCAAGCCATGGCGGCGGTGGCCTCCAAGACTTTCTGGAAAACGAAGCTGAACGGTATAAGGAACAACTGCAAGCCTACAAAAATGCAGTAGCGCTGACAGAAACACGACCCATCAAAACGGCGCTTTATTTCCCCCTGCTCGACGAGCTTCTGGTGGTGGACTGAGCATTATTTTACGATAACTTCTTGCACGGACATTGGCACACCAACGCTTATGGCGCGTGTTTCTCCAGGATTGGTAAACAAATCATAAGCACGTAGCTCCGCTGGTCTCAGTAAAGGGTTTTTGGGTATCGATACAGGCACATGCACACCCACGCTATGATCAGGTTTTATACGGTTTCCAATAATACCCCGGCCCTGGCTAGTGCCAAAAAACCAATACGGCGGAAAAGCCATGTGGGTATGCCGCTTATCCCAATAGGCTGCATCCCTCGCAAAATGCACATCGTTGGGATCGGCGTCGCCCATATGCAACACGGTGGTGGTTTCATTTAAAGTCACACGCCAGGAAATGTTTTCAACATCAACACGACCGCTCGGCCAGCCGGAATGAGGAATCCGCACTGCCTCGATCAGCAAACCATCCATTTCCAATGTGACAGGCGCTTCTTTGTAGGCCAGGTCAACGGCGGTCACACGTTCAAATACACTCTCATCCTGCCCGCCAGCCACGGAGCGTAATCCACTTACTGCCTGCCTCGGTGCATAAAGACGAATATCCGGCTGCACCTTGAGCAAACGCAATACGTCCTCCGGAGAAAAATGATCCCCATGGTAATGACTGACGAACACAGCATCGATACCATCAAACGGCGGCGCACCGGCAAACAAAGCCTCTTCCATCCCCTTGGGTAACAACTGGTACTGCCCGAAACCACTTCGAAACAGCGGGTCGAACACGACCTTGGTATCACCATTCACCACCATCAGGCCTTCATTGGCCATGTAATGAGCGGTCGAAGTGTTTGTAGCAAAGTCGGAATCAT
>Ga0265306_10001050_pt1 | contig 13495 bp, 11 predicted proteins | sample Helome_3_FD_192493 | JGI IMG/M metagenome (GOLD analysis project Ga0265306, IMG submission 192493) | Marine sediment microbial communities from subtidal zone of North Sea - Hel_20160420 (Illumina Assembly) | ecosystem: Environmental > Aquatic > Marine > Subtidal zone > Sediment ...
ATTCAGGTCACTGTGCTGAAGCTCTGCGGTCTGCAATTTTTGCCGTTCCGGTGTTGGGTGTGTGCGCATTATGCCATGTTCACGGATGACCGAAAGGCTCGCAGCGGAAGACGATTTCACGTGAATGTAGTGGAGGATAATTCGTTATGTTAAGCAGGTTGAGTGTTCAGCTGCGGACGCGACGCGTCGCGATCCACGCGATAAGTACACCAATGCTCACGGCGACGATAATAAGTGTCGCTAACGCATTGATATCCGGAGAAACGCCGAGTTTTACTTTCGAGAAGATGTACATCGGTAGGGTATTGCTCCCGGGACCCGACACGAAACTGGCGATCACCAGGTCGTCGAGAGACAGCGTGAATGCCAGAAGCCAGCCGGCGATCATGGCCGGTGCGATCAGCGGTAATGTGATGTCGAAAACGATACGCAACGGATGGCCGCCGAGGTCCATTGCCGCTTCTTCCAGCGACTCGTCCATCGACATCAGTCTCGATTGTACGATGACGGCGACGTAGGCCATCGAGAATGTGGTATGCGCGATGGTTATCGTCGTGAAGCCGCGCTGGCTGGGCCATCCGACGAGCTGTTGCAGCGTCACGAAGAAAAGTAGCAGCGACAGGCCTGTAATGACCTCGGGCATCACCATTGGCGATGTGATCATTCCCGAGAACAGCGTGCGTCCCCTGAAACGGCGAAATCGTGCAAGCGCGAGCCCGGACATTGTCCCGAGTACCGTGGCGATCGTTGCGGATGCGACCGCAATTCGCAGGCTAAGGAACGCCGCATCGAGAATTTGCTCGTTGCGCAGTAACTCGCCGTACCAACGAGTGGAAAAACCGCCCCACACCGTCGCGATACGTGAGTCGTTGAAGGAGTAGACCACGACCAGAACAAGCGGGACATAAAGGAATGCGTAGCCAAACGCGAGCATCGAGGCAATGAAACGGGTTTGCCCCCTCATACGGTGCTCTCCTGGTCCCGCGCCTGGTAGCGTTGCAGCAGGACAATTGGCACGACGAGCAATAGCAGCAGGACAATGGCGACCGCGGACGCCAGCGGCCAGTCGCGATTGACGAAAAACTCATCGAATAACACTCGACCTATCAGGAGAGATTCCGGGCCGCCGAGCAAGTACGGAATGACGTACTCGCCGATGGCCGGAATGAACACCAGGAGGCAGCCCGCAATGACGCCGGGGCGGGCGAGGGGCCAGGTCACATCCCAGAAGGCCCTGGATCTCGATGCGCCGAGGTCCAGGGCCGCTTCCACGAGATCGAGGTCCATTCGTTCCAGGGTTGCATACAGCGGCAGGATCATGAATGGCAGGTAGGAGTAAACGAGGCCGACGAATACGGCGAAATCGGTGTACATGAGTTGAATCGGCTGATCCGTTACACCCAGCCACATGAGCAGCGTATTGATAGTGCCGTAATTGTTCATGAGGCCCATCCATGCGTACACACGGAGCAGGAACGAAATCCAGAATGGCAAAATCACAAGTAATAGCAACAGGTTGCGAGTTTCGCGGTTGCTGCGCGCGATGCCGTAGGCCATCGGAAATCCCAGGGCCAGGCAAAGAACCGTCGCACATACGGCCATAAAGACCGAGCGAAGATAGGTGACCGCGTAGAGCTTGTCGGAAAAGAGGAAGGCGAAATTTTCAAGTGACGCGGTTTGCGAGTACGGTGGCAGGCCGAATTCAGGGTCGGCAAGGCTAATCTTGAGAACGATTGCGAATGGCGCGAGGAAAAACAGCAATAACCAAAGATACGGTGTAGCAGTGACGACCTTTTTCCACATGTCGCTAGTCCAGCAATACCAGGGCACTGCGCGGGCGCCAGGAGATCCAGACCTTTTCGTCCCAATCCAGAAAGCGAGTGACGGACCGGCGACGGTTCTGCGAGCTAACCTGCACGATCTTGCCGCTGGCGAGGCGAATCCGATACAGGGAGCGATTGCCCAGATAACCCAGGTCATCGACGACACCCTCGATGCATGTGTTCTCGTCGCCGTCTGGCCTTTCTTTACTCACAAAGATCTTCTCCGGACGTACGGCAATCTCGATCTCCTGTCCTTTTTCAACTATCTGTTCGCCGACAGCTGTCAGTGTCTCGCCGGCCTCGGCAGAGTGAACCTCGATACCATTGTCGGCAACCGCTGCGACACGACCCTTGAATGTGTTTATCGTCCCGATGAACTCTGCGACGAAGCGATTGGACGGAAACTCGTAGATTTCCTTGGGCGTTCCAACCTGCTGAAAACGGCCGTGGTCCATCACGGCGATTCGGGTCGACAGCGTCATCGCTTCTTCCTGGTCATGCGTGACGACGACGAACGTGATCCCCAGCTCGTCCTGGATGTTCATGAGTTCAAATTGCGTTCGTTCCCGCAGTTTCTTGTCGAGAGCAGCCAGAGGCTCATCCAGTAGAAGAACTTTCGGGCGTTTAATCAATGCGCGTGCAAGCGCGACACGCTGCCGTTGCCCGCCCGACAGCTGGTCCGGTTTGCGAGATCGAAAGTCATGCAGCTGTACCAGCTCCAGCATCTCGTCAACACGCTTCGAGACTTCTGCCTTCGGTGTTTTTTCCTTGTGCAGGCCATACGCGATGTTCTTCTCGACCGTCATGTGCGGGAACACCGCATAGGACTGGAACATCATGTTTACATGACGTTTGTAAGGGGGTTGCCCCGTAACATCGACCCCGTCGATTTCGATAGTGCCGGATGTCGGGACCTCAAACCCCGCGAGCATGCGAAGTAATGTCGTCTTGCCACCCCCGGACCCACCCAGGATCGAGAACAGCTCACCCTTTTCAATGTCGAGGTCAACATTGTCGACAACAACGAAATCGCCAAAGCATTTGCTCAAGGAGCGTATGCGGATAAAGTCCATCATATGCCGCTTTTTATCCTCGCGTAGGCTCGTGTCATGACGCGGTCTTCCTTCGGTGTTGGCAGCGGTATCGCAAAGATTCGTTCCCAGTCCTGTTCTCTGGGGTAAATCGCCGGGTTATTGACTATTTCCGGGTCCAGGAGCTCCCAGGAGGATCGATTTGAGTTGGCGTAGAAGGTCTCCTCAGCGTTCAGAGCGGCGATATCCGCACGCATGAGAAAGTCCATGAACCGATAGGCATTGTCCTTGTGGCGTGCATCCGCAAGCATGTACACACCATCTACCCACAGGCCTGAGCCTTCCTTGGGGATTGTATAACGCAACTCGATATCCAGTCCGGCCTCATGGGCCCTGGCTTCGGCGACTGCGTAGTCACCTGACCAGCTCATCGCAACACATACCTCCCTGTTCGGTAAGTCGGATGTCATTTTCGTATTGCTGAAGTAACGAACATGCGGTCGAATCGATTGCAGTGTTTCCTCGATCTCGCCAACACTCTCGGCATCGAACGATGCGGGGTCCTGGCCAAGGTAGGCGAGTGTCATGGGGAACAGATCGGACGTGCTATCGAGGAGACTGACACCACAGTCGGCAAGTTTCGCGACAACGTCCGGATCGAACAGCACGTCCGCGCTATCCATCGGGTGATCAGGCAGGCGTGCGCGAACCATCTCCACGTTCCAGGCGAAGCCGGTCGTGCCCCAGTGGTAGGGAATGTAGTAGCCGCGCACGTCCTCGTAAATGTCGAGACGATCACGGATCTTCTCGTCCAGGTTACCGAGGTTCCGGAAGCGGCTCATGTCGAGCTTTTCGTAAACACCCAGCGGTGCAATGCGCATCGAGAATCGATTGCTGTGGATAATGACGTCGTAGCCACTGCTTCCGGTCAGCAGTTTGACATCAAGAACCTCGGACGAGTCGTACGTGTCGTAATTGACCTTGATGCCGGTTTCAGCTTCGAACAGCTCGAGAGTTCTTGGGCTGATGTAGTCGGCCCAGTTATAGACGTTGACGATGCTTTCTTCCTGGTCGTCGGTCGTCGACGAATTTGTGCAAGCACAGAGAATGAAAGCTGCCGCCAAACAACTCTTACGAGTGAGTCGGATCTTTGTCACATACCGTCCAGGCCGCGCTTCAGGAGCGATCGAGCGATTATAAGCCGTTGTATCTCGCTCGTGCCCTCCCAAATGCGATCGACCCGGAGTTCGCGAAAGAACCGCTCCGCGACGTTCTCACGCATATAGCCGCGGCCACCGAAGATCTGGACGGCGCGATCAGCCACACGATTCGCCATCTCCGACACATAGAGCTTCACCATGGAGCAACGACTGTGTTGTGCTTTCAGGTTGTCGCCGCGATCAGCTGCTCGTGCTGCTTCGTAGGTCATGAGTCTCGACGCGTAAAGCTCTGTGACGCTGTCGGCGAGCATGAATTGTATGGCCTGTTTCTCGCTGAGTGGTACACCATCGACGATGCGTTCATTGGCGAATGCCATCGCGTCTTCAATGAGCCTTGCAGCAGCACCGCAGCTACGAGCGCCGATCATGAGGCGTTCGTGGCGAAACCAGCTGTGCGTAAACGCCATACCATCTCCGGGCTTGCCGACGCGCTGCGAGGAGGGCACGCGAACATTCTTGAAGAGGTAAGTCGGATGATGCGATGCATAGGTATGACTGAATTTCGGGTTTGCAATAATCTCGATGCCATCGGTACCCTGGTCGACAAGGAATAGCGCTTCGTCGTCTTCGTCCGGCATGCGCGCCTGGAACCAGAAGAAACTCGCAAGGTTTCCGCTCGTGACATACCACTTTTCGCCATTCAACAGGTAGTCGTCGCCGTCGCGAGTCGCAGTGGCTTCGAGGCTGGAGATGTCCGAGCCCGGACCGGCCTCTGTAATGGCATAGCACTCCTTATGTTTGCCTTGCATCATCGGCAGGATGTACTTCTCGAGCTGCTCGTCGGAACAGGCATCGAACATCCACGACTGTGCCTCTGGAAAGCACCAGGACAGTGCGTTTGTTACGCGGCCAAGCTGTTCCCAAATCGCGACTTGCGATTCCATTGGCAGCTCTAGGCCGCCATGACTTTTTGGCACATCGATTGTCGTAAAGCCAAGTTCAATCGCCTTTTGCTTATTGCGTTTCGTGATCTCGTCGGGCAGTACGCCATCATTGAGTTCCGCTTCGACTTCGTGCGGCTGCAGGTAGTTGTCGGCGTAGTCGCGCGCGACCTTTTGCCACGCCAATGCGTCTTCACTCATCTCTATGTGCATCTGGTGTCCCCCCCGTCAGTTCGTGCGATGAGAAATGATCCGGAAATACACTGCACAGGTATTCGAGCACAGCATCCATCGCTTTGTGTCGGTCGAACGACCCGGGACTGATCAGGCAGGACAACCAGAGGCCGTTGGTCATGGATGTCAGCATGATGGCAACCGATTCGGCAGTAACACCTTCGTATCCACCGTCGGCGATGATGTCGCGGGCAAGACCCTCGACGATGTCGTCGTAGTACTGGTCCCGTTCGTCACAAATTTTGCGATAGGTCGGTCTCGACTGGACTTCTCCCCAAAACGCAAACCAGACTGCGACCTTGCGGCGGTCACAAATAGATGGGCGCAGGTCGAGCTGAACGAGTGCCAGCAGTCTCTCGGCCGGGTCGGGCCCCGACTTTTCATAGGCCTTGTTGAACTGCGCCTTGTACTCGTCGGCAAGGTAGCGAAGCGTTTCCGTAAGCAGATTGTCTTTACTCTCGAAATGCAGGTTCACGATGCCTTGCGAGAGTCCGGCTTCGTTTGCTACGTCGCCGAGGGTTGTGCTTCCCATGCCCTTGCGGGCGATGCACTTCATCGTGGCATCGATCAGCTGCTGGCGGCGCTGTTCGCGTCGCGCGGTGCGTTTGGCGCTCCTGGCTGTGGCTACCATGCGCCAATCATGCCATAATCTGAATGAATACTCATTCATTTTTCGGAATCCAAATGCGCCGCCTGTCTCGATCGAATCGCCATTTCAAAAAGGCAAATGAGAGGCTACCGCTTGGGGTGTCCTCCAATTTTCGCTATTGGGGCGATGACAGAACCATCTATGTCGAGCGCGGCAAAGGCGCGCGTCTCTGGGACATCGATGGCAACGAGTACATCGACTACCGGCTCGCCTATGGGCCAATCATTCTCGGCTACGGCGATTCTCGCGTTGATGAAGCAGCAAGAAAGGGCATGGATGTCGGCGGCGTATTCGCTTTGTCGACCGAACTTGAGTACGAGGTGGCCTGCCGTATCAACAAGATGGTTCCGGCGGCCGAACTGGTGCGTTTTTCGAATTCGGGCACAGAAGCCGTCATGGCTGCCCTGCGCATTGCGCGTTCTTTTACCGGCAAAGACGGACACGTGGTTATGGAAGGCGGCTATCACGGCGTCTTCAGCGAGGTCATGTGGTATTCGGAAGTCGAAGGCTGGTCGCCGAGTGATGGTGCGCCGGAGGTCCTGCCATACGGCGACGGCGTTCCGGCCGTTACGAAACGACTGTTTCATCCGGTGCCATTGAACGACGCCAATGCGCTCGAGGATCTGATGAAGAAAAAGCATGATCAGATCGGCGCTTTCCTCATCGAACCCATCATGGGCAACTGTTGTGCAATCACCGCCCGCGAGCAATACATGAAAGATGTTCGACAGATCTGCGATCGCTATGACGTTCTACTGATTGTCGACGAAGTGAAGACGGGCTTTCGCGTTGCCAGGGGTGGAGTACAGGAACTCTTCGGTATCAAAGCCGACATATGCACATTTGCGAAAGCGATCGCGAACGGTTACCCGATCTCGGTCGTCGCCGGGCGCGAAGACATCATGCGGCATGTCGGCGATGGTGTTGTACACGGCGGAACGTTTACCGGCCATTCGGTGTCGCTTGCGGCGGCGGCCAGGACGCTGGAAATTCTCGATGAGACGACCGCGCTGGCGGACATCCAAAGCTACGGGCTGAAATTGCAGCAAGGCCTTAGCCGCATCTTGAGCGATCGCGATGTCGTTCATAGCTTCACAGGACATCCCGCGCTAATGGGCCTGTTCTTTGCCGAGCAGGCACCCGGCAACTACCGCGAGTGGGTAAATTCGAATTATGAATTTTATGATGCTCTTGCGCCCGAGTTGCATGATCAGGGAATACTTGTTGAGCCGGACTCACGCGAGCCGTGGTTCCTGTGCGAATCACATAACCTGGGGTGCCTTGAGGAAACGCTGGACAAGTTTGAGCGCGCAGTGGACATTGCGTTGCCCAAGATTGGGGAAAATCGAGCGAGTTCGGCAGGCGGAGGGCCGATACATAAATGAAAACCTATGATGCGATTGTTGTCGGTGCCGGACACAACGGCCTGACCACGGCGGCCTTTCTGGCGAAGGCTGGACTGGATGTTGTCTGCGTCGAAAAAAACGACTACATCGGTGGCGCCACCGTCAGCCGGAACCTCTATAAAGACTGGTGGTATTCGAACTGTTCCTACGTCTGCAGTCTTTTGCGCCCGGAGATTTATCGGTCGCTGGAATTGCACAAGCATGGTCTGCAGGTTACACCGTACGGTGGTTCGCTGACTTTCATGGAGAATGGGGATTACTACGGTTCCTACCACGACGAAGAGGCCGCATACCGGGAAATGGCGCGCCTCTCGCGCAAGGATGCCGACGCTTACAAGAACTATTCGGCAGACACGATGCGGCAGTGCCGATTGATCCGTGACTTTCTGTTGCGGACCGCACCTGATCCATCATCCTTCAAACCGAGAGACCTGATGGAACTCGTGCGCATCGGCGGCAAGATCAATGAGATGGGTGAGGATCGTATCGGAGAAACCATCCGGTTCTGGACGATGAGTGTCGCGGAATACCTTGATGAGTACTTCGATACCGACGTTATCAAGACATCGTTGTCAGGTAGCGGAATCATCGGTACGGCTCTTGGGGTTCACTCACCGGGTACCGCCTACGTACTGCTGCACCACTATATGGGTGACGTCGACGGCAACGTAGGATCGTGGGGCTTTGCTCGCGGCGGTACCGGTGCGGTTGCCAATGCGATTGCCGGAGCGTTCCAGGCAGAGGGTGGCGAGCTTCGAACCGAGGCCGGCGTTGACAAATTCATCGTCAAGGCCGGCAAGGTGACGGGCGTCGCGCTCGACAATGGCGACGAGGTCCTTTCGAATGTCGTTGTATCGGCGATGGACGTGAAACGGACGTTCCTGACCTGCATGGACCAGAGTGATCTTCCGGAAAAATTCCACCAACGTGTCGAGAACTTCAAGATCCGCGGGTCATCCGGCAAGATCAACATCGCGCTCGACGGAATGCCGACTTTCCCAGCGCTTCCTAAAGGCAGCCCACTGTATCTCGCCGACATGCACTTCACCGACTCGATGGAGCGTATGGAGCGTGCCTACGATGACTGGAAAGATGGCACCTGGTCGAAGGATCCCTATATCGATATGACGATTCCGTCTACCAACGATCCGACGATGGCACCTCCCGGAAAGCACTTCATGAGTTGCTTCATCCAGTATTGCCCGCACAAGATTGAGGGCCGTGAATGGACGCAGGAGGACAAGGACGGCTTCCAGAAATCAGTCTTTGATCAGATTTCAAATTACAGCCCCGACTTCAAGGACCTGGTTCTGCATGCTGAAGTTCGGACACCGCAGGACATCGAGAATGAAATCGGCATCACCGAAGGCAACATCTTCCACGGCGAACTCACTATGGATCAGTTGATGTTCAATCGACCGGTACCGGGATATGCACAGTACCGCAGCCCGATTGATGGCCTGTACATGTGTGGATCAAGTAATCACCCGGGTGGCGGAATCATGGGCGCACCGGGAGCAAATGCGGCACGGGAGATCCTTGGCGATCTCAGGCGTCCGAACACCGTACCGGAGAACTTCGGCGATGACTAGACTCCATCTTTGGTCCCTGCAAGGCCGCGAAGTCGAAGCTGCAGGAGGTGCTGCAAGGCGCGAGGAGCGCACTGTGGTAGATCCACTGAAGCGACACGCAACGCCGCAGCACACCTTCAGCTTCGCTTCCCGTTCGGGTTTGTACGCACAGGCCCGAAATACATTGTTGCGTGCCTTGCCAATGATCACCGACATTGCACGCGGCCCGCGCCTCGTCTTCGAACCTGTGCGTGCAAACGCGGCTCTTGGAGGGACCAAAGATGGAGTCTAGATTCGATGCAATCGTAGTGGGTGCCGGCCATAACGGCCTGGTGTGTTCTGCGTTGCTGGCCAAGGCAGGCAAAAGGGTATTGGTTCTTGAGGCGAACGATCAGGTCGGAGGTGCGGCCATCACGCGTGAATTCGCCGAAGGTTATTCGGTGTCGGCTTGTGCGCATCTTTTGTATCAGCTGCAGCCGGAAGTTCGCAAGGACCTTAGGCTCACTGCGCGGCTGGCTTGCGAAGATATGACGACGATTGCACTGGGTGAAGATGGCAATCACCTGCGATTGAGAGCGGACAGTGTGGAGGGCGTTTCCGACGAAGACGCCGAGCAGTACCGAAGCTTCAGGAAACGCATGGCGCGGTTCTCGGATCTGCTCCGCAAGTACTTCAACAAAACGCCACCACGAGTGGGCACCAGGGGCATTAAGGACCTTGCGACGCTGGGTCAGCTGGGTCTGGATATCCGTATGCTCGGGAAGGCCGAGATGGAAGCGTTCCTGCGATTGATCTTCATGAATATTCACGACGAAGTTACGGAACGCTTTGAAAAACCGTTGCTAAAAGGGGCGATCAGCCTGGATGCGGTATTGGGAACACACCTCGGACCTCGGTCACCTAACACAATGATGACTTACCTGTATCGCATGGCCGGTGGCCATGGCCGGACCGGCGTACCGGCCGGTGGCATGGGAAGTGTCAGCAATGAGTTGGCACAAGCGGCGCGAACTGCTGGTGCGACGATACGTACTGGCATGCCCGTCAAACGCATTATTATAGAGAACGGACGGGCGACCGGTGTGGAAACGGAATCCGGCGATCGCTTCGACAGCCTGAAGGTTATATCGAACGCCGATCCGAAGACGACGTTGATGAAACTGATCGGCGCGAAACATGCTGAGACAGGCTTTGCGCGCCGGGTTTCTAATCTGCGGGCCAAGGGAAATGCCGCGAAACTGCATCTCGCACTGGACGGGCTGCCGACCGTTGACGGCTTATCCAGGAAGGACTTCGCGGAACGATTCGTTATCGCACCCGATGAGCATTACGTGGAGCGGGCATTTAATCCGGCGAAGTATGGGGAGAGCTCACCAGAGCCGGTTTTTGAAATTACCTTTCCGAGTTTCCGCGATGAGACACTGGCACCGACGGGAAAACACGTCATGTCAGCAGTCGTGCAATACGCTCCTTACGCGTTGAAAGGTGGCTGGAATGACGAAGCCAAAGCTCAATTCATGAAAGCGATTATCGCAGCCCTGTCGAAATACATGCCGGATATTGAACAACGCATGACAGCAAGCGAACTGCTGACGCCGGCCGATATCGAAAGTGAGTTCCATATGACGGGCGGACATTGGCATCATGCCGAACTGTCACTGGATCAATTCCTGTTTGTGCGTCCGGTGAATGGTGCGGCACAGTATCAACTGCCGATTGACGGCGTGTATTTGTGCGGTGCGGGAGCGCACCCTGGTGGTGGTGTTAGCGGTGCGGCGGGCCGCAATGCGGCACGGGCCATCCTGAGTCGGGAGAAAGCGGCATGACGATTCGAGAACCGGTCCCGCAGGGGCCTCTGAAAACACCTTTTTATCCGCGCGTTGAGAAGCTCGATATAGTGAATCAGTGGCACGAATGGAAGGGGTTCTCGAGTCCGGACGCGCTGCACTGCGAAGACCTGGAGTATTTCGCAATTCGCAACGGTACGGGAGTATTCGATCTTTCACCGATGACGAAATACCGGATAACCGGCCCCGATGTACTGGAATACCTCAATCGCCTGGTGACACGGGACATGGCGAAGATCAGACCCGGTCGAGTTGCCTATGCGGTGTGGTGCGACGATCAGGGCCAGGTAATTGACGATGGCACTATTTTTCACCTTCGAGAAGGTGAGTATCGTCTCTGTTGCCAGGAGCGTCATTTCGCCTGGTTCCAGGCTGCGACGATTGGGTTCGACGTTAATGTTGTGCACGAGACCGAAGACATCGCAGGCCTGGCTGTGCAGGGCCCGACCTCGTACAGCGTACTCAGCACGATGGGGGTTCAGGGCCTTGAGGAACTCAAGCCGTTTGGATTGATCCATGTCGATTTTCAGGGCATCGAAATGATGGTATCCCGCACCGGCTTTACGGCAGACCTGGGCTACGAGTTGTGGATCGACCCGGACAAAGCGCTGGATCTTTGGGACGCACTGTTCGAGGCTGGTAGGGAATACAAGATTCGAGCGATTGGAACGCATGCGCTGGAACTCGCTCGCATTGAAGCGGGCTATCTCGCACCGTATGCGGAGTTCCTGCCTGTAGACGAGACTATCCGTACAGGACGATCGCGATCACCGTTTGAGCTTGGCCTTGGCTGGCTTGTCGATTTCAAGAAGCCGAACTTCAATGGTCGCCGCGCTTTGGCCAAAGAACAGCGCAACGGGTCGAAGTGGCAGCTGGTAAAGCTCGATATTGAGGGCAACAAAACAGCAGACAGCTCGTACATCTTCTCGAACTCGAAAGCGAAAGGCGGAGCGATCGGTTTTGTCACGTCGGCAGCCTGGTCGCCGGTTTGCAAACAGAACATTGCACTCGGCACGGTGCGCACGCCGCACGGCAAGCCCGGTGATACTGTCTGGGTGGAAATCTACTACCAGCGCGAGATGCATTGGAATCGCGCGATGGCCAAAGCAATAGTGGCCGACAAGCCGTTCTGGTTCCCGTCACGACGTGGCGCGACACCACCCGGACCTTACTGAGCGGGTCCGCAGCGATGCAGCACCGGCTCGACCCCTTACTGCGGCCACGCTCGGTCGCGGTCGTGGGCGCCTCGAGACGTGCCGACTCTCTCGGAGAGTGGGCGCTCAAGAATCTGGCAATCGGCGGTTATTCGGGAAATGTGTATCCCGTGAATCCGCGTTATGAAGCGCTGCAAGGCCATCGTTGTTATGCCTCCATCTCGGATCTGCCCGAGACGCCGGAACTCGTCATCTTCGCAGTCGGCGACCAACGCATAGAGGCTGCGCTCGATGAAGTGATCGCGGCAGGCGTGCCGGCTGCCGTTATTCAATCCACGCTCGTGATCGATGATGACTCGGAACCGCACTTGCGTGAACGTATGCGGGGAAAGATAGCGGGCTCCGGGATGTTGGTGTGTGGTGCAAATTGTATGGGGTTCTACAATGTTCGTGATCGCGTCTGGACCTGCGGCTTCGACAGCGCTCCGCATGAACCGCCCGGCAATGTTGCGCTGATCAGCCACTCGGGTTCGGGCATGTCAGGCATTATCGACTGCGAAGAACGAATTCGAATCAACCTCGCTGTGTCCGCCGGCAACGAACTCGGCGTTACCATGGACGAGTACCTGGACTTCGCGCTCGATCTCCCCGAGACACGCGTCATCGGGCTTTTTGTCGAGACGGCACGAAACCCCGACGGTTTTCGCGCAGCGCTCGACAAAGCAGCGCAACGCCGTATTCCCGTTGTCGCACTAAAAGTCGGCCGCACAGAGGAGTCAGCACGACTCGCGGTATCACATTCTGGCGTGATGGCCGGTGACGACGCGACCTACGAAGCTATCTTTGATCGGTATGGCGTGCAGCGGGCTCGTGACCAGGATGAATTCGCAACGATGCTCATCATGTTCTCGGAGCTACACCCGGTCGGTGCTGGAGGGTTGGTAACGCTGCACGATTCCGGTGGCGAACGTCAGTTGCTCGTCGACCTGGCCCATGACGCCAATGTTCCTTTGACACGACTGTCCGACGAAACCGTCAAGGAACTGGAGGCCATACTCGATCCCGAATTACCGGCCGTCAATCCGCTGGACGCATGGAGCCGGGGAGGTCCGGATGCCGGCGAGGCGATGACACGTTGTCTGTCGTTGATGATGCAGGACGCCGGGGCCGCCCTTGCCGCTGTTATTCATGATCGCGCCCCGCAAGGCCTGGTGTACCCGAGTTACCTCAACTACATGCAGCGTGCTCGTGCTGAGTCGGGTAAGCCGGTTGCGCTCGTGGCCGGACGACAGGGTACCGGGCATGATGAAGCGGTCGTTGCCAGCACACACGCCGGCTTTCCGGTGTTGGATGGTGTGAGCCAGTTCCTGCGTGGTGTTCACGCGTTGTTTGCTTATCGTGATTTCCTGCTGCGGGACGTTTCGGAGCCGTCGGCCCCGGAAAAGACCACTGTCGAACATTGGCAAAGTCGCCTTCGTTCGGGAGAGATACTTACCGAGGTCGAGTCTCTGGCCTTGCTCGATGAATTTGGTATTACGACCTCCAGGCCTGAAGCCGCGGGTAGCGAGGCGCAGGCCGTGGCTGCCGCGAAGCAGGTTGGGTTTCCGGTTACGCTGAAGACGGCTAAGGACGGCTTGTTCCACAAGTCGGATAAAGGCGGCGTGATTCTCGGTATCGGC
>Ga0265306_10001052_pt1 | contig 13474 bp, 13 predicted proteins | sample Helome_3_FD_192493 | JGI IMG/M metagenome (GOLD analysis project Ga0265306, IMG submission 192493) | Marine sediment microbial communities from subtidal zone of North Sea - Hel_20160420 (Illumina Assembly) | ecosystem: Environmental > Aquatic > Marine > Subtidal zone > Sediment ...
TCCGGCGTCATGCGCTTCACACCGCCGAACACGCGCTCATAGAGCTCCGTGGGATCCATGCCCTCACGATCGGCCAGTACCGCTATACCGCGGGCTATCTGCGCCAGCTGGCCAGACGCGCGCTGTGAGTAGCCGCCGGCCACCAGCTGCCCCTGCATGTCATTGACGATCGAGTCGATCTGCGCATCCAGCCGTGAATCATTGGCCTCTGCCGCCATTTCCTCGATCTTTTTGACGATGTCGGGATTGTTCGCGCGCCAGATCTCAGCCTCTCGAGCCGACATGGCCTCCTCGTTTGGCTTCAAATCGACCGCCAAATCGACCCCGGCCTGCGTAGGAGCGATTATCTCCGCGTACTGGCCCACTGGTATCGGCAAGTCCTGCCCGAGCTCTACGGCCTCCTGAAGCGTCTCAGCGTCGATTCCGACCGAAGCGGCCACGGCCTCCGGATCCCTGCCGTTCTCCTGGAAGTATTCCGAGAAACGGCGGCCGTCGATCCACATACTGCCGTCAGTGCCTTGTGCCTGTAGCCGCTGCAGGAATTGCTGATAGCTGCCCTTGAGATTCTTGGCCGTGGTCGACTTGTTGGCGCCGTCCGCCAGCGTCTCGAATACCACCGACATATTCTCCGCGGCCTTGGCCTTGCGGATGTCGGAGTAGTAGCTCATGCCGGGACCGAGCATCGACATGATGGCAGCGCCCTGCAGAGTCTCGAGCGCTACGTCGGCAATACGGTTAGACCATGACTCATACGTCAGGGCCTCGGCGTCCTCCGGCCGTATCATCTCGCCAGTGACCGCTGTGACCGTTTCCTGCATGACCTCCGTGACGACCTCAGTGCCGAGGACCTCGCCGAAACGCACAAGAGCATTCGTGGTGGCTCGCTTGAGCGATGGCCTCGTGAGCACGTCACCGGCCAGCCGCTTTGCGACTGCGCCCTGGGCATCCTTCAGCCACGGCACATACTTCACGACCTTGCCGATCGCCACGGTTTCCAGCGCGGCATTGACGACGCCCACCGACCTCGAGGCCATCAGCGCGGTATCGTGATCGACGCCCATGTCGCGGTATTCGCCATAGGCAAAGCCGGACTCGAGCTCGTAGGCCGCCATGGACGTGCCCGTCGCCATTCCGATATTGAAACCAGTGACAGCGGTTGCCGGCACGGTGAATATCTCCTCCGGCGCCAGCGCTTGCGGACCCATTTGCCCGGCGAGCGCTGCAGCGGTGCCGCCGGCCATTGCGCCAGCCAGCCCGAACTCGACACCTTGGCCAAGGCTGTAGAGCGTCGGCCCGGCCATCTTGGCGTTTTTCACGAGGAAGCGTACAAAGCCCTCGGATCCGAAATCGTGGCCGGCCTGCAGCTGCTCGAACTTGTCAAACCGCTCTTGCTGCTCCGGCGTGAAGTCGCCGCCCTGGGCCGCCCGCGTTTTTTGCATGAGCCCCATCTCGACCTGAGCCCACGTCGCATCCCAACCGAGGCCGATCTGTTTGACCGAGCGCTCGATGTAACCCATGTTGTCGAAATCGTCTTTCAGCGCCGCCATGTGATACGGGTTTTCGGCGAGGAACGATGTCCATGCCGGCGCGGTCCGCTTGTACTCCTCGACGTCAAATTCTTGGGCGAGGATGCTTGTCTCGATGTTCTCGAGATCGGCGCCGACGACCTCGTTGGGCAGGCCGGTAAAATGCGATGCGTTGAGGATCCGACGTGACTTGTCGGGATCCTCGTTCATGGCATTGGCCGCCTTGAGACGTGACTCCTCGAGCTTGCGATTGCGCTCAGCGATGTCGCGCCGTAGTTGATCCGTCAGGCTTCCAGCTGGTGTCGCCATCAGTGCTCGTACTTGCCTTGCAGCGCCTCGAGGACGCGCCGCGTCACGTCATTCGGTTCGCCGCCAATGATGGTCTGCGCGTAGGCGTTCTCGAGATCCTTGGTTTCAGGCACCAGCCCGTCGAACTCAGCCGAGGCCATCCGCTTGAGGCGGTCCTCCCACGTCGTTTTCACGAGTTCGCCATTCGGGCCGATCGGCACATACGTCTCGAGGCCTTGCCATTCAGAAATCGGCACGTAGGCACGATCGAAGTCGTCCGGATCCATCTGCGCGATTGGCGTTTTCTCGTCGTTGTCGCGGCCGTAGATGAATCCACGGAAGCCATAGTCGCGCTCGTACACGCCCTCGCTGAGAATTTGCCGGGCGATCTTCTTGCGGACGTCATAAGGCGCTTGCTTGCCGCCGTACTCGTCGGCCTGCACCCGAGCGATCTCGTCGACCATGCGGGAACGCGACATCTGATACATCTGATCCTCGTCATCGCTGCGGCCAGTGCGCGGCAGGCCCATCTCGCCAGCCCAGACGTCGGTGAGGATCTGATCGTTTGTCTGCACAGCGTTGCCACCGCTGGCGGACGTCTTGCCGGAGCGAATCCGCTCTTGGTCATCCTGCATCTGCTTCCATACGCCCTGCTCGAAATTGACGTACCAGCTTGGATGCTCGAGATCGACCTCGGCCTTTTGTGCGTCGGTCATGTCGGCCCAGGCTGAGTACGACGGCACCACGAGCTCGCCGTCCTTGTTGTAGACCGGCCGATGCCAGTTTGTCGAGTTCGCAAACTGCTCACCATTCCTGAGCATCGACTCGTATGACCGAAGCGTACCGACTTGCTGTGGCGACAGAGATGCCAGCTGTGCCGGCGGGATCTGATCGAAATACATGCCTTGCTGCAATCGGCCGCCAATGTCGATCATCAGTTCGCTGCGCTCGTTGTTGCGCGTTACACGTATTTCCTCGGCCCGTTGCCGTGCGATCTGTTCCGCTCGAGCGCGGACGCCCGCATCACCGCCGCGCGCAGCTGCTCGCGTTGCCGACACAATTCCGCCCGGATCGCCCGGATTTTGAAGCTCGGCAGCGTCCACGATGGCATAGGCCGCAGCAAGTTCGTCCTCAGTTTCATTCTCCTTTTTGGCCGCCTCGAGCATTTCCGTGGCGACATTCTTGTGAAGGAAATCAGCGATCGAGCCCGAGCCCTTGCCGGAGGCGATGTCATCTTTGTCGATCGCGCCGCGAGCGCTGCGGTGTGCCAGCGAGAGCTCGAGCTCGGCAATGCGCTGCTTGACGTCCATGGATTCGAGTGAGCCCGTTGCCGCCTTGCTGACAAATCCCTGCAGCATTGATTCGGACTCCTCGGCCGTGAACCATGGCGTGTCGCCGTCCGCGTCAGAAGCCGCCGCGATTGTCTCGAGGGCTTGCAGCATGATCTCGTTCTGCTGTTCCGGCGGCGCCACCTGGATCATCTCGAGCGCAGCGTCCAAGCCTTGACTGATTTGTGCCCGGCCCTTGTCGATCTCGATACCGCGCGCCATGTCGCCGGCGTACACGCGACCCTTCTCGCGAATGAGCTCAGACTCCGACTGCAAAAGCGCCTGATCCGACGGCGACAGTCGAGCGTAACGACCGATGATCTCGTCACGGCCGGTATTGAAGCCGGTCGAATAGTCCTCGTCGAACTGCTCGAAATCGTCGCGATCCTTGAGGCCCTCACGTTGCGCTATGTCCAGCGCCGTGATCTCGTTTTTCGCCAGCGCGTACTGCAGCCGGCTGTCCTTTGTCTTTTTCTCGCCGTAGAGCCTTGCAAAATTGTCCGCGGCGATCGCAACACTTTCAGCGACCGCGACGCCATCTGCATAAACCGGATCCACGCGATTCGAGCGCAGCGACGGCCGGGCGCCGTAATCCATGACGTCAGGTAGCTTAGGCATTATGCTGACTCCTCAGCCGTGACCGATACGGCGATGCTGCCCTTTTCCTCTTGCGTGTCGCGATAACGGATCCGCAGGGTGCCGCTGCCACTCAGAATTTGCGGGCCAAGGCCGGCCGTCCGATACCGCCACGACTTGTCGCCGGTGCCCATCGGGATCCACGTATTGATCGGCGGCACTGTGCCAAAGTTGAAGGCATCGCCCGTCCAGTCCAGACGGGTTTCACAGTTGCCGGCATTGAACGTATTTTCGGCATTGAAGCTCGACCAGAACCCGAGGTCGAGAATGCCGCCACTGGTAGTCTGCTCGGTGATCGAGTTATCGCGACGCATCGCCAGCCCGGCAATGACCTGAGTCGGCGTTATTGCCACGTCCGAGACTGTGATACTGCCGATATTGAACGACGGCTCCGGCGGCGCCGGGCCGATCTTGAACGGCGCATGCTGCGGCCACTTTCCGGTAGCGACGTCGCGCCGCACCCACAGTATGCCGTCGACGCTGTACGCTGCCTGCCCGGTGAAGTCGAAGCCAACCGTGTTCGCCTGCCCGCCATCGGCGAGCAATAGCGGCTTGACGGGATCAGCCGTTAGCCCCGACGAGATCCTGAAGTCATCGAGATTGTGCCCGGCGACCGCTGTCCATGTGATGCCGTCCGGTGAGGACTGCAGGTTGTTGGGATTCGCGAGAAAAAGGGATGCGTAGAATTTATTTAATGCCGGCGACCAACAGAGTCCCGCGCATGTCGCGCCAAACGTCGCGCGCAGCGTCCAGTTGATCGCATCCGTGCTGCTGTAGATGCGGCCATCGGTGAGGCCAATCAGGATGACGCTGCCATTGTCGACCACCCAATCAGGCGATGTTCCGCCGTTGCCGGGCCAGTTCACCGGGAATGTGCGCGTCGTCCACGAGATGCCGTTGGCCGACGTGAAATATCGAGCCGGCTGAGTGACGTTGCCGGACTGCCCGGTACTGATATACAGCCCGGCCGTCGGCAGGTAGCCGAACCATCCAGGAAGCGCTGAGGCAAAATCGACCGGCGCGGTTTGCGTTATCCAGTCGACGCCATTGGCGGACGTTCTCAGCACACTTGTAGTGCGCGCCACCCATAGCCCGCCGCCATCCTTCGCGATCCAGATAGCGTTGCCCAGGTTGACGCCCGGCGTGAAATTCGGGATCGCCTTGTTGGCCATCTTGTAGGACTGCGTACTGCCGTTCTGGCCGATCAACACGATGTCGCCGCCGGGGAACGCATACTGCGGCACGTCGAGCGCGGCGCGATACGGATTTTCATTGGCCGCGAAAAGCACCCGATCCCAATTGCGGCCGTCGTTGGAGAAAACGAGAAACTGATCCTCCTGCCGGATCCACGAGCCGCTCGGCTCGTATTCAGGAGACGCTACTGCCGCGGCCCCCTGAATCTGTTGTCCGATCGACATTCTCATCAGGCGTAGTTCCCGCCATAGTTTCCAAGCCATGCCGTGCCGGCATTTATAGAGCGCAGGCTGACCAGATGCACCGATCCCAATGTCGACAGATCCGGCGGTGTTCCGCCGTTCCAGATCGTGCCCGTCGGCCATGCGAACGTGTAGGCCGTGGCTCCGTCCTGGGTGATCTCGAGCTCGACCTGTGACAGCTGGCCGCTCGGTGCGGGATTCGTGATGCTCGAAGCCGTGACGTTTTCCGTCAGCGTAATATCGGCCGACTGGCCGGCCTCGTAGTTCCACGTCACCACGCCCGCGGCGCTGGCGATCGATTGATGCTCGATGCTGTAGTCCGCCAGCTGCGGATAGCGGAACAGCTGTTGCACACCGGAGATGCCGGCTTGGAGCTCGGCCGCAACCGGAACCAGTCGAATGTTGCCGGAGCCGTCCGCGTCGATGTAGCTCGAGATGGAATCGCCGAAGCGATAGAAGGCAAGGCGTCGCTGGCCAATGTGAATCTCGCCGTCGACATTCACCGGCTCGTCGAACTGGTAGGCCTCGATGTTGGCGGATCCGGCAAACGCCAAAGCGATCGCTGGCGCGAGATCCGAGGCATTGACCTGAACCTGCACCAGATCGCCGGCGGTGTTGCGCATGATCAGCACGGCATCATTGATGATGTCGATGCCCTGATCCGTGGTTCTGCCACGAACCGTGACGCTCTGCAGCGTGTCGTTTTCAACCACCGACGTCGGATCGAAATAGAGATCGAATGTCATCGCGTCCTGATCCGGCCGCAGCGGATCCGGATTACCCTCGACGCGCCACCACTCGACCTCAGCGTCGCTGACACGGTAGGAGGGCACAATCGTCCCTCCTACCACGTCACGATTTCCGTCGAAGTCGCCGGCTCGCTGCCAATCGGAGTTTCGGGCCGTGTAGATGCCATTCTCGATCGGGTCAACCTGATCTTTGACCAACACACGATCGCCGTCCTGGAGCAGACGGCTATTAACGGTTTGCAAACCTGACAGCGTTAGCGGCCCGGTACTCGCGACCTGAGCTGGCGCCTTGATCGCAAGCCCGGCGACGAACGAATCGACTAGGAAATTTTGTACTGCATCATTGACTGGCATTACGTGTCACCCCATAAAGTAGTCCGCGGCGGATTTTTTACTGGCGACATCGGATAGCCCTGCCTCGACAGAGTGGTCGCGCCAGAAGCGCCGGCGCCGGCGGCAGCGGCAGATTTGCCGAATTGCCCACCAGCACCGGCATAGGCCGACACAGCGCTCGTGACAGTGTTCACGACGCCCAACACGACGGCATCATCTGCCGCCTGTTCCTCAGCCTTGGCGCGCGCCAGAAGTCCCTCGGCATCATTCAGCCCGGCCCACAGCATAGACATGACACGGTATTCGCCCTCGGCATTGAGATCCGAGAGCACTTTGACAAAACCGGCGTCCGTGCCAGCACCAGAAGCAGCGGCCAGAGCCACCGCGCGAGATTGTATGAATTCCTGCTTGCGACGTTCCTCGGACATCTCACGAGTCGCCGCGCCCATGCGACGGTTTTTGGCCTCACGATATTCGGCCGCCTGCGCCTCGTGCGCTTTCTTTTTTTTGTAAGCCGCCACCGCCTGCGCGCCGCCGGCAATACCGCCAGCTATCCAGGGTAATGCAGCCATCCGTACCAAGCTCCATATAGGTGAGTAAACCCGAGTCGAAACAGCAACCTGCAGCTTTCAGAATCCTCAGCTATCGTCATTACCGGACCCCTGTATTGCTTCACGTACTGCATCGCATCCTTGACCGTCCGCATAACTGTAATCGATTTGAGGTAGGGCTGCACTTTCGGCTTGTGGTCCGAAAAGAAAAGCCCCCACTCCGGATGACGCGAGACGCCCACGATCGCCACTACCTCACCGTCCATCAGCACGGCATTGGCCCTCATCGAGTACCGATAGGGCTCGCCGTAGAATTCGATAATGTCATCCGCCGTCGCCTTGCGAGTTTCTATTGTCGGCGTGGATCTTCGACCGACTGAAAATCTGCGATCGCTGCCAGGATCGTGCAGGGTTTCGGGCTCTCTGCTTGCATGCATATTCTGCTATCCGGATCCCACTCGCCGCCAAATGGGAATTTTTCCTCGTGATAAGTCGCCCAGATCGTGTCGACCGGCGTGATTTGGCCATCCTCGACCCGCGGCAGATCATACAACTCGTCAAACGTCGGGCCGTACTTGACGCCCTGATAATGCAGGTTCTCCGCAAGGAAACCGATCTTGTTGACGCGCTTGTGCTCGAGGAAGCCAATGCCGTCGATTTGGCCTAGCTTCACAGACTTGAACTGCGCGATGTACGGCAGGCCGACAACGACGTTGGAGAACGGTGCACCAGCAAACACCGACAGATCGAGCTCGCCGGGAGTACCAAACTGCGTTACAACCGCGTCGCCGACATACGCGCCATCGGCCCAGACATTCACCGTCAGCCCGGATAGCCAGTTGAGTCCCGTCAACAGCGACGTCGGAGCGCCGTCATACTGCGTCCACGCATCCGAGATGTAGTTGTTCAGGCCACCGCGAGCCTCGCTCTCGAGCGACCATTTGAGCAGGAATCGTTCCTCGCCCTGCTCGAAATTGTTGCCCTCGACCGTGTAGTAGACCTGATCCTCGTCGGTGCCCGGCAGTACCGCGACGTCCTCGATCTTCCATGTTGGCGGACCGCCGATCTCAATGCCAACCCACGCGATGACGTTCTCGGCGCGATCGTACACCAGCATGCCGACAGTGCCGTCGGCGCGGACACAGTGAACGCGGACATCGGGTTTCATTTGCACGTCGATCTGCACAATCTCGGAGACGTTGAACTCCGGCGCGAAGATCGACAGATCCACCGGCTTGAAGTCCTGGATGTCGATGTCGTAGACGAGCTCGTACACCCGTTTCTTGGTGCGGTCGACGAACACGCCCCTCGAGGCCGCGGTCTTGATGTTGAAATTGAACGGCGTCAGCGGCTCGTCGAAATTGGTCGATCGCGCGGACAGCGGATTGTTGCCGTCCATGCGTTTTGCGGCGACGTTGGCCGAGTTCTCCGACGTGCCGAACATAAGCCGGGCCATCGACAGCATCCAGCTGATCACTCGGATTGCGCCCGAGCCAATGGTGCGATTGATCGGGCCGGAGTCGCCCTCGACGTTGTCGTCGTGACTCTCGAAATCGTCGGAGACGGACATCCAGATGCGATCCTCGCCGGCCCACCCGAGCCGGCCCTCGTGAATGGCCACCGCATTCGGATAGCCGCGCACACCGGACCACGAGATCTCCCACCAGTCCTTTGTCGGATTGATCGAGCCGAATGACTTGATCACATGGATGCGAGCCTCAGTCGGCGTCAGTACCTCGAACACTCGACCTATGCCCTGGATCGAGCCGCCGGTGTAGTTGAGCGTCATGGTGATATTGCCGGACGTGTAGGCCGCGATGCGCAGCCGGTAATAAATGATCTGCCCGTCCTGCCCGTCCTTGTAATTGGTCGAAACCGGCGCACTCCATGTCTGGCCCTGATCGTTCCATGGGCCATTCTCATCGAAAGCGAATTGCAGCGACACCGTGCCGACAAAAGTGCCCTCGATGATGATGCCAAACGATCGAGCGTCCTCGCTGCCGACCACGCGGATCGGATCCGTGACGACGTCGACCGCGGCGCCGGTGTTGGTCACGGTTTGGCCTTGACTGGCCAGCCGGAACAGCGCGCCGGGCCCGAATACCGAGCCCTGCAGCGGCGTCGAGAATATCGGATCCGAGGAAATCAGCCGCACATACTTTGTCGGATCGTTGGGGATGCCGGGCTTGTTGGGATCGTAGTCGCCAGAGATGGCCGTCGTCTGAATCGTCGTCGAGCCGGTGTTCTGGGTGCGGAACGGTCCATCGTCAGTGACGAACTCGACAATCGACCATGAGCGGCCGTCGAAGCGCCGTTCGATGACCTTTTGCGCAAGCCCCTCAGAGGCGCAATAGATGCGATCGCCCGATTGGTCCCACCGCACATTGCGGACTTGCTGCTCCGTCGACCATGGCGTACCGAACTCGATGACGCCAGTCTTGATAGACACACCGCCGACCTTGACGTTATACGGCTGATCGTTCGAGAGCTCGATTGTGACCGTGCCAGTGATCGGCGTGAATGCCAGCTGGTGCGAACCGTCCTGCAGGAGTGTGTCAGAGATGTACTCGGAGCCCTGCACTGTGGATCCGACCCGCAACCGTACCGGGCCATGAATGACACCGATGCTTAGGCCGTGCTCGACGTTCTGATCGCCGGGCGCCACCGTCAATGTCTGGAAGGTCCGCGCAAAGCCCTCGCCGGATCCCAACAGGTGCAGCGTGTTGCCCAGGACGTAGGACGTGCAGTTCGCGTCGTCGTCGATTGACCAGCCCGTCGGCGGACTGGTTTCGTCCGGATCTGTGAATGAGGCGTTGGTAAACGCGGTCGCCACAACCGGCCGCTCGAGGAGCACGTCATTGATGCGGACGCGCAGATAAGAGCCGACGCCGAATTCGAGCAGCGCGGTGTCATCCTCCTCGAAAATGAACGGCATCTGCCGCACCAGATTGAGGCCCTGATTGACCGCCATCTGATCGATGTACTTCCAGCCCGGCCGCAGCTGCATGCTGCCAAGAACGCGCGGGATGAAATTTGTCTGGATCTCGGCCGACATGGCGTAGCGCTCGAGATCCATGCGAGCCAGCCCGATCGAGGAAATAACTCCCCGGTTGAAGGCGAGGAGTTGTGCGTCCTGGTTAGCCATTAGCCGATCAGCTGACTACGGTTGCCGCGATCATCCGTGCCAGACCTGAATCCTCGCCGGGATCTCGCCCAACCGCCTTGCGGCGCGAACTTCGCAGGATCCTCCATGGCGTCGACCGCTTTCGCTTCGGCCAGCCACATTTTCCAGTCGCGCGCCAGACGCTTGTCACTGACATCGAGGCCGGCAATGCGCGGGCCAACCTTGTAGGCCATGTAGTGCTCGACCATCTCCGTGAAATTCGGCGGCCACAAGGAAAGATTGGCGCCGAACTGATCGTCGTTCGACACGTAGCCGAAGTAGATCGGATCCGCGTCCGTGTAGATGAAATTGGCCTGATCCGAATAGCGCGTGATCGGGTTGTTGTAATACTCGTCATAGCAGACCAGCATCGTGCGGATGAAATCATCCGGCTTGCCGAATGCGTACTGGTAGCCGAATGCCGGCGTGATGTCGGGGCTCGGCTGCAGCTGCACCGTGCGCTGAGCGAAATTCCACTGACCCATGTGCAGGACGCGATCGATTAAATCATTGTCCCAGATCGCATCCAGCTTGTAGCGCGGCTCGCGATTCTCGTCGAGTGCCGCCAGCTTGCGCTCGCCCAGGATGCTAAGCGACCCGTTGTAGATTGACAGTTGACTTGGCATGTTTCCTCCAAGGCCAGCGCGTCCCTGCGCTTTGTGACCTTCCTTGCTCGGCTATCGCTTGAGAGCCTGAGCGTGATTCGCCGCGAAGCGGTGCGCGAGCTCCTTGGTTGCAAACCCATCCTTGAGCGGCTTCTTGTCGAACTCCACTCGCCACTTTTTCGACGTGCCGGCCCAACCGACCTTGTAACGGCCCGGCAGCTTGTCGCTTGGCTCGTGACTGGTTCCGTAGTCGTAAAACGCCTCCTTGATGACCGAGGCAAAATTGTGGCCACAGTCAACAACGATCACGCGCATCTTCCACGCGACGTCCTCGCGGACCACCGTAATCGTGTCGGTGATCTGCAGATGGCGGGCAATGTGCTCCCAGAATGCCGGATCTAGGACTTGCTCCGGCGTTGTGCCGACCTTGGCGTCGACACGAAAGTCGTTTTCCTTTTCGGCGCGCAGCTGGAATCGGTTGACACCGACCGGCTTGACCGCGTCAGGAACTACAACAGCACCCTCGTCCGAGGGCTCGGGATCCTGCGTTTTCTCGTCCTCGATTTGGTCATCGAGTGTTTTTGCTGGTTCTGCCATTGACTGTCTCCATAAACAAACGGGGACCGCCCCACATGGAGCGGCCCCCGGATTGTCGCGCAGATGTCTCTGCTATGCCAGCCGTTAGGCCAGAGTGACGTCGCCGTTGGCCGCCACTACCGTCACAACGGACGGCGTTACCGACGTTCCGTTGACTACGACGTGGACGATGTCACCAACCTGCAGGCCCTTTTCGTTGCCGTCGTCGATGTAACCCGCGGCTTGCACCGCGACTGCAGCATCGGCGGAACGATAGGTCCAGATGGCAGAGCTCTCGCCAGCATTGGCGCCGCCAGCACCGGCACCTACGCGCGGGAACGAGACGTTCAGGCTATTTGTATCGTATGCCATGAGTCATTACTCCTTACGCTGCGGCCAGTGCAGAGCCGTCATGTGCAACGATGCACACGCCAGAATTCTGCAACAGCACTGAGCCCATGTAGATCGAGCAACGGGCCCAGGAGTAATCCTGCTCCTCGTCGTAACCTACCTTCATTTCCATGTCGTCGGCGTTGTAGGCATGGCCTATCGCTGACTTGTGGAACATATACGTCTCCTCGGTCGCAGAGCCGGGACCGCCGCCGCCGTTGAGGTTCGGATGAACAACCCAGTTCATGCCGAGCCAACGGTAGGTGACAGGCCGGTCGCGCCACGCCGGATCGGCCGCATCAAACGGGCCGTTCATGGTGTAGTCGCGACTCGAGAAGTCGTTTTCACCCATCATGTAGGCCTCGTAGGCCGGTGTCACGATGTATGAGATCCAGCCATCCCACGGAACCTCGTTGTTACCGAGGACCGTCTTGCCGCGCAGGGTGCGCAGCGTGTTGGCGGTCACAGCGGCGCCGATATTGACAGTCGACGTGGCGAGATCGCCAAAGATGTCCTGATCGATCTTGCGATTGATCACACCCATCGTCGTCGCCTGCATGATGGCGCGCTGATTGCCCTGGGAGGCGAAGATGTTGAAATCGGTCTTGCGCACGAGATCGTGCCACTCGACCAGCGTTGCAACAGGCTGGTTCAGGTTGTCGCCACGAGCGGGGATGAGTCCATTGACGCCGCGCGTCTTGGCCTCGGCTCCACCCGAGTCAGCAACGAGGAACGTAGCCTGATTGCCCTTTATCACCGATTCCGTGGTTGTCCAGCCACGGATCAGGGATACCAGTTGCTCGAATCCATGAATGAACTCTTGGCGATACTGGATTTGATAGGCAGTTTCAGCCATTTAGGCGTCCTCCAAAAAATGAAAAGTCCGTTTCCACTAATCGGGGTAGCCTGCTTGGGCTTTGCGAGGGGTATCTCTGACGAGGGCCTCGCGTTGCCGGCAGGGAGCCGGTAGGCGGCCGGGAGCCTTACGGGGTAGCCGGCCTTGCTGTGGTATCTGCGAATCTAGCTCAGACGTTGGCCACGGTCAAGCCACCAGTGACGAGAATCGATTGCGGTTGCGATTGTTCTTGGCCACGATCTTGACACTTGGCCCGGCTATCGCGCTGGCAATACCGCCCTCGACTACCGTCAGAGCACCCGCTACAGACGTGGCGACCTGATACTGGCCATCCTCGGCACCGGATCCAGAGATCTCGATGATCGAGTTCGGCTCAAAGCGCGCCAGCCGGTTGCCGGTATCGGTGATCTGATTCGGCGTGACAAAGGCGATCGTGGTGTCCTCGAGCTCGAGCACATGCCGGTTGAAAGGGTCATTGTCGCCAGCGCCATCAAAGCGATTCACGCGGCGGTTGCGAGATCCGGCCGGCGTCGCGTCGTTCAATCCTGGTTTCCGTACAGCCATCTAACTGCTCCTTTTCGGGGGTTTCGTGAAGCCCTTGGTCGCATAGTATAGCCGCACTTGCTTTTTCGTGTACTTCTTGCCGCTCGGCGACGTGTAGGTGCCCGATCCGCTTTTCTTGAAAGGCATGCGACCTCCTTTGCCGCTACCGGCGTAATGTGTCTGCGGCGCGACCTCGGCCATTACTTTTTCCGCTGGCTTGTCTTGCTGTGATCGAAGTCGTTGTGTTTAGCGCGCTTGGCCTTGGCGCCCGGCGTGTGCGGGCCGCCCGGCCCATGGCCGCGCTTCTTTTGCGCTTCCAGGATCGGCGACGTGACTTTTCTCATTTTCGGCGGTGGCAGTTTCGGCATGATGGCCTCCTACGGCGCGAGCGGGGTGCGGACCTCCGTGCCAAGGCGACGGTTGCCCTGCCGGCGACGGCGGTCCATTGGAGGACGCCGCCGCGGGCCGCCAGTATCAGCGCCAGAGTCGGGCCC
>Ga0265306_10001053_pt1 | contig 13458 bp, 13 predicted proteins | sample Helome_3_FD_192493 | JGI IMG/M metagenome (GOLD analysis project Ga0265306, IMG submission 192493) | Marine sediment microbial communities from subtidal zone of North Sea - Hel_20160420 (Illumina Assembly) | ecosystem: Environmental > Aquatic > Marine > Subtidal zone > Sediment ...
ATCTACGTAGCGTTTGCGCCGTCACTTGCCAAGATGCCGACCGCACAGGTGATCGGAAGCCCGCTGCGCCCCGAGTTCACGAGCTTTGATCGCGCTGCCCTCATGGGCGCTGCCCGTGATCGCTATGGACTCGACCCGGACAAGCGGGTCCTCGCAGTCGTCGGTGGGAGCCAGGGAGCAGCATTCCTCAACGAGGTCGCAACCGAAATCGGCGCTCGGAGTGATCGTGGCTTTGCCATCCTTCACGTGACCGGCCCCAACCATCACGAGGTGATCGCCACCCTTGCGGCGTCACACGACGAATGGGTTACCGTTCCCTTCGAGGAGTCAATGATCGATCTGTATGCAGCCTGCGATGTGATCCTGTGCCGAGGGGGTGCCATGACTGTCTCGGAAGTCGAGGCAACCAGCACGCCCGCGATCATTGTGCCGTTGCCTGCTGGCAAGGGCTACCAGGGCCAGAATGCCTCCGACGTCGTCGCAAATGGGGGCGGCATTGTGGTTGATCAGACCGATGTCACAGACGTGACCGAAACGGTTCTCGCTCTCATGGCCGACGGTGAGCGGATTGCACACATGCGCTCAGCGACGCGCACGGTCGACCATGGCCAAGCCGCATCAGTGATCGCCACCAGAATCATGGAGGTCGCCAATGCGTGATCCCCAGGTCGTTCCCAGCCGGGTCCACATCATCGGCGCTGGAGGGTCCGGCATGTCCGGACTCGGGAAGATCCTCAGCCAACTTGGTCACGATGTCAGTGGATCAGACGTCAAACCGGGCACCATGCTCGACAGCCTCCGCGATGTCGGCGTTGTTACGTGGATCGGCCACGATCCGGCTCAACTCACAGATGTGGAGCTGGTCGTGGCGTCATCTGCCGTTCCGGACCGAGATCCCGAATTGCGCTCTGCGATCGACTCTGGCATCCCGGTCTGGAGACGTCCCCAGCTGCTTGCAGCCCTCACCCAGGCAAATCCGGCGCTCGGCCTCGCCGGAACGCACGGCAAGACAACCTCATCTGCACTTGCCGTGACGGCGCTCAGGGGAACGGGGAGCGATCCGTCATTCCTCGTTGGTGGACAGATCGTGGGCCTCAACACAGGTGCGCATGTCGGAGGCGATGATGCGTTCATCCTCGAAGCGGATGAAGCCTTCGGTACCTTTCGGCACCTCGAACTTGCGTCCGTGCTCGTCACGAACATAGAAGCGGACCACCTCGATCACTACATCACCCTCGCCGCACTCGAGGATGCATTCGCACAGGTGGTCGACCGCGTTGACGGTGCACGGGTCGGCTGCATCGACGACCCCGGCGTGCGGCGTCTGGCCCAGAGGACCGACATCGCCACCTACGGATTCAATGACCAGGCCGAGTGGCTGATCAGGGACCTCACCCACGCAGATGGGGGAGTGCAGTTCACGCTCCTGGGGCCCGATGGAGGGACCGCGGTCAGACTGCCCAAGCCAGGCAGCCACCTTGCGTCGAACGCAGCCGGAGTACTTGCGATGCTGGGTATGTCGGGTGTTGATGTCGCGTCCGCAGCGGCAGCGCTCGAGGGCTTCACCGGCGTCCACCGGCGCTACGAGATACGGGCGGAAATCGGCGGCATCACGATTGTCGATGACTATGCACACCATCCCACGGAGGTGGCAGCCACGATTGAAGCTGCGGCTCTCGGGACCCAGGGAAGGGTCATCGCCGTGTTCCAACCGCACCGCTACACCAGAACGGCCGACCTTGGCCCCCGGTTCGGGGCTTCACTCGCCCTTGCTGATGAGGTCATTGTCACCGATGTCTATTCGGCGGGAGAACACCCGATCATTGGTGTGTCCGGGCGGCTGGTCGCGCAGTCGGTCGGTGCGGCAGGGGTTGACGCCGCCTACGTCGCGCGGATTGCGGACGTTCCTGCCGCGGTGGTCGAGTTGGTCGCTGAGGGCGACACCGTGCTCTTGCTTGGCGCAGGCGATATTGCCTCGGTAGCTCCCGATCTCGCCACGGCGATCGAGTCCCGATGACGATTCCCCACACGAGCGTACGCACGGACGTGGACCTTGGTCCCCTGACCACCTACAAGGTGGGTGGGCCAGCCAGGTGGTTTGCAGAACCGGACGGATTGGAAGACCTCCGCTCCATCCTCGAGGTGACGCCAGATGGCGTGGCCGTGACGATCCTCGGGCGTGGTAGCAACGTCGTGATTGCCGATGGAGGTATCGAAGGTCTCGTGATCCGCCTGGGTAGGGGCTTCTCTGGCATCGATGTCGGTCCCGACGGTGATGTTGCTGCAGGTGCAGCAGCGTCGCTTCCCATCGTCGCCCGATCGGCAGCGGCAGCAGGCAGGTCAGGCCTGGAGTTCTACGTTGGCATCCCCGGTTCCGTTGGTGGTGCCGTCCACATGAATGCTGGCGGACACGGATCCGACACTGCGGCGGTCCTCGGCTCTGCAATGGTGTTTGACGTGGTGGCCAGGGAGGTCACCAACCGGTCCGTGGATCAGTTGGGCCTCCGATATCGCCACAGCGACCTGACCGATAGTGAGATTGTGCTCCAGGCCTCATTCCACACTGGTGAGATCGACCCTGGCGATGCAGAGCAGGTTCTGCGTGATATCACTCGGTGGCGCAAGGAGCACCAACCGGGTGGCACCCTCAACGCAGGGAGCGTGTTCAAGAACCCGCCAAACGAATCGGCGGGAGCGATCATCGACGGTCTTGGTCTCAAGGGAGTGGGCATCGGCCCCGTATCCGTCTCTGAGGTGCATGCCAACTTCATGGTTGCCACCAAGGATGCGACTGCATCAGATATCTTCCTGTTCGTGGAACGGATCAGGACCGTGGTGAGGGAACGCGCAGGGATCGATCTGGAGCCGGAGATCCGGTTCCTCGGTGACTTCACCAAGCCAGGAGTGACATCGTGACGATGATGGATGAACGCGTAGCCGAACGGAGGCGAGGGGTCTCCGAAGACCGCGCACGGCGTCGCCTGCGTTGGGTACTTGGCACGATCGTTGTCGTCCTGGTTGCGGTTGGTGCCGCGTGGCTGATCAGAAGTCCCGTTCTTTCGGTCGAGTCTGTGGAGGTGTCTGGCAGCGATACGTCCGACCCCGCGTCCTACGTCGATGCGCTCGGTATGGGGATAGGCGTCCCGACGATCGACGTCAATGCAGCGGCAATCGAGGAAGCCATCGAGGCTGATCCATGGGTCGCCGATGCCGTGGTCAGCGTCTCGTGGCCTGGGTCTGTCTCGATTACCGTCACCGAGCAGGTTCCAGTTGCCATCGTCGAAGCCCCGGCTGGCTGGTACCTGGCTGCGGTTGACGGATCGATCATTGCGCCCAGCGACAAACGGGACGACATGGCCCAGATTGCCATTGTCGCAGGGGGCGTCTCGGTGGGGGAGGCCGCCACCGATGAGATGACGCTCGGCGCCCTGGCCTTTGTCGATGTCCTGCCAGATGATCAGCGAGCAAACGCGGTTCTGTTCGTGCGGGATGACGGATTGTTCGTCGCCATCGCCGGACACGAGGTGCGGCTCGGGCGACCCACCCAGCTCGAGGTCAAAGCCGTGGTCCTCATCGAGCTCCTCGACGCTGGGCTGGTTGATGGCGCTTCGATCGACCTGATCGCACCGCTGCGCCCAGCGGTGCGCAACCCTCAACCTGAGGTTGAGACTGAGGAATAGGTCATGCAATCAGCTCAACCACAGGGCTAAGGTTGAGGCGTCTGCGGAGGGATGACCTATGACGATGGAGACAACGCGACCGCCGAGTACGTACCTCGCGGTCATCAAAGTGATCGGTGTTGGCGGCGGCGGAGTCAACGCTGTCAATCGCATGATTGATCTTGGTGTTGGAGGCGTCGAATTCATCGCCATCAACACCGATGCCCAGGCACTTCTGATGTCTGATGCGGATGTGAAGCTCGACATCGGTAGGGATTCAACGCGTGGCCTTGGTGCCGGTGCAAATCCTGAGGTGGGCAGAGAGGCCGCGGAGGAACACCGAGACGAAATCGAGGATGCCCTCGGTGGAGCCGACATGGTGTTCATCACGGCAGGTGAAGGAGGCGGTACCGGCACCGGTGCCGCTCCGGTCGTTGCCGAGGTTGCCCGGTCTCTTGGAGCGCTCACGGTTGGTGTCGTCACGAGGCCGTTCGGCTTCGAGGGACGACGACGTTCGGTACAGGCGGAGCAAGGCATCCAGGCCCTGAAGGCTGCTGTCGATACGCTCATCATCATCCCCAACGAACGCCTTCTCGAGATTGCGGATCCCACGACTGCCGTTACTGATGCTTTCCGTATGGCAGACGAGGTACTCACCTCGGGTGTGCGCGGGATCACCGAACTCATCACCACGCCAGGCCTGATCAACGTCGACTTCGCAGACGTCAAGACTGTGATGTCTGATGCAGGTTCAGCGGTGATGGGGATTGGAACGTCGACCGGTGACAGCCGCGCACAGCAGGCAGCAGAGAAGGCCATTTCGAGCCCTCTGCTCGAGACCTCGATGGACGGCGCACGCGGTGTGCTGCTGTCGATCGCTGGGCCTCGGGACATGACACTGCACGAGGTCAACGCTGCGGCCAGCCTCATTTCCGAGCACTCCGATGCCGATGCCAACATCATCTTCGGGTCCATCATCGATGACACCCTTGGCGATGAGATGCGGGTGACCGTGATCGCGGCCGGTTTTGATCGGGATCGCAAGGGAAGCTTCACGACGCAGCCTCCGTCAGACGAACCTCGTCGTCGCCCGTCGCTCCTCGATGATGCAGCGCCTGGTCAGTCCGACGATGCTGATGGCACCGACGAAATGGACATTCCGGGCTTCGTCCAGGGATGATCCAGTCGGGGGTGATCCCTGGGGTTGCGTTCGGAACCGCTTCGGACGGAGACGGACGCACCGACGCAATCGCTCGCAACGCGATGTGCGCAGAAGTAGGCGCACCATCTGGGTGGGCAACGATCTCCCAAGTTCACGGTCGTGTCGTTGCCGTGGCGGCTCAACCCGAGTATCTCGGCGAAGCCGACGGGTTGATCACGGGGAGCCGAGAGCTTTCCCTCGCTGTTGCGACGGCTGACTGCCTTCCGATTGCATTGGCTGGTCGACACACCATCGCTCTGGTGCATGCAGGATGGCGGGGTATCGTCAATGGTGTGATTCCTGCGGCAATGGGCGCAATGCGCGCGATGGGCGATGAACCTTCCTTCGCAGCGATAGGTCCCCACATCGGCCCGTGTTGCTACGAGGTCGGCGACGAGGTGATCGATGCGCTTGGCGGCCATCGAGCCCGGACCAGATGGGCCACGCAAAGTGCAGATCTGGCCGCAGCAGCTCAGATGCAGATCCCCGATATCGAGGTCGAGGTATCGCCGGTATGCACGATGGACGATCACCGATTCAACTCGTACCGCAGGGATGGGACGGCCCAACGTCAGGTAACGGTGGCATGGCTTCCGATGGCCTGATCGCAGTTCACCGTGCGATTGCACAAGCATGCGCTCGTGCCGGAGTGGAAACGGATGCGGTACAGCTCGTGGTGGTATCGAAGCAACGGTCCGATGGCGACGTGCTGGCTGTGTACAACGGCGGGCAAAGGGTGTTCGCAGAGAATCGTGAGCAAGGCCTCAAGCAACGCGTCGACGCAGTGCTGCCGACGGACATTGTCTGGCACTTCGTCGGACCCCTCCAGAGCCGAAAGGTCCCGTACGTGTCGTCCCATGTCTCGCTGCTGCACTCGATGGACCGGATGCGCCTGGCGCAGAAGTGGGCGACCCGCTCCGATGTGCCGGTACTGCTGCAGTTCAATCTTGCGGGAGAGGATCAGAAGTCTGGATTCGACCCTGCCGACGCCGACCGTGTGATCGATGACGTCCTCCAACTCGGTGTCGCCGTCCGCGGGGTGATGGCCATCCCGCCCATCACCCAAGACCCTGAAGAAACCCGCCCGTGGTTTGCCCAACTGCGCTCGATCTTCGACCGATATGGGTTGAACTATCCGGGAATCGACGTGTGCTCGATGGGGATGTCCAACGATTTTGTCGTTGCGATCGAAGAAGGTGCAACCATGGTGCGCGTGGGAAGGGCTATCTTTGCCGCAACGGACCGACCAGAGAGCTGAGCAACAGGACATCGCATGGCATCACTGTGGAACAAGACCCTCTTCTACCTTGGCCTCGTCGATGAGGAGGAGCAAGATCCCGATCAAGGCAATGGCCTGACGACCGACTTAGCACAACCGGCGCAAGCTGTGCCGCAGGTGCCTGCGCAGCCGCAGTCGACATCCACCGTGCGCCCTCCCGGTTCGGGCGTGTCGGGTCGAAGGGTGGAACCACCACCGTCAACCCGTCGGCAGATGTCCTCGGAGCCTCAGTACGCCGAGGCTGGCGTCTACGTTCATCCAACGGCGACCGGTGCGCCTGGATACGATCCGGTCGCTCGTCGCTCCGACCCGGAATCCCAGATCATCGTGGCTCGCAACTTCTCGGATGCCCAGATCCTTGCAGACGGCATCAGCAGCGGCAGGGCGGTGGTGCTCGATCTTCGGAGCACTGAGCCAGCGATGGTTCGACGCATCGTCGACTTCGCCTCGGGCCTCACCTACGCCCTCAACGGGAAGATGGCCAAGACCGCGCAGGGAGTCATCCTTGTGTCGCCATCAGGTGTGACATTGGGTGTCGCTGAGCAGGAACGGCTCGCGGCGCTCGGGTTGTACGAGAACACCTGACGTGGGATTCATCCGCGCGATTGTCCAACTGCTGTCTCTGGCGCTACTCGTCTGGATTGTGCTGTCGTATATCGTCGTGTTCGGTCGTGTGACCTACGATCACCCGATCAGGAAGGTCTACGACTTCCTCTCCAGGATGATCGAACCAATTCTCAGACCGATACGCGCGGTCGTGCCGCCCGTCCGGGTCGGAGGAGCCTCGCTCGACCTGTCACCGTTGATCCTCGTCTTCGCACTGTGGCTCTTGTTGGCGATCCTTCCGCGCTGATTTTCAGCTGGGATCCATTGCCCGCACATTCATCACAAGGCTCGCACCGAGCAGATCCAGGGCAACTCCGGCTGTGTCGTCGTCCCTGACGATGGTCGTGGCCAGCACCTCGCCCGAGATCAGGTCGGCGTGGCTGGCGAAGGCAGCCACGACGTCAGGATCGTCCGAGGACCATGAGAGCACGATGCGATCGACGACATCGAGCCCGGCATCCCTGCGAGCCATCTGGGTTCGGTTGACAATCTCACGGGCAACGCCCTCGATTCGGAGTTGCTCGTCGATGCTGACATCGATGGCCACGGAGAGAGAGCCGTCTGTGGCGACCACCGTGCCCTCCCTCGGTGCCCGCGCGACCACCAGGTCATCGGCAGCGAGTTCGTAGGGTCCAGATGTGATGGTTGCCCCATCGAGTGCAGCAGCGATGTCCTCGTGCGTCAGGGAGGCCACACGGGCAGCCACCGCCCCCATCTCCTTGCCGAAACGAGGGCCAAGCACCTTGAAATTCGGCTTGGCCTCCAGATCCACGAGCCTGGCTTCGTTTGCATGGACCTCAACGGTGTGCACATTCAATTCCTCAGCAATCAGCGCGGTGTGGTCGTTGATCGCCTGCTGCTGATCAGAATCCCGTGTCACGATCGTTACGGTGCGCAAGGGTTGGCGCACCCTCATGTCGTGCCGCTTCCTGAGGCCTCGCCCGAGGTTGACCACCGTGCGAACTGTTCGCATTGACGACTCGAGGTTCTCGTCGATCGCATCGGTGTCGGCCTCAGGGAAGTCGACGTGGTGGATGCTCTCGGGTGCGGTTGGATCAACGGCGCGAACGAGGCCCTGGTAGATCTCTTCTGTGACGAACGGAAGCACGGGCGCAGCCACTTTCGAGAATGTGACGAGTACCTCGTAGAGCGTGGCGAATGCAGCCATCTTGTCGACAGTGTCCCCAGCACCCCGATGTGCCCAGAAACGGCGTCTGCTTCTGCGGATGTACCAGTTGGTGAGATCGCCAACGAAGCCGATGACCGGAGGGATGACCGAGTACAGCTTGTACGACTCCATCTCGGCATTCACATCCGAAATCAGGCTCTGGAGCACTGACACGACCCAACGGTCGATCTCGGGCCGGTCCTCAAGGGGCGGGGCCGAGGCAAGATCTTCCGCAGTGATGTCATCGGCCTCGGCGTACGTCGTGAAGAACGAGTACGAGTTCCACAGGGGAAGGAGCACCGTACGCACGACATCCCGCACACCTGCCTCGGAGAAGCGGAGGGGTTCGCCCCGGACGACAGGTGAGTTGATGAGATACGCACGGAGCGCGTCAGCGCCGAATTCGTCGATCACCTTCCCAGGGTCCGGGTAGTTCTTGAGCGATTTGGACATCTTCCGGCCGTCCTCGGCCAGGATCATTCCTGTGACGACGCAGTTCTGGAAGGGTGCCTCCTCCCTGATCGCTGTTGCCAGTACCAGCAACGTGTAGAACCAGCCACGGGTTTGGTCGAGTCCCTCAGCGATGAAGTCTGCCGGGAACCGCTGCTCGAACCGTTCCTTGTTCTCGAACGGGTAGTGGATCTGCGCGTACGGCATCGACCCGCTCTCGAACCAGCAGTCGAGAACCTCGGGCACGCGCCGCATCGTTCCCTCACAGGTGGCACAGGGCCACGTGACGTCATCGACGAAGTGCTTGTGGAGGTCATCGAGCATCACACCTGACAACTCGTTGAGCTGTTCTCGACTCGAGATGGCGACTTGATCGCCGCACTCGCCGCACTCCCACACGGGGATCGCCGAACCCCAGTACCGGTTCCTGCTGATGGCCCAGTCCCTCGCACCTTCGAGCCAGTTGCCGAAACGCTTCGCTCCGATAGCTTCTGGCACCCACCTGATCCCGTCGTTGATCGTGACCATCTGGTCCCTGAAGGACTCGACCGCTACGAACCACGTGGGGATGGCCTTGTAGATGAGGGGAGTGCCCGTCCGCCAGCAGAAGGGATAGCTGTGACGGATGGTTCCCCGGCTGACGAGGGCGCCGGATTCCTTCAGTAATTCGATCAGGATCGGGTCAGCGTCCTTGACGTTCTGCCCTGCGACGTGAGGGACCTCGTCCGTGAACCGCGCCTCGGCATCGACTGGATCGACGATGACGTCGATGCCGGCGCTCTGGAGCGCCGAGAAGTCCGCTTCGCCATATGCAGGGGCCATGTGGACGAGGCCTGTTCCCTCATCGGTGGTGACATCGGGCGACTCGACAATCACGAATGCGCCGTCGTCTGCCTTGTCGGCGAAGTAATCGAACGGAGGGAGGTAGCGAGCGCCTGTCAGATCCGAGCCCCTGGCGGTGGTGATTGTCTCGCCGCCCTCGAGGATGTCGTCAACCAGTGACAGGGCAACCCATGCGTGGCCGTCCTGTGTGCGAACCCTGGCGTACTCCACGTCGGGCCCCACGGCCACAGCCAGGTTTGATGGAATGGTCCAAGGCGTCGTCGTCCAGAAGAGCAACCGATCCCCGGCGTGGATGGGTCCGTGATCCGCCCTGACCTCAACCGACACGGTGATTGCCGGATCGTCAACGTCGCGGTAGTCGAGATTCGCCTCGAAGTTCGACAGGGGCGTCGTCGCTCCGTACGAGTACGGCAGCACCTTGAAGTCCCTGTAGACGAGGCCACGCTCCCACAGTTGGCCAAAGACCCACCACACCGATTCCATGAAGTCGAGATCCATCGTCTTGTAGTCGTCGTCGAAGTCCACCCACCTGCCGATGCGGCGAGTGATGTCGTACCAGTCCTCTGTGGTGTTGTTGACCATTGCCCTGCACGCCTCGTTGAACACATCCACACCGAGGTCCTGGATCTCGCGGGGACCTGACACGCCCAGTTGCTTTTCGACTTCCATCTCCACGGGAAGGCCATGCGTGTCCCACCCGAAACGACGTTCGACGCGGTGGCCGCGCATGGTCCAGTAGCGCGGAACGATGTCCTTGACGGTCGCCTGGAGAATGTGCCCGTAGTGAGGTGACCCTGTAGCAAAGGGGGGACCGTCATAGAAGGTGTATTCGTTGTCGGCGCTGCGAAGTTCGACGGATCGAGCGAACGCGTCGATGGAATCCCAGAATCTGAGGATGCGCTCATCCAGCGCGGGGAAGTCGACCTGTGCGTTCACCCGTGGGAAGGTTGCGGAATCTGTCATGCGGCCGCCTTCGTCTCGTCACCTCTCGGTGCCGGGACGGAGGAACCGCGGTACCACCCGGCTTGCCGGAGCGTTCCGGCCGCTTCGTTGGTCCGTATCGTGGACGATCCGTTGGGTTCTACCACGTCCCGACAGGGTCGAGAGGCTTGTTCCCACCGCTCCGAGGTGATGTCCCGCAAGGGGCGGTGCCGAACTCTCACCGTCGTCGGCTCGCTGTATCCGCGTGGTCGTGCGGGCACGTCCTCATCGCTGCGTTCCAGCAGGTTAGCCCGTGAGGATGCGTTCGATCCCTATCGTTGGATGATGGTCAATCCGATCCGCCGCAGCGAGCAGGGCGTAGCCGTCGATGTGCTCGTGGTTCCGAATGCGTCCACGAGCGAGGTGGTCGGGTTGCACGGTGATCGCATCAAGGTGAGGATCGCCTGCCCGCCAGAGCGCGGAAGGGCGAATTCGGAGCTGGTGGCGACGCTGAGATCGGCCACCGGCGTCAGGAATGCCGTGGTCGTGGTGGGGCGGACGACGCGCTGGAAGACGGTGGAGCTTGTTGGCGCCGATCGCGACCTTGTCGAGAAGGCATTGGTCGATCCGTGAAAACATCTCCGGTGGTGCTACATTCCCGTGGCCAGCAGGAGGAATGATGACCAGGGAACTAGCTGCGTCAACACTCGAGAGGCTCAGCCGTAGACTCGCCGATGAGCGTGCTCGGCTTGAGACGATCATTCGTGACCACGAACGTGAGCGAGAAGAGAGCAAACTCGCGGAGGCAGCCGCAGACCGAAGCGCCGATCCGGACAATGTTGACGGTGGGGCGATCGAGGTTGAGATGGAAATGGACCTCGCGATGATTCAGAACGCCAGGGACTTGCTCGAACGTGTCAAGCACGCCCAGGACCGCATGAAGAAGGGTCAATACGGGATATGCGAAGTGACCGGGGAGCCGATTCCAGTGGCTCGGTTGGAAGCCCTGCCGTACGCGACGACGACGGTGGAAGCGGCAAGTCGCCTCTGAACAACCGGCTGACAGCGTTCGCTGTTGCTGCAGTCGTTGTTGTCATCGACCAGCTCACCAAGTGGTGGGCGGTCAACGAGCTCGCTGATGGCCCGATCGTCATCATCGACGACTTCTTCCAGCTGCGACTCACGTTCAACACTGGTGCGTCGTTCTCGATCCTGGCCAACTCCGGCCCACTCATTGCCGTCGTGGTGTTTGGAGTCATCGGTCTCATCATCTTCGTTCTGGGCGATGCATCGAAGAAGCTCGAGGCTGTAGCACTCGGCCTCGTTCTCGGAGGGGCGATTGGCAACCTCCTTGACCGCGCCTTTCGTGGTGAAGGCTTCCTCGATGGCGGCGTCGTGGATTTCATCGATTTCTCGTTCTTTGCGACCTTCAACGTCGCAGACGCCTGCGTGACGATCGGCGTCGTCCTCTTGCTGTTCGCCACCTTCATCCACCGCCGATGACGGAATTGCTGCTGATTGTCCCTCCGGGCCTCGATGGAGAGCGAGCGGACAAGGTTGTATCACATCTTGCTGACGTCCCGCGATCAACAGCCAGGGCGATATTCGATGCCGGAGACGCCTGCGTCGCTGGGGAATCGATCAGGCCATCCCAGCGTTTGCTCGGTGGTGACGAGGTCGTGGTCCGCATACCGGAACGAGTCAACACACTGGAGCCTGATCCGACCGTTCCATTCGATGCGGTCTACGAGGATGCCCACCTGGTTGTCGTGGACAAGCCGATCGGTGTTGTTGTCCACCCAACGTCCGATCGTTCGAGCGGCACCCTCGTCCACGGCCTGATTGCAGAGTATCCCGACATCGTTGGGATCGGCCAGGAGGGCCGATGGGGGATTGTGCACAGGCTCGACAGGGACACGTCTGGTCTTCTCGTCATAGCGAGGACGCAGGAAGGCTACGAAGGCCTCACGTCCATGATGCGGGAACGTTCGGTCACCCGCCGGTATTTGGCAGTTGTTGGCGGTCGATTCGACAGCACCACAGGAACGATCGATGCACCGCTCGCGAGAGATCCATCGAATCCGACACGCATGCGGGTTGATCGTGCTGGGAGGCCGTCGCGAACCAGCTACCGCAGACTGGCGACCTGGGAGGGTCGCGATGCCTCGCTCGTGTCCGTTGGCCTTGAAACCGGCAGGACCCATCAGATTCGTGTGCACATGCGCTCGATCGACCATCCGATCATCGGTGACCGGGCCTACGGCAAGGCGGGCACCGTCGGAGACCCAGGCAGACCGTGGCTCCACGCACGCCAGTTGTCGTTTCCCCACCCGGTATCCGGGAAGTTGATTGACATTGTCTCTGGCCTTCCCGAGGATCTCAGCGATAGTCTGTCCGTACTGGGCGGACCAGATTCTGGTGCGCTCGAAGACATCGATGGGAGAGCCTTGTGACGGTCTACTACGAACGACTCTCGAATCTCGACGCCTCGTTCCTCGCGCTCGAGTCCCGCTCGACGCATATGCACGTTGGAGCGGTGGCCATCTTCGGACCCGGTCCCCACACCAGTGAGGACGGCATCGACATCACAGCTATTCGCAATCTCGTCGGTTCGAGGTTGGATTCGATTCCGCGATATCGCCAACGGCTCGCGACCGTTCCCCTCGAGGGGCACCCGGTGTGGGTGGACGACAAACACTTTCACCTCGACTACCACGTCCGTCACATCGCGCTCCCGCATCCAGGGACTGAGGAACAGCTCAAGTCGCTCGTCGGTCGGTTGATGTCCCAGCAACTCGACAGGACCCGACCGTTGTGGGAGCTCAACGTCGTCGAGGGTCTCGAGGATGGCGGATTCGCCATTGTCTCGAAGATCCATCACTGCATGATCGATGGGATGTCAGGCATCGACCTCATGGCAGAGATCCTCGATTTCACCCCTGATGTTGAGATCGTTGAGCCCGAACCGTGGGAGGCACGCCCCGCACCGAATGGCACGGAGCTTGCGGTGCGAGAGATTTCGCGGACGGTCTCGCGTTTCATCGGAGGCCTCGGGGATCTCTCCGAGCTGATCGGGGACATCGAGGATATCCGCGACGACTGGACCCATAGGTTACGAGCAGCGGGTGCATCGTTGTCTTCGGGGTGGCTCACCCAGACCGGCAAGACGCCGCTGAACGGTGAGATCGGCCCCGCGCGGTGGTTCGACTGGATCGAGCTGCCGTTGGACGAGGTGAAGGCGATCAAGAACACCCATGGCGTCACGGTCAACGATGCCATGCTCGCCGTGGTCGCTGGTGCCGTGAGGCGCTACCTCCTCACCGAGGGGAAC
>Ga0265306_10001055_pt1 | contig 13443 bp, 9 predicted proteins | sample Helome_3_FD_192493 | JGI IMG/M metagenome (GOLD analysis project Ga0265306, IMG submission 192493) | Marine sediment microbial communities from subtidal zone of North Sea - Hel_20160420 (Illumina Assembly) | ecosystem: Environmental > Aquatic > Marine > Subtidal zone > Sediment ...
GCTCTCGGTGAATGGTAAATGCCGCCATGTGGTCGCTGCCCGGGACAAGCTGTACGCCACGGTCATGGAGCTTCTTGAGCATGGCGGCCTGTGCGACGGCAGATGCCGCCCACTCGTCGACCTTATCACCCATATCCATCTCGGCCTTGTACAGACCACGTCCAACCGTGGCCGGCAGGTGGTCGATTACGGCTGCGAAAGACGGGTCCGGGTTTCCATCATGGTGCACGAGCATCGTATCGAAGATAGCTGCAGTCGGATCGATAGTGGTGCCCTTCTCGACGAACAGTGCGATGTAGTCTTCGACTTCCTCGCTGTCGAGATCGAGCTTACCGGCCTCATCCCCGTAGAGCGTGAAACGCAATTGCTTGCGCGTGTCTTCGCGATCACCCGCCAGGAAATTCAGGAACACCATGTTGATATGCTGAATCTCGTCGTAGCCGGCACGTACCGCCTGCTCGGCCGACATAAACGCCGGAATGTGTCCACTCAGGCGCATGCCGTGGCTGTGAGTACGCTCGGCAATATCGTCAACCCACCCGGGATCGATCGAGCTGTACAACTTGATCTGCATGTAGCCGTTCTCAGCGTAGAAATCGACGCGCTCCAGGGCTTCCTCAAGCGACTTGACCGTATCGCCCGTTGCATAGGGGCTCGCCTGGTCAATAAAGCCAGAGCGATAGGTGTTTGGCCCTATTACCTCGCCCGAGTCATGTTTTGCAGTCAGCTCCATGATCTGCTCATGCACACTGCCAATATCACGTACGCTGGTAATGCCACCCGCTATGTTGAGCACGCCATCGGACAAGCCGAAATGGCCGTGCATGTCCCACATGCCGGGTATCAGTGACTTGCCGCTCGCATCGATGTGCTTTGCCCCCTCGACGTCGATCTGCGCAGTAGATATCGCCGTGATCTTGCCGTCCTCAACCATGACGAAGTGATCTTCCAGCAGGGCGCCGTTTTCAACGTCAACAACGTCTACGTTGTCGAAGACCAGTGCGGTATCGATCGGGTACGCAAGGTCACCCGAGATTCGCTCGATCATGGCCGCATTCTGCTCAATCTGGATCGCACCGAGCGTCGCGAGCACATCTTCATTCCAGCCTTTCGGGTACATTCCCATGAAGCCGCCGAAGTCGAGTACCGTCAGCTCCATGTCATCGTTGAACCAACCGTAGGCCGGAGTAAAGCCGAGCCCGGATATGGCGTAGAGCGACAACGACTCTGTTCCTTCGGGTGTATCCACGTCGGTCGATGTGAGCATTTCGACGCGGGCCGTACCTGACGGGAGAATCGCAATTTCTCCGTCCATGTTCTTGAGGGCGGCCCGGACCAGCGCGGTCATGCCGAGCGCGCCGTACTCGGTCGCAAGGTAGAAGCCAGGGTCGTCCGTCGTCGCGCTGCCGCTCTCGCCCGCTGTGCTCCAGGTCGCAACGCCGTCCACATAACTGAACGTCTCATTGATACTGGCACCAAACGGCGAGATGCCCGTGATGCTCTGCGCAACAGGCATGCCGTCCGCGTTGAGCTGCAATTCGGAGTTCACCGTGTACTCACGGTTATTCCAGTGAACGAAGGACTCGACAATCACCTTGCCATCGCCCGTTCGGACAACTGTTGACTCACCTGCTTCGGTACCCTGCGATACCCATTCGAACTCAGACGTAACACCGACCGAACTCTCTGCTTCCGCGGGCGCATCAACCGCCTCTTGCCCACAACCCCACAGCAGCAATAACAGGGGAGCCGTCATGCTCATTCCGTTTCTCATTCTTATTCTCCAGGATAGGTGTTGAAGAACTCGAATAGCAGTCGAGACCCCCAGAAATCAGTTTGTTCTTCCGGCTCAATACACAGTGGCTGGTCGGGCATGCTTTTGGCCTGCAGCTCGGATACGCAGTAGCCGTTGCTGCCACGAAAGTCCGCCGTTCCCGGCCAGCGGTGATTTCCCTCTGGCCACAGGCAATCGATAGACGGATGTGCACTATTGCGGCATGCAATCGTACACCGCACTTTATCGTCTTCGATCACCGAAGAAGTCCAGTCTTCAGGCTCCACTCCGCAGGCAAGCCCTTCATTCCAGTGGCGCGATACCGAGGTCGTGCTCGCATAGAACCAGCCTTCGGAACTGGCGTGACCGCCGGCAGGCACGGTTTCGTCAGCGCCGCCGTTTACTTGCAGCAACGGCAGGCGCTTCGTCGGCGTGCATTCAAAGCCCCGCTCAAGTCGCCCGCCAATCAGCGCCACAGAGGCAAATAGCTCGGGTGCCTCACAAGCCATGCGATTAGCCATCATTGCGCCGTTGCTGAAGCCCGAGATATGCAGACGAGCAGCATCAACACTCAAGGTATCGATAAGCCTGGTGATGAGAACGCGCAGGAAGCCGAGATCATCGTGGCAGGACGTCCAGCCACATTGGCCGCAGTTCCCGCATTCAGGAGGGCATGGCACCTTGTCCCTGTCGGTCGTACAGATAGGGCCATCGGGGCCCGCGTCGAAACCGTCCGATATGTGGTTCCATGAAGTAACCTCCCATGGTTCGTCGTCATCCGAGCTCGACATGAACCAGGTGCCCTGCGGATACACCATGACGTACCCGTATTCCTCGGCATACTGATTGAGGCCCTGGGTCACCTCGGCTTCCGTACCAGTCGCCGTGCCCCCGTAGCCATGCATGAATATGGCGGCAGGATATTGTCGCGTCTCATCGTAGCTGGTTGGCAAAAATACAAAGTACTCGCGCGACAATCCGTCGTGCTCGAGCGTGTATCGCTGCATTGCGGCTGGGCCGGGCTCAGGTTCGGACCGGTTACTGCAGCCAATCAGCAGCAGAGAGACCAGGCCCACTATCATCAACAGGATCTTCGGGTTCATGGCGCCACATAATAAAGGAGATTGCCCTACTCCAATGCAGTTCTTGCTATTCTTTCCGGAAATAACGAACCGTGTTCCGGGGGGTCCAGTGAAATCAATATCTGTCGCTTTAGCGACTTTCGTTCTATTTGCAGCCGGCTGCGCCGAAGAAACCGAGGATAAAGGCTCGGTGGCATTCGAAAGCCGGTATGAGGGCCTTGCGGCCCAAACCACCCTGATTACAGGCGCGACGATTCTCACCGGCACCGGCGATCGCCTCGAGAACGCCGACCTGCTGCTCGTCGACGGCAAGATCGCCGAGATAGGCGCCGACCTGAGCATGGACGATGCAGACATTGTCGACGCAACCGGCAAGTGGGTGACGCCCGGGGTCATCGATGTGCATTCACACCTCGGCGTATACGCCTCGCCCGGTACGCAGTCGCATTCGGATGGCAACGAGGTGACATCGCCGGTCACGGCCGAAGTCTGGGCTGAACATGCGGTCTGGCCAAACGACCCGGGGTTCACGACGGCCCTTGCCGGCGGTGTCACCGCAATGCAGATTCTCCCGGGTTCCGCCAACCTGATCGGTGGCCGGGGCGTAACGCTCAAAAACGTTCCCGGGCGCAATGTCATGGATATGAAGTTTCCGGGCGCGCCGCACGGACTGAAGATGGCTTGCGGCGAAAACCCCAAACGCGTCTATGGCGGGCGCGGCCAGGCCCCGGCGACCCGCATGGGCAATGTTGCCGGCTATCGCTCTGCCTGGATCGATGCTGCCGAGTACCGTGACAAGATGAAGGCCGCAGAAAACGGGCAGGGCGAAATGCCGAAACGCGACCTCAAACTCGAGACGCTAGTGGGCGTACTGGAGGGTGAGATTATCGTGCATAACCATTGCTACCGAGCGGACGAAATGTCAGTGATGCTCGAGATAGCGGAGGAATTCGATTACAAGGTCGGCACGTTCCACCACGCTGTCGAAGCGTACAAGATTGCCGATCTGCTCGCCGAAGCAGACACGTGCTCTGCTGTCTGGGCTGACTGGTGGGGTTTCAAGATGGAGGCCTTTGACGGCATTCGCGAGAACGCTGCGATCCTTGATCAAGCCGGCGCCTGCACGGTCATTCATTCGGATTCGGGCATTGGCATCCAGCGCCTCAACCAGGAATCCGCGAAAGTCATGGGCGCTGCCGCAAGAGTGGGCATGGACATTCCGCCCGAGAGCGCCATTCGCTGGATCACGGCTAATGCTGCCAAGTCACTCGGCATTGCCGAGCAAACCGGCACACTGGAGGCCGGCAAGATGGGGGACGTCGTTGTCTGGGACGGAAACCCGTTTAGCGTCTATTCGAAAGCCGAACGCGTCTATATTGATGGTGCGCTTGCGTTCGAACGCGGCAACGATGACGTCAATCCGGTCACCGATTTCACGCTCGGCACCGCAGCGGCCGCCGGAGGTGCGCAATGAATCGTTTCATCACAGTTATCGCGCTGTTTGCTGTTTCGCTGCCGGCCAGTGCTGGCCCCACAGCGATCGTGAACGGCAAGGTTCACACGGTCGGACCACAGGGCACCATTGAGAACGGCACAGTTCTTATCGTTGACGGGCGCATCGCTGCAGTCGGCTCGGATGTCGTCGTGCCCGAAGGGGCCGAGACCATCGATGCCGGCGGCAAAATCGTCACGCCTGGACTGTTCTCACCGTATGGTCACCTGGGACTGGTAGAGGTCAGTTCCTCTGCGGGCCCGGTCGATTATTCGCAACGCGGTGAGCAGTTCACGGCAAGCTTCGATGTCGCCGACGCCTACAACCCGCGTTCGACGCTGATACCGATCAACCGAATAGAAGGCGTGACACGCGCCGTTATCGCTCCGTCACCCGGCTACCCTGACGAAACCGGCAGTGGACACATCATCGCGGGCCTCGCGGCGATCGTGAATCTCGGCGACGACGATTTTCTGGACCAGCGCGCCGCGGCAATGGTTGTCGTGCTCGGCGAAGGTGGCGCGTCGCTTTCTGGTGGCACACGCACCGGCGCCTGGCTGATGCTACGCAATGCGTTAAATGAAGCGCTCGACTATCGAGAGCATAAGGGTGACTTCGAGCGTGGCATGCGTCGCGAGTACACGCACAGCATGACCGACCTTGACGCACTGCAAGGTGTCATCAATGGAAACGTTTCGGTTATCGTCAGTATCGATCGCGCCAGTGACATAGAAGTCCTGTTAAAGCTGGTCAACGAATACAGCATCAACGCGATCATTACGGGTGGTTCGGAGGCATGGATGCTGGCTGATGAGCTCGCTGCTGCTCGCATTCCGGTGATTGTCGGTCCGACAGCAAATCTGCCCGGTAATTTCGACCGCATCAATGCCCGCCTGGGCACGGCATCGATTCTTGCCGCCGCGGGAGTGAAGATTGCCATTGCAGATTCTGACGCGCGAACGCACAACGCTCGCAACATGACACAATCCGCCGGCAATGCCGTCGCTTATGGGCTCGATTGGGATTCTGCTTTGCGCGCCATCACGCTGACTCCGGCGGAGATCTTCGGCATGGCAGCAAGCACGGGCAGCCTCGAAGTTGGCAAGGCGGCAGATGTGGTTATCTGGCCCGGCGATCCGCTTGAGCTGACAAACTATCCGGATGCCGTTTTCATCAATGGCGAATCGATACCGATGGTCAGCCGTCAGACACTGCTGCGCGATCGCTACCTTCAGTCGGATAAGCCACCCGCATATCGAGACTAGCGAGCTATCAAAGCCATCTTCGCGGAAGCCGATACCCTTATCGTTGGCGGCGGTGCTGCCGGGCTGATGTGTGCAATCACTGCGGCCGGGCAAGGCCGCAATGTGGTGGTGCTTGAAGGCTCCAACAGGATCGGCAAGAAGATCCTGATGTCCGGTGGTGGCCGTTGTAACTTCACCAACCTGTATTGTGAGCCATCGAACTTCCTGTCCGACAACCCCCACTTTTGCAAGTCAGCACTATCGCGTTTTACCCAGCACGACTTTATTGCCATGGTGGAACGACACGGCATCGCCTACCACGAGAAGACAGCCGGCCAGCTGTTTTGCGACAACTCGTCCAAGGACATCGTTGCCATGTTGCAACACGAATGTGATGCGGCCGGCGTCCGCATAGTGACGCAGTGCGAAATTCACCGGGTTTCATTCGATGAGTCTTACGAAATTGAATCCAATGTCGGCAGGTTTTCAGCCCCCTCGCTCGTTATTGCGTCTGGTGGGTTGTCGATTCCGAAGATGGGTGCATCCGATTTTGGATATGGCATCGCAAGACAATTCGGACTCAACGTATTCGATACGCGTGCAGGCCTCGTGCCGTTCACACTCACAGGTTCTCTTCACGACGCCATGCGACGTTTAGCGGGTGTTAGTACCCCGGCCACGGTGACAGTGAATAGCACATCGTTTACCGAGGACATACTGTTCACGCATCGCGGCCTGAGCGGCCCGGCCATTCTCCAGGCATCCAGCTTCTGGATGCCCGGCGATACTGTCGAGATCGATTTACTGCCAGGGACTGATGCTGCCCAATGGCTGCTAGCGGCAAAGACAGAGCAACCCAGAACGTTGCTGCGGACAATCCTCGGCGGCCGACTCGCACGCGCCCTCGTCGTCGAGCTGCAGGAACTACTGTGGCCGGACCAGGCGGAACGGCCACTGGCTGAAATAGGCAACGAAATACTGCGCAATCTCGGGGATCAGCTGAATAGCTGGCTCATAAGACCGGCAGCGACTGAAGGATATCGGACTGCTGAGGTAACGCTGGGTGGGGTGGACACTGATGAACTGTCATCCAGGACGATGGAATCTCGGCGTCAGCCGGGCCTCTATTTTATTGGCGAGGTTGTTGATGTTACGGGCCACCTGGGTGGTTTCAATTTCCAGTGGGCATGGGCGTCCGGCCATGCCGCGGGACTCGCTGTCTGACACAGTCGTGCTCGCACAGCCAGCGCGATATGCGCTAAGTGAATACAGGTATAACGAAAGCGTCTGGCGATCGTCTTGTCCTCCATTCGTTCCTATATAGACTCGGCACTCTTATGAATGCAAACGTCGAAACGCTTTTTCCAGACCAGGACCCGATATACGACAGTATTGTCGACCTGATTCCCGGACCCAATAACCCAACGCCGATTGTGCGTCTTGGCGAGCGGTTCAATCCGCATGCCGGATTCGAACTCCTCGTGAAGCTCGAGGGGATGAACCCGTTTGGTTCGATCAAGGATCGTACCGCCTGGTTCATGCTCAACGGGCTCAAGCTCAACGGTGATCAGTCCCTGGTGGAACCATCTGCCGGCAATACTGGCATTGCCCTCGCAGCACTGGCCAATGCTCAGGGCACGCCCATTGAAATCGCTGTGCCTGATGGAGTACCTGAGGAAAAGAAAGCTCTCCTCCGCTTTCTCGGCGCCGAGTTAATCGAAGTCGAAGACGAACTGTGCCCGATCTATCCATCAGAAGGCGCTCGCGGCGTCGTCAAGAGCATGGTCGAGAGCGAAGCATACGGCGGCAAGTATGTGAGCCCAAATCAGTACGAAAGCGAGCTCAACGTTGCGGCGCACTACCATACGACCGGCCCTGAAATCTGGCGTCAGACCAACGGGCGCATCGACTACTTCTTTGCCGGCATCGGGACCGGCGGTACGATAACCGGCGTCGGACGCTATCTTAAGGAGCGTAACCCGAACATTCGAATCATCGGCGTGGAACCTGCCGAGCGACACCACAAGCTATCGGGCCTCAAGCGTGTAACTGGTCTGCCCGAAGAACACTACCCGAAGATTCTCGACAGAGACATCATCGATGAATTCATTTCCGTCACTGACGACGACGCCTTTGCGGCCGGCATCAAGGTCGCACGCAGTGATGGTGTCATGGTCGGCCCAACCACGGGCGCGATATTGCACGCCGCTGCTGTGTGGGGCGAGACGAACAATGGGACGGCCGTGGTTATTTCCGGTGACAATGCTGCCAAGTACGTCTCCGCTTACGCAGAATATCTATAGGGCGGCGACCATACGCCCGAACTCGTCGACTTTATCCCAGTCGGTGAACTCGACAATCTGCGTAGGGTCGGTGGGCCCTTTGGTCATCCACATGATGAAGCGAATCATGGTTCGGTCGAACGCGCCAAGCGACGGGTAATCGATCCTGCCTGCGAAGACGCCCAGGTTCTGTGGTTGCCATTCGATCTGCTTCAGGAACTTCTGCAGGTAGGGATTTGTCTCCGGCGTGTTCTTCTCGGGCTTGCGAGCAACAACGTTGACCGAGAACAACGCGTTGGGGTGTGCCTCCAGCGCCGTTCGGTTATTCTTGATGAAAGCGTAGACGGCTGGCTGGTGATTGCCATAGCGGATACTGGCGCCGATCACGACCTTGTCGAACGCCCGGTTTTCCAATGTCGGGCACTCCTTCAGATCGACAAGCTCAACGCTGTCGCCCGCCTGCTCGATGGTAGCTGTGAGGCGTTTGCATATCTCTACTGTGTGACCGTCGGTCGTCGAATAGAGTATGAGTACTTTTCCCATGTCGTATCTCCGAGAATATTCTGGCAAAGTACAACAGGACGATATCCATGGCCAGCAACGCCGACATTAAGCAGGTAGAGGACCAGCTCCGGGAGATTCACGACCGGGCTAAGGCATTGGAGACGAAGTACGAAGCCGAACTGGCCGGCGTACACCCCGCCTTCAATGAAGGCGCCAGGAACCTCGTTCACTACCTCGCCCTGCGCAAATCCTATACGCACGATCTGAGAGAGAAGCTCCGGCGCCTTGGGCTATCATCGCTTGCGCACGCGGAGCGCAATGTCCTCGGCTCCATTGAGGCGGTACAAAAGGCTATCGATCACCTTGTCAGCGGTTATGCGGCAGATGCAGATGTTCTGACAGAGGCGTTGAGGCGCGCGAACCCGACGGCGGATGAGCACCGGCAGGCTATTCTCGGCCCCAGCCCAGACGGCCGTGACGTGAGCATCATGGTCACCCTGCCGGACGAAGCGGCGGACAACCCGACGCTGGTCGCAGAAATGCTGGCTGCCGGGATGAACCTTGCGCGTATTAACTGTGCCCGCGATGATGCACCGACCTGGGAACGTATGGTCGCAAATGTTCGTCAGGCTGCTGAAGATGCCTGTACCGAATGTCGCATCGTTATGGACCTGTCGGGGCCCAAGCTCCGCACCGGGGCGCTCAAACCTGGGCCACGCGTTATTCATATCCGCCCGAAGCGGGACCCGATGGGTTGCGTCATCGCACCACGGCACGTGCGGTTGATACCGAATGACGCCCTGCAACGCGGCAGCAAGGTGGCTGTCTTCCCAGTGCCCCGGGAGTGTATAGACTATGCGCGGGAAGGAGACGAGATTCGCTTTCGGGATACGCGCGGCAAGAAGCGCCGACTTCGCGTAACTATCAAAGACGACAAGGGACTTGTGCTCGAGTCCTTCCAGGGCTCTTACGTGGCCACTGGCACGAAACTCACATTGGTACGTGCCGAGGCCGACGAGAAACTTGTCTACAAGGTTGGCGATCTGCCAGCCGTCGAACAGCCGTTGTTACTCCGCATAGGCGACAGGCTGATTATTCATGCCGACAATCGGCCAGGCGAACCGGCTGTTGAGAACGCGGATGGCGAAGTTACGGCAGCAGCGCATATTGCCTGCCAGCAACCTGAGGTTTTCGCATACCTCTCGCCGGGCGAAGCGGTATCTCTGAATGATGGGAAGATATCGGGTGTCATTCATAAGGTCAGTGACGAGCAGCTTGATGTCGAGATAACCAAGGCGAAACCGACCGGCAGTCGGCTGCGCGGAAACCGTGGCATCAACTTCCCAGACAGCGATATTCAATTGCCCGGCTTGACCGCTACGGACAAGACGAACCTCGAGTTTATTGCTCGGTACGCCGATGCCGTCAGCCTTTCGTTTATCCGCAAGCCAAAGGACGTTGAAGAACTGCTCGCGGAACTCAATGCGCTGTCGGCCGATGGGCTCGGCCTCATTATCAAAGTCGAAACAAAGAAAGCGTTCAAAAGCCTGCCCAAGGTCATGCTTGCGGCGATGCAACGCTATCCCGTTGCGGTCATGATCGCGCGCGGTGACCTGGCCGTGGAATGTGGCTGGGTACGTCTGGCCGAGCTGCAGGAGGAAATCCTGTGGGTTTGTGAGGCTGCGCGTGTGCCCGTTGTTTGGGCCACGCAGGTACTGGAACAGGAAGCCAAAAAGGGCCTGCCGTCACGAGCGGAAATTACAGACGCTGCACAATCACAGCGCGCCGATTGCGTCATGTTGAACAAGGGGCCGCACATTCTTGCCGCGATTCGCACGCTCGACAGCATATTGAGCCGCATGCAGAAGTTGCTGTCTCATAAGACGTCCTAGTCGCTACCCACTCAGGCCCTGACGGATACTATCGATCGCCTCCGCATGTTCGTCCAGCGTCACGGAATTCTCATCGTGATCTGCAATACCAAGCCGCTGCAGTAAAGGATACTCACTGGCAACGAGCGGCTCTCCCGAGGTGTGATGCTGCAGAATCAATTTTGACGCTGAAAGTACTTCGGCCAATGACGCGGTCTCCTGCAGGGCCGGATTGGTATCCAGTTGCATCTCCAATGCGTTCACGAGCTCCTCGGACATGTTCCAGTTTTCGGCGATTGCCTTGCAGATAGAGGGGTGCCAATCAGCGAGAACCGTTTCCAGTTCGGCGTAGCTGAGAGACTCATAGTCCTCGGATTTCATGAATATATACAAGCGCCCGAGCACGCTAAGCAGGCCGGTCAGAAGTGCTTCATCGGCATTGAGTTTCGTGTATTTCTTCGCGATGACATAGCATCGTGCTGCGAGCTCGACGCTTTCTACCCAAATTTCCCGGAGCGCCGCTCGGGCTTCCTTGGACAGATCCTCGTTCTGTTCCGCCTGGCGGATCGCAAACGCTACCGCCGAACTCTGGACGAGTTTGTTGCCGATACGAATAACGGCCTGACGGACCTGAACAATCTCATTAACCGATCGATTCGCAGCAGCATTCGCGAGTTGGAGCATCCGTGCGGCCAAGGCCGGGTCTGAACTGATAATTCGGACGACATCATCGATATCGACCTCTTCCGCTCGAAACACCTGCTGAATGCGAATAACCGAGTCAGGGAACATGGGCAGTTCGAGTTCCCCTCGATTCAAGTCCCCTGCCAGTTTTTGTACGAACTCGGCGGCGGTTTGCATTGCTTGTGCGGACATACAGCCATTCTCCAAAAAAACGGTGATCCCTAACGCGCTTTATATCGGCTGCTTTCAGTGGAAGTTTAGGAAGCGCGACGAAAAAATTGGGTGTTAAACTATTTATCAATCGTTTGTGAGGCCATCTTGCGTTGGCTTGAAATGGAGAGCCGTGGCAACACCGAGGGCTCTTTGGATGCGATTCTCGGCGAGCTACAGCACCCATTGCCTCAGTAGATTCAACGCAGGTCTTCAGCGTCCACTTCTGGCCGTTAGCAGAAGTTTGCTTGGTGCGGAAAACTCAAACAATCAAACTAGTGGGGAGTATCGATGGCGCTAACCGGTGAGTGTTTCTGTGGTGAGGTCAAGTACGAGGTAACTGGGCCGCTCGTCGACCCTCTATCGTGTCATTGTTCCAGGTGCCGAAAGGCGTTCAGTTCTCAGTCTTCCAGCTATGCACGAGTCGATTCAGGAGATTTTCGATGGCTGTCCGGCGAAGAAAAACTGACCTCCTACACTGGAAAGCACGGATTTGGATTGCTTTTCTGTAGCGTTTGCGGCTCTACACTTTGCGGTACGATTGATGGTTCGATTCATGGTGTCGCATTGGGCTGTTTGAACGAGGAACCGGAGCTGGAAGAAATTCACCACATATTTGTAGACTCGAAGGCGTCCTGGGAAATGTTGCCGAGTGGTGTGACGGTGTTTTCGGAAGGTCGCCAACCTGCCGATCGGCGATGAGTTTACCGGCCGCTTCCTGGACACCTTGCCCTTTAAAACGGCCGCTTCTCTAAAAAGCGGCCGTTCAATTAAGGCAACAGAGTTTCGTAGCGATCTATTTTTGTCTGAGTTTCGCCTGGGCTGCTGCGAGACGTGCGACCGGCACACGCGGTCCCGAGCAGGACACGTAGTTCAAACCGACGTCGTGGCAGAACTGAATCGAATCGGGATGACCGCCCTGCTCGCCGCAGATTCCTATCTTGAGATCTTCGCGCTGCTCGCGACCACCCTTGACAGCCATCTTGATCAACTTGCCAACACCCTTGATGTCCAGTACTTCGACCGGGTTGTCCTGGAGAATTTCGGACTCGTTGTACATCGGCAGGAACTTGTTCTCTGCATCCTCACGTGAGAACGAGAAGACGGCCTGCGTCAGGTCATTTGTTCCGAACGAGAAGAACTCGGCGTCATCTGCCAGGTGCCATGCCCTGGTGCAGGCGCGAACAGTCTCGATCATGGTGCCAAACTTGAAGTCCAGCTTTTTGCCGGAATCCTTCTCCAGGCGCGCCACGATCTCTGCAGTCGCCTTTTTGACATGTCGAACCTCTTGCGACGTGATGACTTGCGGCACCATGATTTCTGGGTGTGCGTCGATACCATCTTCTGCGCATGCTGCAGCTGCCTCAAGCACCGCACGAATCTGCATCTCGTAGATCTCTGGGTAGGTAATTCCGAGACGAACGCCGCGATGACCCAGCATCGGATTGACTTCCTGCAGCTCACGAACCTTACGAAGCATGCGTTCCTTGTGAGTCAGTGCGTCGTTGACATGTTCTTCGCTAAGTTCAGCAAGGGCATCCGGGAGTTCGACGCGATGATCCAGCGTAGCAAGCGCGGTTTGCCGCCCTCGTACGACATCTCGATAGATATTGAGAGTCTTGATCTGCTCGAGGAGGTCGTGCTCGGTCGGCAGGAACTCATGCATGGGCGGGTCGAGCAGGCGTACTGTGACCGGATCTGGAGCCATTTCGGTAAACAGGGCTATGAAGTCGTCACGCTGAATCGGCAACAGGCGGTCCAATGCCTCTTTTCGATCTGACTCATTGTTCGCCAGGATCATATCGATCACGATCGGTAAGCGATCAATAGCGTTGAACATGCGTTCGGTCCGGCAGAGTCCAATGCCCATTGCGCCGAATTCTCGCGCCGCTTTCGCAGCATCCGGGGTGTCAGCGTTGGCCATTACCCGAAGGTCCGCCGTTTCGTCCGCCCAACCCAGCATTTCGACCAGGTCGTCTGAAAAGTCAGCGGGGATCGTCGGTATCGCACCGAGGAATACCTCACCGGTTGCGCCGTCCAGCGTTATGACATCGCCCTCCCTGATTATGGAATCGCCAACGTGTGCCTGCCGAAGCGAAACATCGACGACGATTCCTTCCGCGCCGGCAACACAGGGCTTACCCATACCGCGTGCAACCACCGCGGCATGCGAAGTCTTGCCGCCACGGCTGGTCAGGATGCCCTGCGCAGCGAAAAAGCCGTGGATATCCTCGGGCTTGGTCTCTTCGCGCACCAGGATAACCGGACGCCCCATGTCGTTGCCCTGTATTTCGGCACGA
>Ga0265306_10001057_pt1 | contig 13433 bp, 19 predicted proteins | sample Helome_3_FD_192493 | JGI IMG/M metagenome (GOLD analysis project Ga0265306, IMG submission 192493) | Marine sediment microbial communities from subtidal zone of North Sea - Hel_20160420 (Illumina Assembly) | ecosystem: Environmental > Aquatic > Marine > Subtidal zone > Sediment ...
ATTCTGAAGACAAAAAGTCATCAAATCAATCAGCTCTTCTTCTAACATCATATCCATTAATTTAATGGGCTTCAGTTTGCCTAAAAATGTTTTTTAAAAGTCAATAAGATTTACATTAAAAAGAAAAAGAGATTATTTTAGACGTCTGTAAATCTCTTTGAATTCACATGATATGTTATATGACATATTTAGTAAATGAACAAGTTGATTCATAGATGTCTTATCATGTCCCAATTGTCTTAGTATAGTCAATGCTTTTTGGGGAGAGCTTGGAGCTAAAGGACTTGCTCCAGACCATGTTTTAAAAGCATCTTCAACATCCAAACTGAAATTCAAAACAAATTCTTTCCAGTTGGGCATTGCAGCAAGTGCTTTTTCATTTAATAGGACTTGGGATAGTTCACGAAACTCATTTTTTCTATCTAGATATAACATATCTAGAACTTCATGAATTTTAGCTTCGTTGTATTCTTCTGTGTTTAACATGTACATTCCTGCAATACTCATGATTTAATATTCTCATAATGATATAAAAATAGGACATGAAATAATCAAAAGTAAATTTTTCTAAAATCACTTTAGTTTACAAATATTCAATTGCATTTATACTCAATTGAACAAATGTTCAATAATTAAAAAAAATTAAAAAGAAAAAAAGATCTTATTGGAATGGGTCAATAAATGGACAGTTAACAATATGGTCACTATCCATTGGACGTGCAATACCAATGTTGATCAAACCAGCTTCGTTGTATGCGTTCATATCATCAATAGTTTCTAGCAATTGAGCGTCATCTGGATTATCCCAGCCAATCATAAAGATTCTCCACATTGGAGAATAATTAGCATCGCCAGGAGCTCCTGCTGCTATACCAGGTTGAAATCCTAATGGACCAGTACCTGTTAAACCATTTTTGAACTGATACAAGTCTACTGCTGCTGAATTTGCAATCAAGCTTGCAGATGTTGGTGAACTAACAACACCCATCATTCCGGCAGGACCACTTGGTGTAGCATCTGTTACAATGTAATAGATAGTTCTACCATCTGGACCCCATCCGCGATGAGCTATGAAAGTTACATTCATCTCTTCTGTATCGATATCAAGAACTTGACCTCCGCCATAAGGTGTAACATCAGTTAATGTTTTATCTTCCTTAACCATCATCTGACCTTCTGGCCAAACAATTTGTGGGAGATTTAAAACTACATCAATTTCAGTTAATGTAATTTCATTGCTCTCAGCTGCTTCCATAATCATTGCGTCAGAATCAAGTACTCTTGGAGTTGCACCATTATTCCATGTTACGTGAACATGTGAAGCCAATGCACTGTATACATCTGCTTGTGCAGGAGTACTTGTAAAGACTTCACTTTGATATCCATGTACACCACCGCCATAAATGCCGTTGGTAAACATGTATGTTTTTGAAAGTGCTTCTTCAGGAGCATTCTTTAACAAAGGTGCAAGTTCTACCTTCCATCCTTGTTTTGCTGTAATCAATTCTGCATGTGTTGGATCACTAGAATCAGTGATGATAAAATAAACATCTTCACCGTTATAGTATCCGTGATGCATAGGAATTGTTGCTGGAACATTTGCTCTTGATAATCTAAGTACAGAACCCAAGTCTGCTTCAGTTTCTTCCATGTGTTCTTCTTCATGGGTTTCTTCCATAGTTTCTTCCATGTGTTCTTCTTCATGGGTTTCTTCCATAGTTTCTTCAACTGGAGCTACAGGAGCGACTGAAACTTGTCCTGCTTGCCAAGCGGATTTACCACCTGGAATTTCAGAACAGAGTTGTACTCCACAAATACCAGTACTAGAACCATATTGAGATGTTCCAGTACCTTTGCTTTTGAGGGCTTCAGCATCTGAGAAATAATCTGTCGTCATACCTGCTGTAAACAAGGGTAAAATTGCAAGAAGTGCAATGTATCTTAGACTCTTGTTCATAAGTAGAAAATTATGATTTTGGTTTAAAAGAATTTGCCCAAATCAGACAAAATTATGCAAGTTCTGAAAATCTATTTCCCACATAATCCCAATTAACGACATTCCACCAAGCTTCAACATAAGCAGGTCTTTTGTTTTGATATTTCAAATAATATGCATGCTCCCAAACATCCAAACCAAGTAACGGGAATTTTCCCAAAGTCCAAGGACTAGTTTGGTTTTCAGTAGTTATAATTTCTATTTTATGATATGTAGAATTAAAAACTAACCAACACCAACCACTGCCTTGAATGTTAATTGCTTTTTCAGAAAAAACTTTTTTAAAATTATCAAAATTATCAAAATAAACATCAATTTGATCTTCTAATTGGCCCGTGGGTTTCCCATCACCGTTAGGAGTCATGGTTTCCCAAAACAATCTATGATTTTCAAAACCACCGCCAAAAAAATTAATTGCACTTCTTCCAGATTCTGGAATAGATTTTAGATCAGAGAGTACAGATGAGATGTATTGTGGATGAGATGCACTTCCAACATCTGCAAGTGATTTGTTCAATCCATCAACATATGCCTGATGATGTTTTTGATGATGAATTTTCATTGTTTCTGTATCAAGGAATGGTTCTAGTTCATCATATCCATAAGGTAATCTTGGAAGTTCGTATTGAACCATAAATCAATTCAATATAATCCACATATATTCCTCAAGTGCAAAGAATGATAAATCTTGAGGGATTGTTAGAGATATGAGAAAATTAGGAACCATTGATTTAGAAATTTTACATTTAGCAATTAATGAAAACGGCACATTTAATGAAACTAATCTAGAAAATTCAGAATTAAAAAGGTTGGGAGTTGGAAAATTATTAGATTCTCTTGCCACATTAAAAGACAGAAAAATGATATCATTGAACAGTGATGGTTCATTTTCAATAACTGAACTGGCAAAAGAAATTCTTTGGAGTGAAAGTATTCCAATATGGGCAAAAATTTTACGATTATTGCAAATTAAATCATGTAATATTGGACAGATTGAAAGTATTTTAAAAATATCTAGAAATGAAATAATAGATGAGATTGAAAAATTAAGAAAAAATCAATTCGTGTTAATGTCACCGCAAAGAATAGAGGATAAAGTAACCAAAGTTTATGAAATACTTCCTGAAGGTATTCTCGAGATAGACAAGACAGAAACTAAAGGGTTTGAAAATACCAAATTTGGAGAAATAAAACAAGACGTAGAAATTCTTGACAGTATAGAGATAATCATAAAAGAAATTCAAGACACGCAATTAGAACAGTCAAAAAAAGATTCAATTATTGAAAAACTATCAGCAATAAAAGAAAAATTAGAAATTTAGTTTACCTGTTAACCGCTAAATTAGCGGCTGATTTCATGTATTTTGTACGTAAATCCAGTATTTATTCATCGATCAAAGAAGAATTTAGAATCTAAGAATTTCCTAATGAATTGCCTTGATTTCTCTTTTTGTAATTTTTGTATAAATTACGAATACCTAATCCTATTACCAATACCCCAATAACTTGAAAATACCATTCAATACCCGTTAGAAGTTGATAACTGCCGATGACAAGCATCGCAATTCCCCACACTATATTTTCAGTGAATTTTTGAAATGAGTTTGTGGTTCTCATTTTTTGTGGTGTGTCATCCATTTTTTCCATTTTTTCTATTTCTGTGTTACATTTACAATTTGGACAATACTTGAGATTAGGATCGAGTTCACTATTACATTCTCTACAGATATTATCCTCAACCATAATTTTCTAAATTTCGTGTGAACTTAAGCGTACTGTCTAGTCTCAAAAGAGTTTAGAATCTAAAAAGTGAAAGTCAAGACGTACAGCAATCTAGATACTGATATCTCTAACCTTCAAAGATAATTAGAATCAGCGATCTTTAAACTTTTACTATTGAATTGAGCCTAGAAATTTAGTTATTTTGATCTAATCTTATCTTGAATTTGTGCCAGAATCAGTTCAGCTTTGTCTTTATTTTCATAATTTTCTTTTGATTCATCCATGATTTCATCAATTTCGTAGCTCTTATCGACTAAAATATTGGCGACATGATCATCGAGGGTTCCTTGTCCAATCAAATAGTATGCAAATACAGTGTTTTTCTGACCTATTCTGTGAAGTCTGTCTTCAGCCTGTCTATGAATTGCAGGACTCCAATCAAGTTCTGCAAAAATAACATATTTTGCCCTGGTTAAATTAATACCAACATTTCCTGCACGAATACCTGCAATCATTAATTTGGATTCACCTCTCTGAAATTTGTCAATTTGGTCCTGACGAAGGGCATCAGATTGGCCTCCAATTATAGACACAGGTGAAAATTCTTGTAAACTCTCATGAAGTAATTTATGGATTACCTTATGATGACAAAACACTACCACACTTTCTTCAATTTCCATAATATTTTTTACAAAATTAATTACGTGTGGAAGTTTTGCAATACCTGCAATTTGTCTTTCACTTTGAATAGCCCTGTGATATGATGCAGATTTGATAAATTCCGAGTCTGCATCTTTTTGTTCAGTTTCTACTTTTTTCCAGATTTTATCCAACTCTTCAAGATAATAATCAGTATCAGCAGCAATTACTTCTTTGTAACGAACTTTATCTTTGAGTTCTTTTAGAACATCTGCTTTTTTTCTTCGGAGCATAACATGTTTTTGCAATTCATTTCTTAATGATGCACGTTTATTTTCCAAAACAATCGCCTTTCCTTTTTCGTTGACATAGCAAAAGTATTCACAAAATTCCTTAAAGCTTCCCAATAAACCAGGCTTTAAGATATCAATAATTGGCCAAATTTCTGAACCACGATTGTAAATCGGAGTTCCAGAAAGACCAATTCTATAAAGAACAGACGCGTTTGCTGCTAATTTTTTTACTGCTTTGTATTTTTGAGTTGTTTTTGATCTTAAATTATGGACCTCATCACAAACAATTGTTTTTAATCCCATTTTAGCCAAGTCGTCATTTCTTTTGAAAAGTAATTCATAATTGATCAAGTAAATATCAGTTTTAGGTAGTTCATGAGATTTTCCAGTTCTAATCATTGTAACGCTTGGAGATTCAGATTCAAGTATACGTCCATTCCTACTTTTTTTCTTTAGGAATTTTTGTATTTCACGTTCCCAATTGTTCAGCGTAACTAATGGAGCTACGACAAGAAGGGGGAAGGTTTGTTTTTCAGTTGCAGCATAGGAGAGGGTTTGAACAGTTTTTCCAAGACCCATCTCATCAGCAAGTAGTGCATTTCCAGAAGATTTTAGTAAAAAATCCAAACCTTCTTTTTGGAAATTCAATAGTTTTCCTCTAAACTGATCACCAGTTTTTGCACGTTTTAGTTTTAGTTTGATTGGAGGGATCGTGGGTTTTGGAGCATATGTTTTTACAATTTTTCTCTGCCAAGCAGATTTGGATAGAATTTCAAGGGGGTATCTATCCATAATGAGTTTCAGTTGTTTTACAGTTTCAGTACTATCAGGAATAATAATTTCATCGATATTCTCCCCATACCATGCCTCTGAGACAAGTCTAGATATCATACTAACGGCACGATCACCTGTAACCTTCCAGCTCCAGATTTTAGAGTATTTGTCAAGAACATACTCTAGTGTGCCAATGTTTTCCATGGATGTTTCCATAATTTGTGGACAGAAAGTTTTTTTGACTTATGAATCTTCATATTTTTCTCGATCATTAAAAAAGAAATCTAAAATCTCCAAGAGTTAAAATATGATACCGGTTTCAAATTTTGGGGTAAATTTTCAGAGTCGATCTATAGGCATAAAATTTGAAGAAGGAGTGTATCGGAAAATTCAAAAAAAACATAATCAAGATACCACAGGTCGTTTAATTTTAAAGAAATTTTTTCTCAGATAGTTGTGAATAATATTTGGTAGGGTTAATCTCAAAAATAATTATTAATAAATATCAAATTATTCTAAAGAGTTGAATTGTGAAAATAAAAATTATTTTATAAATTTAATTCCATTACAAAAAAATTAGAAATACGATATACGTTTAAAATTCATTAGATTTTAGAAAGAATATGGAATTCATTCAAAATGAAGAACCAGAAATTAAAAAACCAATCATCATAGCTGCCATGCAAGACATGGGAAATGTTGGGAGTATAGTTGTAAATTTCATAAATGATTCACTTAGAACAAAAACATTCAGAACTGTAAAAACATCATTTCCAACATATATTGTGGATAGGGGAGGATACGTGGACATTCCGGATGAAAAATGGGAATACAAATACACAGAAGATTTGATAGTTTTTGGCGGTGGTAAAGGGCAACCACAAAGTAATAGTGAATTAAACGAATTATGTCAAGATGTGATAGATACTGCAAAAAAATATTCTGCAAAATTTATCTACACATTAGGAGGATTTCACACCAGTAGAATTTTCAATAATGAGCCAAAAACATACATCACTACAACATCAAGAGAATTAACAAAACAGATGGAAAGGCTAAACGTAGAGACCACTCCACAAAAATCAATCATTACAGGTTTTAATGGACTAATTCTGGGATTTGCAAAAATGAATGAAATTCAAGGGATAGGAATGTATGGTGAACTAAATGAGCCCGAAATACCACAATATAGATCAGCAATTAGCATTATCAAAACCATAGAAAAATTGACATATAGAAAATTAGGAGACATAAGTCAATTGGAAATAATGGCTCAAGAGATTGAAAGAAAATTTAAAAATTAAATTTAATGAGATTTCCCAACTTCATGAGCCTCTGTGTTTTCATTATGGCAATCACAGCTACAAAGATGAGTTTTATGATTATTCATACAATCAATGCACTCAAAATGCTTTCTAGTTTCACATGCTGCACAAATCATTCTAACATCACTAAGAAATAGGAGAATTTGAGTTTTTTCTATTGTACAGTCTCAATACTTTACTTCACTTCGTTCAAGTAGATCATTTGTCAAATCCACATACCCTTGTGGATCTAATTCTTTAGCAAACCCTTTGTCGATATTAATCAGATATATCGAGTGAAGATGGGCATTCAAAATATCATCATATTTTATTGGCGGATTTTTGTAGTATCGATCACATAGATCTTTAATTCTCTGTACATCTTCTTTTTTTCGTGCATTTGGAGGCAATAGAAATATTTTAGAAATAGGCAACAATCCAACCACAGGAGTAGCTAAAGAAAACTTTGAGCAGTGTTGACTATACCTTGCAATCTTACTCATAATTCTTGCAGAGAAATAATCTATAGTATCCATTGCATGTTCAGGAGGAGTAAATCCAGTTTCAATTTCAATAATATGATTCCCCCCACCTTTCTTTGCAAAAATATCACAAACAAGAATGTCAGAAACGTCTTTTTCAACTTCAACAATAAATCCTCTAGAAATTAGATTACTTGCACAGATTATCTCCAAAATAGAATGATTGATTTTAACCAGGTTTTTCTTATACATTCCAATTAGTTGTTGGCCAACATAGTTTAGTTTAGAAACATCGTTTTCTTTTAGATTTTTTGAGAGTTTTTCAGACATTTCAAAAATATCATTACTGAATTTTTTCAAATCCATGATTTAAGATAGAGTGATTGCAGTGATTTAAGAATTAGCAGGGATTGTTAAATTGACAAAGTCTCAAGGCGTAAATCAAGTATAATTACTCAATTAAAATTGAAAATTAGCGAATTTTTATTCATACTTTGTCTTAACTGCAAAAATCAAAATTATCTCATGTGTTCAACAAATCCATAATCATAGGATTATTTTCATTTTTGATGCTATTTTCATTTATTCCTAATTCTCAGGCAGAGTTATGGGAATTCATAGTTGAATTAGATATGGAGAAAGGAGTAGTAAATTCAGGGGATACTGTAGTAGTAACAGGCAGAGTTGTAGACCACGCATATGAGCCTACCAGAGGAGTCGAAGTTCTAATCAGAACAGGTGCAGATACTACCAAAGCATTTACTGATACTGATGGAACATTCAGAGGAGAATTTGTAGATTTCCAGAGAGTTCCAGGTACATACATCGTCAATGTGGTAGCATCATGGTATGGTATGACAGGATTATCAAGTACTGAATTTCAAGTAAAAGGGGATGCCAGCCCAGTCTCAATATTACAGCAGCAATTATCAACTGATCAAGCAAGAAAATATCTAAGCTCAAATGAAAGTGATTTTGAAAAGAATCCAATAGGTCAAACTCTATTCAAATATTATCACGGATTACTAGACCAATTAATTGCAGAAAAGAAAGAAGCCAATAAACCAAATGAAGAGCAAATATTATTAGAACAACAAAGAAGGATTGCTGAAAATCTCAGAAATCAGGCAATTGAAGAATACAAGCCAGGTTATGGTACCTATGGAGGATACAAGTATGAGAATTACATAGCAGGCCTAAATCCAGAAATAAGAGATGTAGTGGTCAATCAATTGAGCTTTACTCAAAATAACTTTTTAGATGCTCAAAAAATCAGAGCCGAGATTATTGAGAATGGAGGAACATATGAAGAAGCACGACAAGCATATCTAGACAGATTAACAATTCCAAAAGAAATTCTTGAGAAATTTAATGAGAATAATCTAGAATCCGAAGTAGAATTAGAAAATCAAACTAGTGAATAATTGATAAATTCTAAACAAATTTTAATCGAAATTAAAAATTAAAACAGATTGAAAGTATACCATAAATCAACCTGCATTACCTGCAAAAAGGCAATTTCAAGTATAGAGAGGATGAAGATGGATGTAGAGGCACGAGATTTTTTCAAAGATCCTTTTACAGAATCTGAACTAAAAAAAATCATCAAAATGACTGGCAAAAAACCACAAGAAATGTTACGAAAGAGGGACAAAATGTACAAAGAATTAGAATTAGATAGCATCAAAAAGACAGATATTCAATTAATCAAGTTAATGGTAAAACATCCAGGATTGATTCTACGTCCAATTGTGATTACAAAAAATAAAGCACATGTTGGGAAAATAGATGTAAAAGATTTGAAATAATTTAATCAGACTTTTCTTTGAATATTCGAATTGCTTCTAAATGAGAACAATTTGCCTTTAGACCTTTTCCATGATGAAACTTGTAGAAATTTTTGAAGCCTGGGCATTCACAAGTATCAGAGGTCACAAAGTAGGATTTTTCAGGATCAGATGAAGACTTTATTTGAAATAAATCCTCTTCAATTTTTACCACACCACCACTTTCAACTAGTTTCTTGGCTTTTCTAATCGTATTTGCACTCATACAAAATTAATAAATCTCAAAGTTTTATTTGTTATTTTTTACATATTCATAAAATCTTTAAATTTTATGATCGTGTATAGTGAGATGGCGAGAGATTTGCTTTTCTTCCTCAGTAAAGCCTAGAATTCGTTTCACTCTCGTCTTTTTTTAAATTAGGATATTTTTTGAACTCTGCCAATTTTACCAGAATCTAATTCAACTTTAATTCCATGTGGATGAATATGGCTCGACGTAAGGATTCGTTTAACAGTTCCAGAAGTTAATTGTCCTGAACGTTGATCTTGTTTTTGAATAATTTCCACCATCATGCCAATTGAAATTTTATTTCTCGGAGGGACATCATTCATGACATTCAGCAACAATGAAAGATTCTAAATCTTTGTTTTATAAAATAAAGGAGTTTTGAAATTTACTCAAAACGGAATTTCTAATTTTTGTGGTTTTGGAAGCATTCTCTGCAATAAACAGGTCTGTCTTCTCTTGGTTTGAATGGTACTTGACAATCATTTCCACAGTCACCACATTTTGCGTCATGCATTTCTCGTGGTCTGTCGTCTCGATTACCAAATCTAGAACCTCTATCTCCACCAAATCTACCGCCAGATCTTCCTCCAAATCTACCGCCACCTTCTCTTGGTGCTGGTTTGTGATTTTGGAAGCATTCTCTGCAATAAACAGGTCTGTCTTCTTTTGGTTTGAATGGTACTTGACATTCATTTCCACAATCACCACATGTAGTGGTGTGCATTTCTCTTTCTTCTCTATCAAAGGACATGTCTTTCAAAATCTCTAGATTACTGTGTAGTAATAAACTGTGGGAAAAAACATCTATTGTTATAAACTAATTATCTACTTTCAGAATATTGGGCATGAAAAAATACATCGCCACAAGAATGGCTACAATGTTTGGGGTTTTGATGATTACATTATTGATTACAATTGCATTAGTAGGCTCCAATATGGATACTATTCTAAAACAAGGGATTGTTTTCCAAGTAAGATCTGAAATAACAGAGAACCCAGCCATTGCAGCGAGTTTTTCATCAGTAGATGAATTTGAAGGGTTTATTCAAAATCAGATTGACCAAAGAATACAAGTTTTAGGGCTTGATGAGCCCTGGTATTCACCTCAAAGAATTGGAGTAACCATGTACAAGATAATGCTATTAGATTTTGGAAATGCGACATTTCTAACTAGTGATGAAGGGTCTTCAGATGTAAAAGACATTCTCTTTGAAAAACTCCCCAGAACAGTTTTGTTATTTACAACTGCAACTATAATCATATCAATCATAGGGATATTTCTTGGTGCTTTTTCTAGCAGTAAAGTTGGTTCAAAAATAGATAGAATCACTTCAAGTTTTGCAATAATTAGTTCTAGTTTTCCTGTATGGTGGATTGGAATGTTGATGATATTTCTATTTGCATTTACATGGCAAATATTTCCTGCAAGGGCAACACCAGATATCCCATCATCAGATCCAACATATTTTCTATCACTACTATACCATATGGCATTACCATTAATTACAATTGTAATGATTGGGTTTGGCTCATGGGCATATTTGGTAAGAAATTTCATGGTAGGAATTATGCAAGAAGATTTCATCATGGCAAAAAAAACCATCGGAATTAAACAAAAGAAGATCATCTACACACATGCACTCAAAAATGCAGCCCCGCCGATTGTTACAATTTTAGCACTTAGTTTGTCAGGTTCTCTTGGAGGGGCAATAATCACAGAAGCTGTTTTTGATTGGCCAGGAATGGGAAGATTATACTTTGAAGCAATTACAGTGATGGATTTGCCAGTGATCATTGGTGCAACATATCTACTCACAGTATTTTTCCTAATCAGCATATTCATTGCAGATTTGCTTTATGGCTACTTTGATCCTAGAGTGAGGACTGGACAATGAGTAACATCACCCCTCAGGAAATAAAACAAGAATTCATGAAAAGCAAGATGGGGATTGTAGGGATTACCATTCTTTCAATTCTAATCATAACCTCAATCATTGCAATGATCAGTATTCCTGTTGAAACATTTCAAGAATGGAATAATCCAGGGAATTGGATTTCAAATCCCAAAGTGGCAATTCCAATTTGGGTAAATATTTTCATGACTGAAAAAATCCCCGAACATAAGATTTTGGAAAATCCAAGCATTAAGAAAATATCAAATGATGAGATAAACCTCACATCACATCAATTTGGATTAAATTTTGATTATGATAGTTTTCCAAATGATTTCATCTATGAATTCTCCTCAGAGTATTCAGGTTCTCCCCTACTAGAAATGTCAGTGATTAGACCAGACGGAATTAAACTAGATTTGCTAACAACATCACTACCATATTCTGATGGAGAGACAATACATAGTGAAAGAATTTTTTCTACAGATAATTCTATAAAGAAAAATCTCTTTTTGCAATCAGAAAAATTTGAGTTTGTATTTGAAAGACTATCTGCAGAAGACATTGTTTTTTCTAAAATCAACATAAATGAGCCTTTGAAAGGAAATTATATTTTCTTAATTGACATGTATGGAATGGATTCTAAAACTGAAATTCACGAATCAAAATTAATCATTGGAGGCAAGGCATTTGGAATAATGGGAACTGACGAATTACGACGAGATTTAGCAATTGGACTACTTTGGGGAACACCACTTGCATTGTTCATCGGATTAGTAGTTTCAATAGCATCAGTTGTGTCAGGTTTGCTTTATGGCGTGTATGCAGGATACAAAGGCAAAAAAACAGATGAAACCATGATGAGATTCAATGATGTAATTTACGCCTTACCAGCACTTCCATTTTTAATTATTCTTTCAGTTACAATTAGCAATAGTATTTTTGTCATGGTAGGGTTTTTGATGATTTTTGGATGGGTAGGCATTGCTAAAGTGGCTAGAAGTATGTCCCTTCAAATCAAAACTCGAGGATATGTAGATGCTGCAAACATGATGGGTCAAAAAGACTCCAAAATCATCCTAAAACATATCGTGCCACAATTATTGCCATATGCTTTTGCAAGCATTGCAATTTCAGTTCCAGCTGCAATTACAACAGAAGCAGGATTAAGTTTTCTAGGATTAGGAGATCCCTCATTTCCCACATGGGGGCAAATTTTGCATGATGCCAATACGTTTGGGGCAGCAGCTAGAGGGATGTGGTGGTGGATAATGCCCCCAGGAGTAATGATTGCAATTACAGGGTTGGCTTTTGTGTTTATCGGTAATGCACTTGATGCGATAGTAAACCCAAAATTGAAAAGATAATAAAATTAGAGATCAAATTTTCGAATTAATTCAATAGCACCATCATTTAGTTTTATTGAATAACATGCAGAATTTTCGTTATTAATTGCTGCCAAATTGTTAGCAAATACTTTTTTGCTGTGACCGCCTTCAGAAGCCTTATCAGATTCGTCAAAGCAAATTGACATTTGTTTCATGTTTTGGTTATTTTTCAAAAGAAATGCTATGAATTTTTGATAGTTATCAGTATCAACCCAATCAATGTTTTTCTCTTTACTTATTCCAATCCATATTTCAATAGAGTTTTGATACAGAACTTTTTTTCTTAATTCTTCTAATGCCATTTTTTATCAACTAAAAGTCCGCTTTTTGCATTTTGGAACCACATCGTGGACAAGTACCGCCTTTGTGTTTGTTGTTACAAACAAGGCAAACATATCGAACCCCACTAGATCCTCCTTGGGAACCAAAGAATCCACCACTGCCAGTTCCAGAAGATCCACCATAATTGCCGGCATTACTCATTTGCCTTCGTCTCATAATCATAGGCAGTAAAATGAAAATTGCCATTACTGCACCTATGCTGATATACCATGGAACGCCAAGGTATCCAAGACCAATTTGTAAACCAATACTAAATACCAAAGAAGCACCTAGAAAAAGATAATATCGTTTAAGCTGAGGATTCAATTCAATAAAAGTACCTTTAAAACGGATATAAAGTTTCTTCAGTTTTCTTCAGGCTGGTCAGCAGATTTTTTGTAAAATCATTCAATAAAAAGTGGAATAGCATTTCCATTACTATCCCATGCAAAAATGGAATCATCATCATAAGGAGATTTGACAATCATTGAAACTAATCCAAAGAAATTATGTAAATCAGTTACAGAAGGTTCTGCAGAACCACTT
>Ga0265306_10001059_pt1 | contig 13426 bp, 9 predicted proteins | sample Helome_3_FD_192493 | JGI IMG/M metagenome (GOLD analysis project Ga0265306, IMG submission 192493) | Marine sediment microbial communities from subtidal zone of North Sea - Hel_20160420 (Illumina Assembly) | ecosystem: Environmental > Aquatic > Marine > Subtidal zone > Sediment ...
TCGAGCCGGTGATCAGCACGATCCGGTCAGCCGTGGCCGAGTCGTCCATAGTCCATCCCCTCTGCATGTGGCCCACTACGAGGCAGAGCAGGGCCAGGCCCAGCATTTTCTGAAACACCGCCACACGGCCTCCCCGCCAATCATAGTTGGCTGTCAACGGAAGGCTCTTACAATAAGATGCATCGGGCTTCGGGGGAACGCCCGGACAGGGGGAATGTCAGGATGGAACCATTAGTTGCACGGGCCATGCGGATGACTGGCTTCGGCCTTGTTTCCGCTGGCTTTGGCCTGGCGCCTGCCATCGCGCCTGCCCAGGAGGTCTTCGAGGATATTGTCGTCAGCGCCCGCCGGCTGGACGAGAGCCTGCAGAAGATCCCGGTCGCGGTCTCTGTCATCGACTCGCAGCGGATCGAAATTGAAGCGGTGCGCGACCTCAGCAACATTGCCGACCTGACGCCCAGCCTGCAGTTCGACCAGGGATTCTGGCCCAATGACACGCGGGTCTCGCTCCGCGGCTTGTTTAATCGGGCCGGCCGGCCAAGTGCCGCCATCCTGGTAGACGGCATCGATGCTGGCAGCGAGCAGCTGGAGAGCGCCGGCGGCTCGGCGCTGCTGAATCAGCGCTTGCTGGACGTCGAGCGCGTGGAAATTGCAAAAGGGCCGCAGGTTGCCCTGTATGGCCGTGCGGCCTTTGCCGGCGCCATCAATTACGTCACGCGACGACCAACCATGGACTGGAGCGCCAACGGCAGCGCCGATATCTCACCCAAGGACGGCCGCCAGGAATTCCGCGCGTCCGTCTCGGGCCCGATCATCGAAGACACGCTCGCCTTCCGGGTCCTGGGCTCCGCCTACGGCCTCGACGGTTATTACGAGAACCCGAACACCGGCGACGGCGTGGGCGGCGGCGACAGCTATGGCGGCGGCTTCGGCCTGATGTGGACGCCGGCAGAAAGCCTGAACGCCTACCTCAACGTCACCTACAGTGATGACGAGTACGATCCTCCGGCCATCGCCGCGGTCAAATCCAATGCCGTACTCGGCCCGGTGGGCGGCAACCGCCTCGAAGCCGTGGTCGGCAAAATCTCTGCCCGTGAACGCGAAATTAACGCCTCTCCCGATCCGGTGAATCCATTCCGGGACTACCAGGGCACCGACGACGAAACCTGGCGCGCCAACCTGATCGTCAACTGGGAACTGGGTGGGTGGACGCTGGAGTCCCGAACCGGCTACCTCGACAGCGACCAGAAGCTCCGGCTCGACACGACACAGCAGTTTGGTTTCACGGCACCTTCGGCAGGCAATAACACCGACGGCAACTACAGGTTCAAGTATGAGCAGTGGCAACAGGAATTGCTGCTGCGACCCACGGTACCGGGGCGGTTCAACTGGCTGCTGGGCGCGCAGGTCTTCTCGGAAGATGCGTCCGACCGCAACGACAGCCGGCTGTGGTTCCGCGACCCGGACAATGCCAATTGCGCCCTCGGCTCGCCGTGTTCGTATGCCGACACCAGCCCGTTCGGCAAAACCATCGACCGCAATACCGACAGCTATTCGGGGTTTGGCCTGCTCGGTTTCGATGTCACTGAACAGCTGACGGTGACTGCCGAGGCGCGCCTGATCTACGACAAAGTCAAAGTCTCCGCCGACACGGCAGCAAGCCTTGCCAACACGTTGACCCCGCCTAATTTCCTGTTGCCGCTCGGGCCGCCGCCGAACGACGATGTGGACGACACGAACTTCGTGCCGCGCTTCACGATGGACTATTCTCTTGGTGACTCTGCGCTGGTCTACGTGTCGGCGTCCAAAGGCATAAAGCCGCCCACGTACAACGTGACCGACCTGACAGAACCTGATATCAACCAGGTCGGCAAGGAAGACCTGTGGACCTACGAGGTCGGCGCGAAGACCAGCTGGTTCAACGGCCGGCTGACCGTGAATGGCGCCGCCTTCTACAACGACTACCAGGACCAGCAGGTGCTGGTTCAGTTTGTCGCGCCCCCGACCGCAATCATCCCGATTCCACGCTCCGGTTCGGTCAACGCTGCGGAAACCGACATCTGGGGTGTCGAAATCGAGGCATTGTGGCGGCCTGACGAATTCTGGACCGTGTCGGCGAGTTACGCTTACACAGAGGGGGAATATGACGACTTCAACCTGGCGGAGATCCAGGGGCCTGACAATCCGCTCTCCACCAGCAACCAGGTCAAGGCCGGCAACATCGATGCAGATTTCTCCGGTAATGACATTGCCGGCATTCCGGACCACGCCTTCGCTTTCCTCACCCGCTACGATCGCCAGGCGCCCTTCGGCACAGACTTGAACTGGTTTGCGCAGCTAACGGGCAACTACCAGGGCGAACGTAAAGCGGATATTGCCAACCTGGTCACACTGGACAGCTACTGGCTGGCAAATCTGCAGCTGGGTATCGGCGACGATACCTGGACCCTGATCGGTTATGCAGAGAACCTCTTCGACGACGACACGGTGCGCTACGCCCAGGAATTTATCGACCAGGAAAAGGGCTTCGTTCCCTTCATCAATTTTGCCTACCCAGTGGCCTACTACGCGTATCTGCCGCAGCCCCGGACCATCGGCCTGCGGCTGCTGTTCAGAACTCGCTGAAGCACGGTGCGCAGCATCTTGCTGCGCAACAGCACAGCGCATCAGAACGCCGAATTATGTGACCCCGTTCATCGCGGCACGCCGCCCGCAGGGCCAAACTGCGCCCTGTATCGGGAGCTGCGTACAAACCATGTATATCAAGCACTTCAGGCTGAAGGGGCGGCCCTACGCACCGGGTCCGGAACCCCAGTTTTTCGTACCGAACCCGGCGGTCGGTGCCATCGCCACGCGGCTCGCCGAAGTGATGACCGGCAGCGGCTCGATGGCCGTGGTGTCTGGCGGCCCGGGTGTCGGCAAGACTGCCCTCGTTGCCCACGCTGCCAGCCAGGCCGGTGACGACGCCGTCGTTGCCTGGGCCGACCTTCGGCAGCTGGAACCGGAAAGCTTATTCGACCAGTTGTTGCTCAGCCTCGGCAAGGAAGCCGGCGACGGCAGCGGAGCCCTGTCGGCACACCGGCTGCGGCTGGCCGTCAGCGAACAGAATCGCGCCGGCCAAAGTGTCACGGCGGCGGTAGATGTCGGCACTGTCACGGCCGAGCGCGCTAAGCGCCTGCTGCGCCTTGCACACCTGATGGGCGATGGGTCCACGGGCCTGAACCTTTTGCTGATGGGCCCCCATACTCTGCACAAGGTGCTGGATGTCCCGGGCATGATTCACCTGCGCCAGCGGGTCTGCATCCGCCACCGGGTGCGGCCGCTGACCGAAGATGAGACCCGCAAGTACATCGGCGAGGGTCTTGGCCGGGTTGACGGCGATCCGGGCGCATTGCTCGACGACGACGTCCCTGGGCTGGTCTATCGCTATGTGGCGGGCGTACCGCGCCTGATCAACACCATGATGGACATGGCACTGGCAGAAACCGCGCTTCGGGAACTCCCGCGTGTCACTGCCGATGCGGTCAGCCAGGTTGCCCAGGCCCTTGGCTGGCGAACCCTCGGCGGCAAAGCACCGACGCCGCGCCCAACGGCGGCCAAGGCGGCTGCGGCCATGCCAGCTGCGGCCCCTGCGGCGCCAAGGCCGGCCAAGTCAGAATCCGCTTCACCGAAGCCTGCGGCCGAAAACGCCGCCGCATCGAAAGCGTCGGAAACCGCCAGCGAACCGTTTGCGGATCTTGTCACAACGCTGGATACGGCCGTGGCTGCTCCCGAAGCCAAACCGGCGGCAGAGGCAGCCAAGTTTGAATCACCCATCCCGGGCATGGGCCTCGCCGGCGTGCCCGAGATGGATCCTGAAGACACCAGCGCCACGGGCATGCTGCGCCTGGAGGACCTGGACGAACGATTCGCCGAACACGTCTTCAGCGAAGAAGGCAGCTGATCCGGGGCCGGCTCCGGAGCCGGGCGCCGCAGCGCAGGTCACCCAACTCAAGCGCCGACGAACAGCCGGCAGGCGTGTGCCATTCACGCCGGCCGTGCTCAGGCGACGAAGCGCGCCGCCGTCGTGTCCAGGGTCGCCAGGTTGATGGCGCCCAGATACTCGGCGTCATAGTCACCTGACTTCATTGTCTTCTTGATAATTCCTTCGAGATTGGGCCGCTTCTCAGCCGGGCCTTCACCCTTGCCGAGTCCGCCACCGAATTCGACGAACGCCTCGATACCCTGGCTCATTGCCGTCTGCAGGCAACCTACCCAGTTCACCGGGTTAAACAGCTGGAAGAACAAACGGGTCCGAACGGCATCCGCATCACCGTCATGGGGCTGGGCGCTGTAATTTGACAGCACCGGGTAGCCGGGCTTGCGGAACTCGGTCTGCTCCAGCACGCCGCGGAATTCCCGCGCGGCGGCCACCATGAGATAAGTGTGAAAGGCCCCTTCCGTTGCCAGGGGCACGGCGCGCTTGCGCGGCATGTGCTCCGCCGCCCATGCCACGAGGGCTTCCAGGTCGGCATCGCGGCCACCCACCACTGTCTGTTCGGGCAGGTTGCAACTGGCCACCTGGCAGTAAAAGCGGTCGGCCACCTCTTTTGCCGTCGCCTGGTTCACCGTCAGGGCCACCATGCCACCCTCGCCATGCTGCCCCATCAAGTCGCCGCGGGTTCGCACGAGCTTCAGTCCGTCTTCCAGGCTCAGGCTGCCGGCAGCCACCAACGCAGTGTACTCACCGAGGCTGTGCCCGGCCGCAAGGGCCGGCTGCACCGCACCACCGGTGAGTTTCTCGAAGACGCGCAGGCACGCAATCTCGTGCGCCAGCAATGCCGGCTGGGTATTCCGGGTCAGGCCGATTTCGTCCTGCGGGTCTTCGAAGGAAAGTTGCTGGACATCAAAGCCGAGGGCGGCGGAAGCCCGTTCGTAAACTTCCCGCACCTCGGCATGGGCCGCATACAGATCGCTCCCCATGCCGCGGTACTGGGAACCCTGCCCCGGAAAAACAAACATGACCCGTCGCGCGGACATGGCTCGGCTCCCCGATCAAAGGGAGCCGAGCATAAGGCCCGCACTGAGTCGGTACAAGGGATTACGCAGCCTCGCGGGCTCCGAGCCACTGCTCCAGATCATCGGCGCCACCGATGTGCTCGCCGTTGACGAAGACCTGCGGAAAAGTGTCGGCGCCGGGCAGTGAAAACACGATCACCGTGCGCCCTTTGAACAGCTCATCCGTGCTGACATCCACCCACTGGCTGCCCAGCCGGGTGCGGAAGGTGGTTGCGGGCACTCTTTGCCCTTCGCGACTCTCAGACATTTCTGACTCCTTTAGTGTGGGTTAACCAAATGATTTAACTGGCCAGCATGCTGCGCAACATCCACGCATTCTTCTCATGGATCTGCATGCGCTGCGTCAGCAAATCGGCCGACGGTTCGTCGTTAGCCTCGTCAACCCGGGGAAACACCGAGCGCGCGGTACGCACGACCGTCTCCTGTGCGTGGACCAGGTTCTGCAACATTTTCTCTGCGCTCGGCACCGAGTCTTCCTCGGGAATCTCGGTCAGCGCCGCGTAAGCCTTGTAGGTGCCTGGCGCCGGGAAGCCCAGTGCGCGGATGCGTTCGGCGATTTCGTCGACTGCCAGGGCCAGTTCCGTGTACTGCTGCTCAAACATCAGGTGCAGCGTGTTGAACATCGGCCCGGTGACGTTCCAGTGGTAGTTGTGGGTTTTCAGGTACAAGGTGTAACTGTCCGCCAGCACTCGTGACAGCCCGTCAGCGATGGCCTTGCGGTCCTGTTCGGCGATGCCTATATCGATGCTCATGTTTTGCTCCCTCCTCTTGCCTGCGAGGCACACGGTGCCCGCTCCCGTTTTCAGGCCACAACTATAGTTACGCCATATCTTTTTTAAAATCGAATGTTTCTAATGTAATATTCGTTTTTATGGATGATCGACGGAACCGCCCCGGCCACGAGCTGGGCAGCTGGAAACCCTCCCAGCTGCCTTCCGTGCGCCAGCTACGCTATTTCGTGGCCCTCGAGGAGGCCGGCCATTTTGGCCGGGCTGCCGAGGCCTGCAACGTGTCCCAGTCGGCTTTCAGCGTGGCCATCCGTGACCTGGAGACCTTGCTGGGCGTATCCCTGGTCGACCGCAGCAACCGCTCGGTGACCATCACACCCACCGGCCGCGACGTGGCCGCCCAGGCACGGCTGTGCCTGCGTGATCTCGGGCAGATTGCCGACCTGGCGGCGCGCCGGCAGGGGCCGATGACTGGCCCACTGACCCTCGGGGTTATACCGACCATTGCCCCGTTTGTGCTGCCGAAATACCTGGCGAAGCTGCGCCGGTTATACCCGGCTCTGCGCCTGTTCATTCGCGAGGCCCAGACCGATGAACTGGTCAAGGCAATGGACTCCGGGGAACTGGATCTTGTGCTGCTGGCGCTGCCCTACCCGCTGCCACGCCTCACCACGATGCCGCTGTTCAAAGACCACTTCCTGCTCGCCTGTCGCGAAGGCACCGAGCTGGTGGATCCCGAAACCTTTGCCGTCAACCGGGTGACGGCGGGCAGCATCCTGCTACTGCAAGACGGTCACTGTCTGCGCGATCAGGCCATGGCCGCCTGCCGGGTGCAGAAACTGGAAGCGGTGAACAGCTTTGCGGCTTCCAGCCTGCTGACCCTGCTGGCAATGGTGGACGGTGATCTCGGCGTCACCTTCCTGCCGGAGATGGCGGTAGGCTCAGCGCTGTTGAAGCAAACCCGCATTCGCACGTGGCCGCTAAAGCGCGGCGGGTATCGGGAGATTGCGCTGGCGTGGCGGCACAACTCCTCGCGGGAGGACGAATTCCGGGAACTGGGAGAGCGGATCCGCGAGCTGGCTGCCCCGACCGCGCCGGACTGACTCAGCCGGGCAGACCGCGAATCTCTGCACCGATAATGCCGATGCCGCGACGCACGGCGTCGGGATCCTGCGCATAGCTGAGACGCAAACACTGGTGTTTGTGCTCCCAGTCATCACTCAGGCCCGGGAAAAAATGCTGGCCCGGCAGGACATACACACCGCGCGCCTTCAGGCGGGTGTAGAGCTCGGCACTGGTGATCGGGAGCTCCGGCAACCACAGCCACAGAAACAGTGCGCCCTCCGGCCGGTGTATGTAGTAATTGCAACCGGCCAGCGCATCGTGCAGCCAGCCCAGCGCTTGCTCCATGCGCGCCTGGTAGAAAGGCCGGATCACGTCGCGGCTCAGCGCCATGATCTGCCCGCTCTCCACCAGTTCCCGGGCCAGCACCGCGCCAACGCTGCTGACAGCAAGGCTCAGCACGGCGTTCAGACCGGTCAGCGCTTCGATGATCTCCGGGCGCGCCACCACGATGCCGGTGCGCGCGGCAGGCAGGCCAAGCTTCGACAGGCTCATGCACAGAATCACGTTTTCATCCCAGTACGGCGTCACGTCCGTGAACACTATCTGCGGAAACGGCAGCCCGTAGGCGTTGTCGAGAATCAGCGGAATGTCCCGGTCGCGGGCCAGCCCCGCCAGGCGCTCGACCTCCACGTCCGTCAGCACATTACCGTTGGGGTTGGTGGGGCGTGACACGCACAGCGCGGCCACGTCGTCGCCGATCTGCAGGCCGTCGAAGTCCACGTGGTACTTGAACTGCCGGTGGTCGAGATGCTCGATGGTCGGCCGGCGGGCCACGAACAAATCATCCCGCAAACCCAGGTCCGAGTAGCCCACGTACTCCGGCGTCAGCGGCAACATCACGCGCCGCCGCGAGCCGTCGTCGAATTCGCCGGCCAGCAGGTTGAACAGGAGAAAGAAGCCACTCTGGCTGCCGCCAGTCAGCGCCACCTGTTCCGGACCGACAGGCCAGCCGTACTCGCGCCGGAGCAAAGCCGCCAGCGACGTGCGAAAGCGCATTTCGCCGCCTGGCGCCGGATAGTCTGCCAGCATGCGGCGCAGCTCGCGGGGCTGGTCGGCCACCGCGTGCAGGCGCGCTGCCAGTAAATCCAGCACCGCGGGAATATGCGCAGGATTCCCGCCGCCGAGCATCATCACCGGGGTATCGCTGGCCATGGCCTCGCCGAGGTCGTCCATGAGCTCGCGCGCGCCCGTGTAACGCGTGTAGCGCTTGCCGAAAGAGGAAAATTCCACCGCTTTCAGACCTTGCGGGTCCGCTCGGCCGCAATGGAAATATCAGGAAACCAGGTCTGCTCCGTGCGCCGGCCCTTGCGGTCCAGCTGCGTGATGACCGCATCCAGCACGAAGGGCCGACCCTCGCGCATAACCCCGCGGGCGCGGTCCAGGGCCCCGCGAAGCTCGTCCGGCGCCGATACGGTGGCAGCCTCGATGCCAAAACTGTTGGCAAGGCCGGCAAAGTCCACCACCGGGTTACCGAGCCAGCAGGTGATGTCTTTCCAGAGCTCGCGCGTTTCCTTGTTGCGCATGAGCGGCGAGCGATCCTGGATGCGATTGCGCTCGTTGTCGTAACTGCGATTGTTGAATACCACAATCAGGGTTGGAATGTCGTAACGTGCCGCCGTCCACAGGGCCTCGATCTGGCCGAACAACAGCGCACCGTCGCCCACCAGGCAGACCACTTGCCGGTCCGGCTGGGCCACCTTCGCACCCATCGCTGCGCCGAGCCCCCAGCCGAGCGCAAAACCGGTGGTCTGCCCGATGAGCCACTTGCGTTTCGGACCGAGGTCCAGCCATTCGAAGGGCGTGCGGTAATCCAGTTCCGCAATGATAATTGCGTCGTCTTCCAGCGCCTCCTCCAGTTCGAAGGACACGCGTTCCCAGGACAAAGGGCTGGCATTCCAGTACTCGCGGCTCTCCGCAAGGCGCTTGTCGTCCGCCTTCTTCTGGGCCGCCCGCGCGGCCTCGAGACGCGGTTCGGCGAGACTGCGCAGGCGCGATGCGGTCGCCATGGACTTCAGCGCATCAGTAAGTTCGCTGATAGTCTCGCCCATGCCGGCTGCGATAGCGATGTCCGTCGGGTACGTATTCGCTATGGTTTCGTACTCGATGCGCGCATGAATATTCATCGCGCGACTGGGTACCGGCGCAGTAAACAAGCCGGGGTCGGGCGCGGGTGCACCGAGATTCAGAAACACGTCGGTCTTGCCCAGCCCGCGCGGCAGGCCAAGGCCGTAGTAACCGGCAAACAGCGGATTGCGGAACGGAAAATCACCGTACACGCTGAAACCCTGCGCCACTGACGCCCCGAGCAGCTCGGCCAGGGTCACCAGTTCATCGTTGGCGCCGGCGCGTGTGACTTCGGCACCGGCACAGATCATCGGCTGTTTTGCTTCCAGCAGTGCCCTGGCTGTGGCTTCGATCAGCTCCGGCTTCGGGCGCATTTCCACCGGTACGTGGAAGCTCGACTGGGGATAGACCCTGGTTCGCACACCCGGCGCGCCGAGCATATTCAGCGGAAAGCGCACATGCACCGGTCCACCGGGTGGCGTGCCGGCCACTTTCATCGCCCGGCGCGTCATCTCGCCGATCTGGCGGGTGTTATCCACCTGCCACACCCACTTGGTGAACTGGTTCATCGGCTCAAGCCAGTCCTGCATCTGCTGAAACGCATCGCGGCCAGGCAACTCGTTACTCGGCCCGTCGGAGAACACCGCAATGGCCGAGCGGTCTTTCCAAGCGTTGTACAGGTTGTTCATCGTGCTCGGGATGGCAACACCAGGCACAAACAGCACCGCGGTCTCGCCGCTGGCGAGTTCGTAGCCGTGGGCCATGCTGGTGGCCTGGGATTCCGCAATGGACAGGATCATTCGCGTGTCGGACTGCAGCGCCAGCGCGTCGAAGAACGGCGACATGCCGGTGGCCGTGGTGCCGAAGATGTTGCGTACGCCGCCCGCCTGCAGCGTGGCCAGCATGACCTCCGAACCTGTGCCCTCCATGCGCACGCCTGCAGCCGCCTTGCCGGTGCTGGCCTGGGCCAGGGCCCCCACCACCGACTGCACCGCGGTAGCGCTGAAGCCGAGCGCCGCGAGACCGGCGCCGAAATCGCGGCGCGACAGGCGTTGATCGACAAACTGCTTGACGAGATCGCGCACTACATTCACTCCATCAACAGCGCTGCCCGGAGCAACTCTAAACCCGGGGCACGGCAACCCGATGGGCCATCGTCGGCGACATGTGCTGCGCCGTGACCTTAGTTGCCGCCGAATCGATAACTGCCCCGCACCCCGATCACGCGCGGCGGGCGGAGGAAGGCTGACCGGTAGAGCGGCAGGTCAACCATCACGATATCTGCCGGCGGCGGGGTCTGCTCGACAATATCGATACCACTGCCCAGCACGAAACAGCAGCCCAGGCCGGGGCCGCCCCCGGTGGATTGCGTGGTGTCGTCATCGAACACGTTGTTGATATACACCAGCGCGTCCCAGTTAGCGCCCTGCACACCGATACGGAAGTCGGTGTTCCAGATATCGTCGGTGAAGGAGATATTGGTCTCGTCCGTGTAGCGCTTGTCCACCCACTGCAGATCCGTTTCGACGAACAGTCCCACCTCCCCGAACAGGCCGCGCTGAAATCGGACCTGCCCGGAGAAGGACCCATCCGGTGCGTTCTCCAGGTCGTTATCGCTGAAATCGATCTCGCAAAGGTCCGGCTGCCCACCCGGCTCGGACGCAACCGGTACACAGTTGCCGGCTGACGATGTGCGCACCGAACTGCCGGTGCGCACGCGGAAGTCTTTGTACTTAGAGTCCAGGAACTGGTAGCCGGCGGACAAGGTCCAGTTACCCCCAATAAAGGGTGCGATTGGGGCCCATACGACATCGATCTCGGCACCCCAGACCTGCGCCGCACTCGCGTTCTCGATCTTCGATACCAGGCGGCCATCGTTACCCAGCGCCGAGGTCAGCACCTGTTTGTCTGTGAAGTCCTGGAAGAACAACGCGCCGTTCACACGCAGCGTGCGGTCGAACAGATCGCTCTTCGCACCGAGCTCCCACGCGTCCATCTTCTCGGGTTCGAACGCCGCGATCTCGCGGTCGAGAAACGACGACCCGATGGTCAGCGTGCTGAACCCGCCCGGCTTGCGGGCCTTGGACCATGACGCAAACAGATTGATGTTGTCGGTGGCAGCCCAGTCGATCGCCACTTTCGGCGACCACCAGCTTTCCTGGTCGTTCAAGCCCGCAACGCACCAGGGGTTAAAAGTGTCGATCCCATCGGCGAAACCATCGCCGTTCACGTCGTCCGATGGACCGAAATCAATGGAACGCTGCACGCGGGCCGGATCCTGCTCTATGCAAATCTCGGGGATATTGGCGATCAGACCGGGCCCGTCGTCAGGATCCTGGGCATCGAAAGAGTCGGCGAAAAAGTTCCCGTCCGCCAGCCACTGATCAAAGGGCTCGCACGCACGGAAGAAGATACCGCAGGGATTGAGGCCACCGGGCCCGCCCGACGCCCCCGGGTCGTAAGGCAGCGGGCCGGCGACATCGATTTCCTCCCAGCTAAAGCGGCCCTCCAGGGATAGTGTCCAGGTTGGAGCGAATTCGAAGTCCACCACCCCGTAGAAGGAGTAGTGATCGGTTTCACGATTCGCCGGACTCGCCACGCCGCTGCGAAAATCGCTGGCGGCCTGCTGGTAGGGCAGGATGCTGGTCTCGGTATAGCCGGGACACCCATCGTCGATGCCAGGAAGTGGAATTCCCGCAGGGCTGCTCCAGAAGCAATGGCTGCCGGAACCCTGCGCGGTGATTGACTTGCTGTCGTTATCTACGTCCTCATGCCAGTACTGACCGCCCAGGGACAGGTTCAGTGGGCCCTCAAAGTCCGTGGCGTAGCGCAGCTCGAAGTTAAACTGTTCCGTCTTCTTTTCGTTATTGAAGGAAAAGGTATTCACGTTGCCGTCGCGAAATTCGTTCGTGGACGGGACGCCGAAGGAATTCGTGTCCTGCGTCTCGTCGTTCTGGTCGCGCAGGTAGCCGAGCCACATGTTGAAGCTGCCTTTCTCCAGCGCCCACTCGGCGTTCAATGCAACCCGCCAGTAATCCCGGTCGAAACCCTCGTAGTCCTGGCCGGGTTTTCGCGGATCCGTGCCAATGAACGGTTGCGTCAACTCGTCGCCGTCCGGAATTTTGCCCGTCGTCGAAAAGACCTGGGCCTCGCAGTAGGGGTATAGAAAAGGGTTCGCCGCGATCACTGCCGCATAGTCGGCATTGGTGGCGGTAGCCGGGTCGGGGAAGCCCAGTGAGCTGGCCAGTTCCGGCGCCACGATGCGCCGCGCCCGCTCGACGATGGTCCGGTCGCTGGGCGTCGTGGCCTGGGTCGAGATGGCCTGGATAAAACTCGGATAGCACTGCGTGATGTCAGCGCCCGGCACCACCTGCCCCTGGGCGTTGGTATAGGTCGGGAAGGCCTCGTCCGGCACGGTCGCCACCGTGTTGAAGGGCAGGAACGTCTGGGCCGACGGCTTGCCCTCGTCATGGGTGTATTCCGCCCGAAAATTCAAAGCCAGTCCGTTGTCGAAGGCCGAACGTGTACTGACAGAGAAGCCGTAGCCTTCATCGTCGGCGAGCGTATCCGTCGTCAGCTGGTTGTTGTAATAACCACCCTCGTCCCAGGCGGATGCATTGAAGCGCACGGCCAGCTTTTCAGCGAAGATCGGGAAGCTAAGGCCCGCATTCAGGCTGTACTGGTCCTTGTCATTGCCGTCCACCGACACGTCCCACTCGAGAGTGTCCGATGGCTTCTTGGTGATGTATTGAATGGCACCCGCAAAGGCAGCGCGCCCATACAAGGCTGTCTGCGGCCCTTTCAGGACCTCGATGCGCTCCAGGTCCATCAGCCGCGTGTTGATCAGCAGCGATCCGCCGGAACTGGTAACGGCCTCGCTGGACAAGTCGATGCCGTCCACGAGCACCGCCACATTCTGCCGGCCGCGAGTCGGGGCCAGCCCGCGGATCGTGATGCGCGTGTCGCTCTGGGTGAAGGACTCGTCGAACTGCACGCTCGGCGTGAACTTGGCCACATCGGCGATGTTGGTGATGCCCTTGCGCTCAATATCTTGTGCGGTAAAAGCGGAGATGCTCATGGGCACGTCCTGCAGGCTTTCCTCCTTCTTACGCGCCGTGACCACCACCTCTTCCATCTGCCCCCAGGCGGGCAGGCACAGTCCAGCGAGGGCCAGCCCGACCAAGGTATACGCCACGGCTTGCTGCTGCGGCGCTGCATAACGTCCCATCAAGCGTTCCCCCCCCACGTGACGGCGCCCCCGCGCTGCACTCCCTAAAAGGTCATAGGAATATGACATTTTGCCTTAGGCAAGCCAAGCCCCACGCTTTGGCGCCACGGCCCTGATCGTTAACCAGACATTACCCGGTTGACGGGGGAACGCAACTGGCGCCAACACGCCGACCGGAGCCGGCGGCCGTCACCACTGCGCGGACCGTTTAATTCCAGCGGGT
>Ga0265306_10001061_pt1 | contig 13416 bp, 17 predicted proteins | sample Helome_3_FD_192493 | JGI IMG/M metagenome (GOLD analysis project Ga0265306, IMG submission 192493) | Marine sediment microbial communities from subtidal zone of North Sea - Hel_20160420 (Illumina Assembly) | ecosystem: Environmental > Aquatic > Marine > Subtidal zone > Sediment ...
CGGTGGTCGCGGGCTTGGAATAACAGCGCGTGGAGCGCGGAAGGTTAGTTGGGCGAGAAGGCTTGGAAGGATTGTTCGTTCTTCCAAAGCGACCAGAGGACCGAGGCGAGTTTTCGTGCGATGGCGCAGCAAGCTTTTTGACGGCCAATGCGCTCGACGAGGTTTTGGCCCCAGCGTTGCAGGGCGCTGTCCTTCTTGCTGAGCAACAGCGCGTTCGCGGAAATCGTGAGCGCCCACCGGGCTTGGGCGTTGCCATGTTTGGTGATGCGCCCTCGGCGTAGGGTAGCCCCCGATTGATAGAGACGTGGGACAAGGCCGAGGTAGGCGCCAACGGCGCGTCCTGAGCGGAAGCGATGCGGGTCCCCGATGGCCAAGACGGTCGGATCTTCCCAATTCCTGGTTGAAAGGTCGGAGTGCCTATGCTTCCCTCGGGCCTCCGGCATGCGCGAAACGGTTGAACAGTGGCTGCGGCTAGCAGGGTTGAAAGACTTGGCGCTCGAAGTGTCGACCACGCTTGTTCTGCTGTGCGCCGTGTTGGCGCTGGCCTTGGGCGTCGATTTCGTAGTCCGAAAGGTCCTGCTCCGCCTTGGAGCCGCGCTTGCCAAGCGCACTCGGGCCACGTGGGACGACAAGCTTCTTGAACACCGGGCAGTTCACAGGAGCGCGCACATCGCTGGGGCGTTGGTCGTCTACGCGCTAACGCCCGCGGTTTTCGCGAACTGGCCCACGCTCAGCGCGATAATCCACAACGTGCTCGAAGCGTATGTGGTGCTGGTGGCCTTGTTGGCCATCACAGGAGCGCTTCGAGCGTTTTTGGACGTCTATCAAAGCAACCATCCGGAAAGCCGAGTCCCGATGCGCGTGTTGGTCCAAGCGACGACCATCGCCATGTGGTTTATCGGTTTGATTATCGTCGTCGCGATTCTCATCGATCAATCGCCGACTGTCTTGTTAGGCGGACTTGGGGCGATGACCGCGGTACTAGCGATCGTTTACAAGGACTCGCTGCTTGGTTTCGTCGCCGGCATTCAAATCGCATCGAACGATCTGCTTCGCAAAGGAGATTGGATCGAGATGCCCGATTACAACGCCGACGGCGACGTGACCCAGATAGGGCTAACGACCATCAAGGTGCAGAACTGGGACAAGACGATCACGTCGATCCCGTCCTATGCAATCATTACCGCTAGCTTCAAGAATTGGCGCGGGATGAGCGAATCCGGAGGGCGGCGCATCAAACGCGCGATCCAAATCGACATGAACAGTGTTGAGTTCTGCACGCAGGACATGATCGATCGGTTTCGCAAAATCGACGACCTGAAAGACTACATCGACGAAAAGCAAAAAGAGCTCGAGGATTGGAATGCGAAACGCAAGATCGACGACAGTGTGCTCGTCAACGGCCGACGCATGACGAACCTCGGGACGTTCCGAGCTTATCTAGTCTCGTATCTTCGAAACCATCCGATGATCAACCAAGACATGACTTTCCTCGTGCGACAGCTGCCACCGGCCGCTGACGGTTTGCCGATCGAGATCTATGTGTTCAGCGGGGACAAACGCTGGGCGGCGTACGAGGACATCCAATCGGACATCTTCGATCACGTCCTGGCGGTGATCCCTGAGTTTGACCTGCGGGTGTATCAGCATCCAAGCGGGAAAGACGTCCAGGAAGTTGCTTCCTTTGGACAAGGGCTCGGTGCAGTCCGCCAGAATCGCGGGGGTTAGGCCCGTGTCCGGCGGCACCACCCGCCCTGGCGAACGCATGTCCCGCTTGTTAGCTTGAAGTGGGGACGATTCCCGGGGGTAACAAATGGGTGAAGCAGCAATTTCGAGCATGCCGCCAGCGATGCGGCCTGGCGGTAAAGTCGTCGTCGACGTGGATCACGCGGCGTACGTGATGCAGGGTCGACTCGCGCAGATTCGGCGGGCGCTTGGCGTCGTTCGACAGGAGCTCTCGTCAAATGGCGCGCACGCCGCGACGGGAAGGGATGCGTGCCTCGGTGCGGTGCAAGGCGCGATGACCGGGCCGCCGCTCGAGGTGTCGCCCGCCCTGTTCAAGAGGGTGCTGGCCGGCTGGATCGACCAAGGCCTTTTCGGACTCGAGGATCCGACGAAGTCCGACGAGTAGGCAGCGCGAGCTCAGTACCCACCTCCGCGTTTGAACCTCTGCCAAGCCCTGCAGGGTGTCCCATACCGTTTGTCGATGTAGCGAAGCCCCCAGGCAATTTGCGGCCAAGGGTTGGTTCGGTGATCGACGCCGTAGGCCTCTCCCCAATCGCTCATCTTGTTGCACGGGTAGGCCTGCGGGATGCCGCACGCGCCGGTTCGCTTGTTTCGTGCGCGGTGATTCCAATGACTCTCGGCCTGCCACAGGTCATCGAGGCACTGAAGCTGTGTCGCGTTGTCCCAACGGTTGTATTCTTTGCGAATCAGCTCGCGCGCGATTGCCTTGTTCTGTGCGGGCGTGTTACTCGACGCCTGCGCCACAGACGAAGTGCTCGAGCCCCGGCCTCCGCACGCGACGACCGCCACGACCACCAAGCACATACAGATGCCAAGACTCGCTCCAGAAGCCAATCGAACTTCCATTCGGCGCAGATCCTAGCGACGTTGCCCACAGCTCGGCAAGCCGCACGGCGAACCGGTTGTGTTGTCGGATCTTCCCTCTGTTTCGGCCTTCACGTGCCGCAGCACGCGCAGGTGGATCTGATGGACGATCTGGTCGGCGATTAGTGACCAGTAACTGAACGGGGCGAGATCGAGCTCGTACCAGGTGCTGCCTTCGAGGCGGGTTTTGCCGTTCGGCAGCTCGATGAGCCGGAACTCGCCGCGCGTAGACCGGAAGTAACCGTCTAGGTGTGGCGGGTGGATATGCGCGTAGGGACTCCACTCTTGCATCGGCGGCGGCTGGGCTTCGACGTCGAAGGTGGTTTCGAAGCCGGCCATGAAGGGAAGCGCCAGCATCAAGGCGGCCATGCCCGCGGTGGGAGGTCTGCGCCTGCCGGGCCCCGAGGCAGCTCCGGCCGCAATCGCGCGCCCAACGGCGGCGCCGGCCGCAGCCATCCCTAGGGCGGGGGCCAGGATCATCGCGATGCAGACGATGCCCTCGATTCCAAACAGGAGCATGACGCCCGCGCTCAGGACAATTGCGAGAAACGCGGTCGATAGCGTTTGGGTCGTCGAGACCAGACCGTCCCGGTTGGTAAGGAAGCCGGCTACCAGACCGATCACCAAGGGCGTGCCGAGGAACAGGGAGGTTCCATATTCTTTGAATACCCTCACCGAAATGAAAAGCATCGCCAGGCTCAGCAACACACTGAAGAGCAAGCTCATCAGCGCATTGGCCAAGGGTACGGGCATTTGCTCGGTGCGCTCGGGAGGCGACCACGTTCCGCGGGATGGCGCGAAGCACAATACGGTGATCATGATGTAGTTGGCCAGAGGAACGACGAACCAGACCCCCGACCAGGGGCTGAAGCCGGCATCGGCGGCGCGCCGAACGCTCATGGTGAGGCCGATCCAAGCAAAGGGCAGCGTGTACGCGACCATCACGTAGGGCAGCCAGGAATTGGCTGCGGTCCCGAGGACGCTGTCGCGAAGTATCGCGGACGGCGTGAGGTACGCGAGGAGGCTCCAGCTCGCTCCGGCCACGACGCGAACGATCGTATAGTCAAGCGCGTATTTGAAGGTCGCGAGGACTAGACCCGCGATGACGTAAGTGCGGCGGTCGACGGGTTGGCGAAGCCCAAAGAGTAGGGTCAGAACGCGCACGGGCGAGAGGATACCTTGATGCTAACCCGTTACCAGCAATTGAGGCCGCTCCCCGCCCAGGTTGATGTTCGGTCGTCATCTGTCGGCGGCCGCCACCGGAGAGTTGGCCGCGAAAAGGGGCGAGAGTCGTACTCGGCGCCAACCTGGGTGAGGTCGTGAACCAAAATGACTCTTCAGTGTCCGAGGTTCGCGTGATAGCGTTTCTCGATGACGCAGATCGACCGCTTTGTTGCCCTCCTGATGGGCAGCCTCCTCACAGCGCGGGAAAAGCACCTATGAAAAAAATCGCCAGTATCAGCCTGGGTCCCTTTAGTCTCGACTGTAACTTCAGCACCAACTTCCTCGGCCACGATTTCGAAGTCGTGCGCATTGGTACCGATAACGATTTCAAGGCGGCCAAAAAGCTCGTCGCGGAGTGGCAGGGCAAAGTTGACGCCATTGGGCTCGGTTTGGTGCACGACCACTACTGGGTGGGAACCCATTATTTTCATCAGCGCGATACCGCGAAGCTCGAAAAACTGGCGGGTGATACCCTGGTGAGCACCGGCGCACGACTGCGGAGGATTGTACAGGAGTGGTCGTTGCGTTCGGCCCAGCAAGAGCTCGGCAATTTCTTCAATAACGCAAAAGTGTTGTTCCTGTCGGGCACGACCGACTACCGCTTGGCGTCCGTCATGGCGGAATTCACCCAGAACCTGACCTTTGCCGATCCGGTTCTCCAATTCGGCGCCCCGGGCCTCCTGCATTCATTGAGTGCGCTGGAAAGGTATGCGGCGGGCAGTCACCCGGTGCTGCGATTCGGTCCCGAAGGCGGGTTGCTGCCGTCGTTGGCGCCCGCGAAGCTGTTAAACAAAGTCCTGCTGAAGAAAGCGGTGCGCGATGCGGATGTCGTTGTCGCGTCATACCACCAGCTGGAGCGATATGGCCCGGAGGAACTGGACGGGAAGGTAGTGCTGACCGCGACCATTTCACCCGACCGGCAGGAGGCCCTGAAGGAACGGGGGGTTCGGGTCGTGATCGACTGCAGCATCCAGCCGTTCGAGCAGATCGTGGGCCTGAATCTCGTAGAGGCAATGATTGTGGCGGCCCTCGGCAAACCTGCAAAGGAGATTGCGCACGACGACTACCTGGAGATATTTACCGACCTGGATCTCAAACCGAGAATCCTCTATCCGATCGAGGGTAAGAAACAGATCAATCGCTTTGCGTTTGTGATCCACCCGCTCTCACAGAAATACCTAACGAACCTAAAGCCCCTGGAGATACTGTCGAAAGTGTCGCCCCCGGCGGTGATGGATGTCGTGGAGAAGGCGATCGCCCATACACCGCCGATAGTGTACTCGAAAGTGGAGGGCATTCGGTCTCCCTCTGGGATCGAGGCCGAAGGCTGGCTGATTTCCGTCGGGGGCACGCCCAAACAGATCATGGCTCACAGTCCCGAGTTCACGTATCGCCAACTGTTGGCGGCCGCGGACATGGCCAAGAAATTGGGCGCCCAGATCATGGGTCTCGGGGCCTTCACCAAAGTCGTCGGAGACGCGGGGGTCACCGTGGCCAAGCGCGCCCCCCTGCCGATCACCACTGGCAATAGCTACAGCGCGTCCGGCGCCCTATGGGCAGCCCACGACGCTGCCGCCAGGCTGGGCCTGGTCGAACTGGAGAAGGGTAAGAGAATTAAGGGAAAAGCGATGGTGGTGGGTGCGACCGGTGCGATCGGCTCGGCCTGCGCCAGGCTGCTGGCCCGGACGGCGGAGGAAGTCCACCTTGTGTCGCCGGAATCGGCAAAATTGCTGGTGCTGGAGAAGTCGATCCTCGAAGAATCACCCGAGGCAAAGCTGGTGCTGGCTTCCTATGCAGACGGTGACCGCAGCATTGGCGACATGGATATGATCGTCACGGCAACCTCCGGGGCTGGCAAGAAGATTCTCGACATCATGAAAGTGAAGCCGGGCTGTGTGATCACCGATGTCGCGCGGCCGCTCGACCTGCCCGCGGAAGAGGTGGCCAAACGTCCGGATGTGTTGGTCATCGAGTCGGGTGAGGTGTACCTGCCCGGCGAAGTGCGGATGAAGCAAATCGGCTTTGCAGATCCCAACGTGGTGTATGCATGCCTTGCGGAGACCATCGTGCTTACTCTGGAGGGTCGGTTCGAGAATTTCACCCTGGGCCGGACTATCGAGTGGGAAAAGGTGCATGAAATCTACAAACTGGGGTTGAAGCATGGCATGCGGCTGGCCGCGATTTCGGGTGTGAATGGCGTTTACTCCGATGAGGATATCGCCAAGGTGCGGGAGCTGGCCTTGCAAGCCCGCGAGAAAGGAAAGCGTCCCTCGGGCCCGCGGGCTGCAGCGCTCAAGACATAACCAGCGCGAGGTGGTTGAGCATGCCCGGTGCGACCATGGCGCTTCGGGGATGGCCCGCCGAGTTGGCAAACCTTCGATCGCTAGTGCTGTGAGACGCACTGGAAGCAAGGCGCTGCAGGGGTCGTAGCGCAGAACTTAGCGACGTTGCTCACCGCTCGGCGGTCGGATCTTTCGTTCTGCTCACTTTTTCTTCTTCGCCCTTTTCTTTCTCTTCTGCTTCCTCTTATTGGCTGCGTGTCTCTTCTGTTCCGCCTTCAAGCGCTCTTTGGCCTCTGCCAGCTGACCGTTGGGTTCGAACATGGGGAGCTTCGCCAGAGCCTCCATGTCCCGTTCGGCTTGTTGTGCGGCCTTGGTGATCTTCTTCTTGATGCGAGCGGTGGTCTTCTTGGCCCTCTTCTTCACCGCAGCCTTTTTGGTTGTTCGCTTCTTGGCAGCTTTCTTCGGCGCCGCCTTTTTCGTCGTGCGCTTCTTCGCCGCCTTCTTCTTAGGCGGCGACTTCTTTGCCGTCCGCTTCTTCTTAGGCGGCGACTTCTTTGCCGTCCGCTTCTTCTTAGGCGGCGACTTCCTTGCCGTCCGCTTCTTCGCGGGGCTCTTTCTTGTGGTCTTCTTGGTCGCTGCTTTGGCCATGACACGCTCCGGGGTGGGTGAGCGCGAAGTATAGGGGAACTCCTCTACGGAGTGAGCATCAAAAAGGGGCAGCCAGCGTATTCATCTAGGCTCGACCTCTACGGCTGGTTGTCGACGTCAGCGCCTAGCGAGCTCAGATATCTGACGGTTCAGGTGGCGACGCCTTTTCGCCCGCTCGCTCGCCTTCTTTCCACTACGCGCCATTCCGAAGGTGCTCAGCCCCATGAGGACGGAGCCCGCGTAGGGGGCTGGGCGGCTGATACATAACGGTTCACCGTAGCCGCACCGTTCAGTCGGACCGCGCGCGCCTTCGACGCCGATCGCCAACAGCCAGGCACCGGCGACGAGTCCCAGGACAGAGAATGCGATTCCGAAGGAGGGACCCACTAAGCGGACGCCGCTACGCTCTTGGCGAAGCAAGTCAATCTCATAGCGGGCCCACGCGGGGTTGATCATCGCCGAGGAAGGAGACAATGGTGCTGGAATGCAAGGCGTCATGGTGGCCGGATCAACCAGGTTCTTGCACGGGTCCTCGAGAGCCATGCGCGGATCGGGCGTCAGTTGAATGCTACTGGGCTCGGCCGCCGTGTGATCTGCGGCACACACCGATGGAAGCATGAGGATCAAGCCTGCGATCGAGGCAATTTTAAGCGGAGAGCGAGTCACAAAAGCTCCGACCTCCTTTCGCGATAGTCGGACAACACCAGAGGACATGCAAGCTTCGCGAGGTCAACGGTTGGCAAGCAGCGGTCAACTGTTGGTTGGCGGCTGTGAGTAGTGCACCGCCCGACGATGGCCGAGAGGCAGGCGGTCGCGAACGAGTCGCGGCGTGTCGTCAGAGCCCTCGAACAGCACCCCCAAGGCGCTCAAGAGCATCACCGCCTCACCGACGGCCCTGCCCTTCAATATTTCTTGTACGGAGAACAGTGTCGTCGAAGTCGCGCCGCATACAGAGTCCATTCGGAAACCTCGGCGCATAGTGCTCAGAGTGGTCGCTATGGGCTCAGAGAGTCCCCTCCAGCAGGCCCTCTTTGACCAGCCACTCGTAGTTGTCCCGGATGGCGACCTCGGGCGCTTGTGTTCGATAACCGAGCTCGCGAATCGCTTTGTCGCATACGAATGTCCGTCCGGTATCGCTCATGGATGTCGCGATTTCGGGTGTGACATCGGGCTCCTTCCCGGTGATCGCGGCGACCATCACCGAGACCCGCGCGTAGACCTTGAAGACCCAAGCGGGAGCCGTCATCGGTTGCTTGGCCCCGGAAACCCGAGCGATTTCTCCGACGAAGTCTGGGAATGTGATTTCGTCTCCGGTCAATAAATACCGCTCGCCGCTTTGCCCCTTCGCCACCGCGTCCAGATGCGCGCGAACCACATCGTACACGTGCGTCACCTGAATGTTGCCGGGCGACACGGCGGGGAGGTCGCCGTCGCGGAGCAAGAAAAAGAGCCGCCCGAAACTACTGGTATCATACGGACCCACGACTTCACTGGGATTCAAAGCTACAACTTTCATCCCGAGCGCCGTGCCCTTCATCGCCTCGCGCTCGGCAAGACACTTGCTTCGCTCGTAGTTGATCCAAGAGCTCGCGCCTTCGACCGGTGTTTCTTCGTCAATGGTTCCTTGCGCGCGACCCCATATCGCGTTGCTCGAAGTGTGGATGAAATTCCGAACCCCTTTTTGTGAGGCCACCTCGACCATGTTGCGCGTGCCGTCGATGTTGTTCGCGTCCTGCTGCGCGTTCTTCTTCGACCAGAAATTCGTATCTGCCGCAACGTGGAAGACTACGTCCGTGCCTTCTGGGATCGCTCGCTCGAGGGAGGCCCGGTCGGTGATCGAACCCTCCGCCAGCGCGATGGGAAATCGGCTCAGGTACGTGAGGTTGGAAGTCGCGCGATGAAGCGCGGTCACCGACCAGCCCTCCCGGACCAGAAGCTCGATGAGATTGATACCAATGAACCCGGTGCCACCGGTGACGAACGCGGTTGTACTCATCGTGCGAGGGTCGGACCCTACCACAACGGTCCGGTTGTGGGTCACGTTGTGAGGGCGTCATCGTGTACCACAGGGGAACGGATCTTCTCAGAAAAGCACGTCGTACTTGGGGATGGCGATGCTTTGCTCCGCGAGCGCTGTCCATTTCGCAACGGAGGGCTGCTCCCAGATGCGCTCTTCCCAGGCTGCAACCTGGCCCTGCATGGGAAGGCCATAGGTTCGAAAGCGGCTGAGCACCGGCACGTACATGCAATCGGCGATCGAGAACTCGCCGAACAGGAATGGACCGGGTGAGGTCGAGAGTGACGCGTTCCAGATGTCGAGGATACGATCGATTTCCCGAGATGCTTCAGCGCTCGGGGAGCAGTGCCTCGCTCGCCCCCGGTAGTTCATCGGCATTTCGCTGCGGACGTTCAGGAAGCTCGTGCTCATTTCCGAGCTCACGGCGCGCGCACGGGCACGAAGCTGCCGATCATCAGGCCAGAGCTGAGCCTCGGGGAATCGTTCGGCCGTGTACTCGGCAATCGCAAGTGCCTCGTGAATGCTTAGAGCGCCATCGATGAGAATGGGCACTTTGCCGGCGCCCGAGAACTGCAGAACTTTGTCTCGCCAATTCGGATCGACGAAGAGCGCGATCTCGTGCGTCTTGAATTCGGCGCCTGCATGGTCGAGCGCGAGCCAGGCACGAACGGACCAGGAAGAGTAATTGAGCGGAGCGACGACCAGGCGAATCATGAGCCTGGGGTAACACCGGGTGGCACGATTCGCACTTGAATTTCACACCGAGGGATGGGGCCTTCGAACGGCCTTATTGTGGCCGAGAGAACGAGGCTCCTTTTCGCGGGTTCATGGGGACACTACACTGCGTGGGATGGACTGGCGCGCGTACGCTGTGCAGATGGCGGCCTACAACCAGTGGATGAACGGCAAAGTCTACGAGACATGCCAGTCCATCGCGGATTCGGATCGCAAGAAGGACTTGGGCGCGTTCTTCGGCAGCATTCATCACACGCTTGACCATGTTCTATGGGCGGACGATGCACTGTTGATTCGCTTGCGCGAAGAGGACAGGAGCATCGAGCCATACCGGGCGCCCATGATCGCGGATTTTGAGGAGCTTCAACTGCGTCGACAGCAGACGGATGCCGAGATCTGCCAGTGGGCAAGCGAGATCGACAACGCATCGCTGATGGCACCGTACGAGTTCGTCAGCGTGACGTACGGCAAGAGCAGGATTGTCCCTCGGTACGTTCTCGCGATGCACCTCTTCAACCACCAGACCCACCACCGCGGCCAAGTCACCACGCTGCTTTCGCAGCTGGGCCACGATGTGGGGATCACCGACCTTCCCTGGGTCCCCGATACGCCGTCTTGATGACCGCGAAACGGACACGACCCGACCACGTTGGCGGCTTTCTGCAATCCCAGCGTAGAGCCGAGTCGCTCTTTTCAGGCTACTATCGGCTCGTTGGCAAACAGACCTAAATTCACGATCGGCCAGGTGGTTCACCACGCGCTGTTCGGCTATCGCGGGGTCGTCGTGGACATCGACCTCACCTTCTCGCTGAGCGAGCGGTGGTACGACCAAGTCGCAAAAAGCCGGCCGCCGAAAGACGCTCCTTGGTACCGCGTCTTGGTTGGGGGCGCTATGCACGAAACGTACGTGGCACAGAGGAACCTCGAAGAAGACGCCGAGGGCACGCCAATCGAGCATCCACGTCTGGCCGAGTTCTTCGACGCTTTCGAGAACGGCCACTACGCGCGACGTCGGTCGCTGAACTAGCCCGCGCAACTCGCTCTGTCCCGAGCATCGGCCGAGCGGTTGCGAGGTTTCCAGGAGCGAATCGATAGGGCTGCGTGGATGAGGCCCAGCGCGGCGGCGCCGTAGATGCAGGCCTCGGAGAGCGTCGTGTGGAAGTTGTAGTCCTCGTGAGAACGGAGCGCGGTGTGGAGTACGGCGTGAATCACAAGGAAGGCGTCGACGAGGAGTTGCGATCGTCGCCGCGTGCGGAGCACCGTGGAGCCCGTCCACCAAAGAAGGAGCGCGAGCAGCGGGACGTGGAGCGCCACGAACATCACGTATGCGTCTGAGTCATTCATCCCGGACAGGAACGGCAGCAGACGCCATTCAGCCTGCGCCACCGCGTCGAGCTCGTGGCAGAGGAGAAATGCGAAACCAGTGAAGAACAACAGGTCGAGGTAGCGGGGGCGCACGGTTAGCTCCGAGTCTGCGGGCGCGGGGTATTGACGGCCGGAATGTCCCAGGCTTCGGCAATGTGACCGCCAACGATGCGCCAGACTACGATGGCATCTACCTCGATCGACATGCCTCCGAATGTCATAGTATCCTTGACATGCGCAACGAGCAGCTCATCTCCGAAGGGCGTGATGGAGACTGGCTCCACGTTGAAGGTGCCGCCCGTGACCGCCCCTAGTTTCTCGAAGAAGGCTTGAAGACCCGCTAGCCCGACGTGGTCACCCTGCAGATCCGGTAGCCGGGGATTGAAGAAGTGCAAGACGAAGTCTTCCGCGAAAAGGCCAGCGGATGCGCCTAGGTTCCCAAGGTCCAGTCGCTTCAAAAGCGCGATGTTCGGATGCTCTTCGCTCATTGGTTCGCTCCTCTCTCGCCGGCCCGGCGTTCCTCGCTTGCGTGGACTTGGATTCCTAGCTTCTGCAGGATTTGCAGCAAGTCTTCTGGCTCCAAGAAATGAGACTGAAAGTAGAAGCCCGGGTCGTGGGCGCCTTCGAGGTATTGCATGATGCAGGCGGCGACGGGAATCGCGGTGAACAGGTAGGCATCGCCATGGGAGAGTCGGATGCTCATCCTCTTGACCGCACCCTGCTCGATGCCTTGCGCTTCCAGTTGCAGCACGGTGACGAAAGGCGGCTTGGCGAAGGCGCCTGCGCTCCAGAAGAAGAAGCGACCTGCAAGCCGTGTCAGCCAGCCGATGTTCATCCGGGTTGCCAGCATGGCCATCACCGTGGCGATGTTGTCGGTGAACCAGTTGAAGCCCGAGATGAAGAAGCCGGTTTCTTCGAGCGAAGGGATCTGCTCGGGGAGCGCCTCCAGCTCATGCATGTACATCGGCATGCAGCTTCGCGGGCCGATGACTTCGCCAAAATCGAAGACCATGCTGCTCCATTCTCTCAGCGGGACCGTTTCCCACTTCTTGCCGCGGAAGACCCTGGCGTCGAAGCTGTTGAGCTCCTCGGCGAACTCCTCCATCGTGTTGATGGAAGTCTCGATCTCCCCCCACCGGATGCCCATGTAGCTGCTGACATTGGCCAGCTTCAGCTGATCGAAGTGCAGGGCAGCGTGGCGTACTAGCGCGGCCGGCAAGCCCGGGTGAAAGCCCCCATCCGTGATCACCGTCATGCCGCGCTGCACGAAGGCGTCCTCGTGCCGCCTGAGCGCCTCAATCTTTTGGGCGATGGAAAGTTGGGTGTCGAGGTAGTCGGTCTGGGTCTCGATGGCCGCGCGCATGATCGAACCGAGCTCCTTGTGGGTCGAGGCGGCAAAGACAGCCAAGTCACATCTCGCGAAAGCGTTTCTGAGCTGCTCTTCATCTCCAGCATCGAGGCGCAGGGCTTCAACGCTTCCGCCATGCTGTCCTCTGAGTCGACTGGCCGCCGCTCTCGCCTTCTCTTCATTGCGCCCGGCGAGAATCAGCTCGGCATCGGTGTGTTGCAGGAGCAGCTCGGCAATGTAGCGACCCGTGTTGCCGTAGCCGCCGATGATGAGGATAGTGGACATGGTGCGCGACAGGCGGCTAGCTCTCGTGGAGCCTCGCTACGAACTGATGGATTGGACTCGTCATGACATCTCCTTGGCCAGCGTGGGGTAGCCTAGCTCAAGAGCAGCTCTCGAAGAACAGATTGGAGGAGCCTCATGAACATTGCATCGTCGGATGTTTATACGACCACGCTATCGGACGTTCACGGCACCAAGGTGTGTCTTGCCGATGTGCACCGCGATGGCGCCGTGATTCTCTCCTTGAGCTCGCGCGACGCTGCCGCTGATGCGGAGGCATTCGGCGAGGCGATCACCAACACCATTGGGGAGTCTCGGGTGCCCGTCGTGCGCATCGTCTGTCTGAAGGGTGTGCCCCGCGCGTTGCACGCCGTTGCCCGACGCATGATTCGAAAACACGAAAGAGGTGGAGGGCGGTGGCTCTTGGATTGGAAAGGGGCGTTTCATGCTGCCTTGCAGCTGGACCCGAAGGTTTCGCACTTCCTGGTGGTCGGTTCCTCTGGCGAAGTCAAAGGACCGGTGTCGGGCGCGCCCACACCGGAGAAGCTCGCCGCATTTGGTGAGCTGCTTCGACAAGACTGACTTACGACTCGGCCACGATCTCCTCATCACGCTCCGAATCGCGCACGACCCGGAAGCATGCCTCCTATTCAGCTTTCTCGACGTGTCGGACTAGCGAGGGGCGCGATGCGAGCTGAGTACGGGCGGCCGGGCGCTTGTCTGCCCAAGGGCTGGATCGGTAGCGTTACGTCTTCGCTTTCTGGCCAAGCTCGGTCGGATCTCACTCACGTCAACCTCGATGTTGTAGAGCGGCTGCGCACCTCCTCTGGCAACCTCAGGGTTGCATCCGAGCAAACAAGGAGGTGGCAGCCATGGAGTACTGTGGATTGGATCTGGGTCGACGT
>Ga0265306_10001062_pt1 | contig 13412 bp, 9 predicted proteins | sample Helome_3_FD_192493 | JGI IMG/M metagenome (GOLD analysis project Ga0265306, IMG submission 192493) | Marine sediment microbial communities from subtidal zone of North Sea - Hel_20160420 (Illumina Assembly) | ecosystem: Environmental > Aquatic > Marine > Subtidal zone > Sediment ...
GACCATCAACCTTAGTTTCAAATTGACGCAAGAAACTATTATCCTTAATTGCTACTTCATTCATATAGTATGATTTAAAATGGTTTCAGATAAAAAAATTACGATCTTGCATTAATCGTAATTATCCATATTGTCGGCTAATGTTTAATACTCCTACTGGCAGCGGTAATTTAACAATCAGCGCACAAAAGTAAGAAAAAAATTGCTAATTTCCTAGTAAATTCAATAGTTTAGATTAAATGAGCAACACTAAAATTCCAGTTTATTTCATGCCGGGAATGGCCGCAAGCTCTGCTATTTTTAAAAACATTGAATTACCAAAAAACAGATTTGAAATACATTTATTAGAATGGTTTGTTCCGGAATACGGAATTACTTTTGAAGCCTATGCAGCAGCAATGTGCATACAAATCAGACATAAAAAACCTGTGCTTATAGGTGTATCTTTAGGTGGACTGCTTGTGCAGGAAATGGCAAAGCTTGTAGAAGTAGAAAAAGTAATTATCATTTCGAGCATCAAACAAAAATCAGAATTACCTAAACGCCTACTATTTGCTAAATACACCAAAATCCATAAATTACTACCAACCGGATTGGTAAATAATGTTGAGCTTTTAGTTAAATACGCTTTTGGGGAGATGGTTACAAAACGTCTGAAATTATATGAAGAATACCTGGCTGTGCGCGATAAATACTACATAGATTGGTGTATAGATAAGATGGTTCATTGGGATCAAAGCAGTTACGATCCAAATTTAATTCATATCCATGGAGATAATGATGCGGTTTTTCCTATTCAATATATCAAGAATTGTCATGTAGTTGAGAATGGCACCCATACCATGATTATTCATAGATTTAAATGGTTTAATGAACGATTGCCCACAATTATTTTGGAATAAAGGAGTTGTATTTTATACCTTTGATAGGTCACTAAATAATATATTATGAGAATAATTAAGAATTCGTTGATGCTTTTAGGGGTTGCTTTTGTAATAAGTACCTTAATCTTTGCTGTGCAACAAGGGAAAAATTTTGGTGATGAATACCAGGGGAAGGAAATGGAAATAAAGGACAAAAATGTTTCCAGTGAATATCGAATTTCAGCTATTGAAATTCCAGCTGATTTAAATTTTGCTAACGAAACAGTTCCTCAGGAAGACCCCGAAATAATGGAACGTGTAGACAGAGAATTTTTGGTAAATACCTATTGGCAATCAAATGCTTTGCTTTTAATGAAGCGCGCTCATAAATATTTTCCCGTAATTGAACCTATACTCGCTAAAAATGGCATTCCAGATGATTTCAAATATTTGGCAGTAGCCGAGAGTGGTTTGCAAAATGTGGTGTCCCATGCCGGAGCTACAGGATTTTGGCAAATAATGAAGCCCACTGGCCGCGAATATGGTCTGGAAATAAATGACAATGTTGATGAGCGTTACCACCTTGAAAAGTCTACTGAGGTGGCCTGCAGATATTTGCAGAAATATAAGGAAAAATATGGTAGCTGGACCCTTGCTGCGGCAGCTTATAATGCCGGTCCAGGCTCTATAAATAAATATATGGGAATACAGCAGGCCAATGATTATTATGATTTACTTCTAGGAGAGGAAACAGGCCGATATGTTTTTCGGATTCTGGCCATTAAGGAAATACTCAGTAATCCGGAAAAATACGGATTTGACATTGAAAATGATGACCTTTACAATGCAGTACCAACATTTAACGTGGTGGTAGATGAACCGATACAAAATTTTGCAGATTTCGCGCAGCATTATGAAATCAACTACAAAATTCTTAAACGGCACAACGCCTGGTTAAGAGAACCTCATCTTAATAATGCTTCCGGTAAAACCTATACTTTAGAAATCCCTAATAAGGGGTATTACAAAGTATCAAAGTAAGCCATTAAATTTTTTTCATTTGCTGCTGCATCATTTTAATCTGATCGGTAAGCATGTTGTTCTTATCAAGTTTTTTGGCTTCCTGAAGGAGTGTTGTAGCTTCTCTTTTTCGTCTTTTTTGCATTGCTATACCCGCCAGACTAAGTTTGGCCATGGCTACATCATAGTCCATATTTAAGCCCAATTTAAGTGCTTTTTTAAAATATTTTTCAGCCTGGGTTAGATTCTTTTGGGAAAAGATAATACCGAATAAGTAATTGTAATAACCTTGCTGTTTTTTGGTAAGCGAAGATTCAGGATTCTTTATTTTCTTTAGCCATTTTTCTGTTCCTGGCATATCCTGTTTACGCATCCTAAGGAAAGCCAGAAGAATAAATTCATTCCTGAAATAAAGAAACACAAAAATTGAAGAAAGTAAAATCAGAAAAATACCGTTTCCAATATTGCCCTCTATGAATTGGTAGACGGCATATGCAATGAAAAGACCAGCTATAACCAGTTTAATATACTTGTTGAACATATTTAATTTTCTATTAATTCGTAAATAATTGTAGATTTTATAATTGTTGGGATTTCCTGATCACCCGTCTGAGTCATAGTTGTATATCCTTCAGCTAATCCATGAACCGTCATTTTTTTAACAAAACCAGTCATGATATCTGTTATTACAGATGAGTCCTGAGTACCATTCAGTTTCATTGTTGAAGCAGGTTCAAGAACATCCATTACCACCAGGGCTTTTCCCTCTATATTTGCACTGGTTTCGGTTATCTCATTTAGGGTCCATGTGTTTTGAGCCTGAAGTTTACCCGCATATTCATTTTTCCAGCTATCACCTACCTCAATGGGAGTGGCAGGGTATATGAACGTTAGTTGTTCGTAACTATCGGCAAGCGCCTCCGAGCCAAATTCTTTTTCCAGAGATTTTTTCATCATGTTTATTGAAAATTCATCTTCCAAACCAGATGCATTAGCCATTTTTGATACCAGGCTATCACCGCCATTTACTTCTAAAACATCTCCTGTTCTGGCTAAAATAATTTGTATAGGAACATCTAATAGACTATTAAAGATTTTAGATTGCGCATCATCTTTTTGAAAATTCTTTGCGTTTACGTCGATCAATTCTCCCTGAATACTCGATGTTATTTTTAAGTTCAGGTCTTTAAACATTACGTCTATAGCATAAGTATTATTAGTATCACCCTTAACTCTAAATTCCATTATCCCTTGAAGTGTATTGGTGATTTCATGGGTAGCTCCGTCTAATTCCTGAGTTATAATTTGATTTGCGTCCTGCTTAATTGTAAAAACATCACCCAGGGATAGGTTGTACTGCATCGTGGATTGCCCAAATAATGTTGTATTAATGAGCAGATAAATCAGTAAATATGATAACTTTTTCAACTTTTAATGCAAGAATTTTTAAGTTCCCGCAAAAGTACTAAAACTATCTGAAATATTTTTTTAATTCCATTTGCCAAAGCAAAAACTCTTCGTATATTTGCGCGCAGATTTTGGGAAGCCAAAGTAAAAAAAGCAGTAATGAAAAGAACATATCAGCCATCCAAGCGCAAGAGAAGAAATAAACATGGATTCAGGGAGCGCATGGCTTCAGTAAGCGGACGTAGGGTTCTTTCGAGAAGAAGAGCTAAAGGAAGAAAAAAACTTAGTGTATCTTCAGAGCCGAGACATAAAAAATAATGATTGATTTTTTTAAAATAATTAGGTGTTACTTTTTAAAAGTAGCACCTTTTTTTTATCCAATAAGGAATACAATATCTAAAAAACAGGGAAATGCCAAAACGTAAGGATTTAAAATCAATACTAATAATTGGGTCCGGACCAATAATAATTGGACAGGCATGTGAATTTGATTATTCTGGTTCTCAAGCTCTGCGTTCATTAAGAGAAGATGGTATTGAGACCGTCCTGATAAATAGTAATCCCGCTACTATTATGACTGATCCTTCTATGGCAGATCATATTTATCTTCTTCCACTTACCACCAAGTCAATTGTTCATATATTAAAACAGCATCCGAATATTGATGCAGTATTGCCGACAATGGGTGGACAAACTGCCCTGAATTTGTGTATTGAGGCCGGAGACAAAGGTATTTGGGATGACTTTGGAATTGAAATTATTGGTGTTGATATAGACGCCATAAATATCACGGAAGATCGTGAGAAATTCCGCGAGCTAATGCTTAAAATAGGTATCGGAATGGCACCCCAATCTACTGCTACTTCCTTTCTTGAGGGAAAGGAGATTGCCCAGGAATTTGGTTTTCCCCTGGTAATCAGAGCATCTTATACACTTGGCGGTGCCGGGGCTTCAATTGTATATAAACCGGAGGATTTTGATGATCTTTTAAGTATAGGGCTTGAAGTATCACCCATACATGAGGTCATGATAGACAAGGCTCTCATGGGATGGAAGGAGTATGAACTTGAATTACTCCGCGATAATAATGATAATGTAGTCATTATTTGTACCATTGAAAATATGGACCCAATGGGTATCCATACTGGAGACTCTATTACAGTAGCACCTGCCATGACCTTATCTGACCGCACTTTTCAAAGGATGCGCGATATGGCAATACACATGATGAGAAGTATTGGAGATTTTGCCGGAGGATGTAATGTTCAATTTGCAGTCAGTCCTGATGAAAAAGAAGATATTATTGCGATTGAAATCAATCCAAGGGTATCCAGATCATCTGCCCTGGCTTCAAAAGCTACAGGATATCCTATTGCCAAGATTGCGGCTAAATTAGCCATTGGTTACTCTTTGGACGAATTGGAAAATCAGATAACCAAATCCACCTCAGCATTATTTGAGCCAACACTTGATTATGTAATTGTTAAAATACCTCGATGGAATTTTGATAAGTTTGAAGGGTCAGACAGAACCCTGGGTCTCCAGATGAAATCGGTTGGTGAAGTTATGGGAATAGGACGTTCTTTTCAGGAAGCCATGCACAAAGCTACTCAGTCTCTTGAAATTAAGCGAAATGGTCTGGGAGCAGACGGGAAAGGATATAAAAATTATGACCAGATTATAAGTAAACTTACGGTTCCAAGCTGGGACAGGGTTTTTGTAATTTATGATGCCATACAACTGGGGATTCCTCTTAGCAGAATACACGAAATCACAAAAATAGATATGTGGTTCCTTAAACAATATGAAGAATTGAATCTGCTGGAAAAGGAAATATCTAAATATACCATTGAAAGCCTGCCTAGGGAATTGCTGCTCGAAGGCAAACAGAAAGGTTTTGCAGATAGACAAATAGCCCATATGCTCGACTGCTATGAGAGTGAAGTGCATAAGAAAAGAATAGCACTAAAAATTAACAGGGTTTACAAATTGGTAGATACATGTGCTGCTGAATTTAAGGCTATTACACCTTATTATTACTCTACTTTTGAAGAGGAAATTGAAACCCCTGAGGGGGAGAGGTTTGTGTCCAATGACAGCATCGTAACAGATCGAAAAAAAATTGTTGTACTTGGTTCAGGACCCAACAGAATAGGTCAGGGGATTGAATTTGATTATTGTTGTGTGCATGGCGTTCTTGCAGCTGCCGAATGCGGTTATGAAACTATCATGATTAATTGTAACCCGGAAACTGTATCTACAGACTTTGATACTGCGGATAAATTATATTTTGAACCGGTGTTTTGGGAGCATATCTATGACATTATCAGACATGAAAAGCCAGAGGGTGTAATTGTTCAGTTAGGTGGACAGACCGCCCTTAAATTATCGGAAAAGTTAGATAAATACGGGATTAAAATAATAGGGACTAGTTTCGAGTCTTTAGACCTTGCTGAAGACAGGGGAAGCTTTTCAAAATTATTGCAGGCTAATAATATTCCTTATCCAGATTTTGGAGTTGCAGAAAGTGCAGAAGAAGCTCTGGATTTATCAGATGAACTTGATTTCCCGCTATTGGTAAGACCTTCCTATGTGCTGGGTGGCCAGGGAATGAAAATAGTAATCAATAAGGAAGAATTGGAAGAACACGTGGTAGATCTGCTACGAAAAATACCTAATAATAAACTTTTATTGGATCATTATTTGGACGGTGCCATAGAAGCCGAGGCCGATGCCATATGTGATGGAAAAGAGGTATATATAATAGGTATTATGGAACATATTGAACCATGCGGGATACATTCAGGGGATTCTAATGCTACCCTACCACCATTCAACCTGGGTGAATTTGTAATGCAGCAAATTAAGGATCACACCAAAAAAATTGCCCTTGCCCTTAATACAGTTGGTTTAATCAATATTCAGTTCGCTATAAAGGATGACTTGGTGTATATCATTGAGGCTAATCCAAGAGCATCCCGAACGGTACCTTTTATATCTAAGGCATATGGAGAACCTTATGTTAATTATGCGACAAAGGTAATGTTGGGGGAAAAGAAGGTAAGTGATTTTAACTTTAGTCCCAAGCTGGATGGCTTTGCAATAAAACAACCTGTTTTCTCATTTAATAAATTTCCGAATGTAAATAAAAACCTCGGGCCTGAAATGAAAAGTACGGGAGAGAGTATCTTGTTTATAGATAATTTGAAAGATGATCAGTTCTACGAATTGTATTCTAAACGAAAGATGTATTTGAGCAAATAAGTCGAAGGAACAATATTCTCAAATCAGCATGAATTTGATATTTATGGATTTTCTCGCTTTGTACCTATGCTCCTTTTTTGAATGGCATAGGCCTTAGAAGGGTTAACTGATATTAGAAGATTAATTTCATCCTCGGTAAATCCTTTAGACATTAGCAAAGGAATTAGTGTTTTGAAGATGGGTGTATAAGGTTGAATGTTTTGCGTTTTTTTTTGTGGGTCATACCATCCGGCATCGTGTGATATCAGAATTTGATCTAAAAAACCATTTCTTTTCGCATATACCAATTTTTCAACATGTTTGTCCATTTCCCAGGCTAGACCATCAAGGCTTATCCAACAACCCGTTTCTGCAGCCTTTTGATAGTTTGATTCTTCTTCTTCAGCTTGCGCATGGACCCAAATAAAAGCTTTTGACGATACCCCTTGCTCAGAAAGAATCTCCAATTGTGGCCATAGAGATAGTGCCTTTCCTGTATGTGAGGCAATTGTCAAACCACTTTTTAAGTGACACAGGGCTGCGGCTTTAACTAACTTCCCATGCATTGGACTTAGTGAATCCGTATTATCTACGCCTATTTTTATAAAACCAGGTTTTATGGTGGTGCCGTCAATTCCTTCTTCAAATTCTAATAGCCATTGTTGTGCTAATTCTTCAGCAGTTTTTTTCATGTCAATGTCTGGGATAAACTTGTTATTCTGAGCCCCATAAAGCCCAGTATTCGTAATAATTCTTAGGTCGGTCTTCTCTGTAAGCAGCTTTAATAGGTGTACATCTCTACCCAGGTATTGTGGGGTGGCATCAATAAAGTATTTCACATGAAAGTTCTGAAGTTCTAACAGAAAAGGGAGTACCTGTTTTGAAACATCAACCTTATTCCAGGAACTGGTAATTATACTATCTGCCCCAATAAAATCAACCAATATGTGTTCATGTGATAACCAAATTTCTCCGGTTTTTACCACGTGAGTACCAGTAATATCCTGAATGGATAACTGCTCGGTTTGGGCTATTCCGCCACAAACTACAAGTAAGAATATATATGAGGCAAGAAATTTCATTTGCTGAGGCTTCATCTCGTAGCTATAAATGACTAAATTTTCACGATATATTTATGCTACCATAGTTTTTATTTGTTCAATTGTAAGGCTTTGGTTTATGCTGGTTAGTTATATTATTTTTTCAAAAAATTATAGAATGGTTTTTTCTTTTATCATCAACTTCCTGCATCTATTAAAAAGGTAATAAGTTTAGACAAAATTAACTCCAATCGGTATGGAAAATACCTTCTCTGTCGGTTCGTTCATAGGTGTGTGATCCGAAATAATCTCGCTGAGCCTGAATAAGATTTAAAGGCAGTCTCTCAGAGGTATAGGCATCAAAATAACTTAGTGAGTTAAATAGTCCCGGCATAGGAATGCCATTCTCTGCTGCATAAGTCACGAGTTCTCTTGCCGCCCCTACAGAATCCTGTATTTTTTCTATAAATGAAGATGCCAAAAGAAGATTTGCCAAATCTTTGTCGTCCTCAAAAGCCTTGGCAATATCTTCGAGCAGAGCCGCCCTAATAATACATCCGGCCCTCCAAATTCTGGCTATACTTGCCAGACTAAGCTCATATCCATATTCATCAGAAGCCGCCCTTAATTGATGCATTCCTTGTGCATACGTGATTATAAATGCGAAATACATGGCTTTTTCCGCTTTTGCAATAAGTTTTTCCTTTTCTTCAAAGTCTGTGGTACCTCGCTGATAAATTTTTGACGCTAATCCTCTTTCTTGTTTTAGAGCTGATATCTCGCGCATGCTAACTGCAATATCTATTGTCGGAATCGGAATTCCAATATCCATTGCGTTTTGAGAAGTCCACTTACCTGTGCCTTTTTGCCTGGCTTTATCTAATATTTTATCTACTAATTGACCCTGACCCATTGGATCTTTTTTCTCAAATATTTTTGCACTTATCTCCACCAAAAAGGATTGCAAGTCTCCTTTGTTCCATTCAGCATAGACTTTTTGTAATTCATCATTGTTTAGCTGTCCTCCTTTTTGAAGCAGATCGTAAAATTCAGCGGTTAATTGCATTAATCCATATTCTATTCCATTGTGCACCATTTTTACATAATTTCCTGCCGATTTTGGACCCATATAGGCCACACAAGGTTCATTATTGAATTTGGCTGCCACGGCTTCAAAAATAGGCTGCACTTCTTTATATGCCTCTCTGGAGCCGCCCGGCATAATGCTAGGGCCTTTTCTTGCCCCTTCTGCGCCACCGGAAACACCAGCACCAAAAAAATGAATTCCCTTGGATTGTAAATACACTTCTCTTCTGTCTGTATCTGTAAAAAATGAATTTCCTCCGTCAATTATAATATCATCTGGGGCTAAATAGGGCAGCAAACTTTCAATCACAGCATCTACAATCTTTCCTGCGGGCACCAACAACATAATTTTGCGAGGTTGCGAGAGGGCAGCAACAAAAGAACTAATATCACCAGACGCATTCACCCTGTCTTTATCTCCCCCTTCTTTTATTAACGCACTCACCTTTTCAGGATCAAGGTCATAGCCATAAGCTTTATATTCGTGGTCTGCGACATTTAAAATAAAATTTCGACCCATCACACCAAGGCCCACCAGTCCAAAATCATATGTCTTAATTTCCATAATTATGGTATTATATGTTTATTCGACTTAGGATGGATACCTTAAATTTCTTCTTATGGAGAAGTAAATAAATTTTATCTTAGCCAAAGGCGAGATTCAAAAATAATTTAAAATATTCAATTAAGGGTCTCTTTACATTTTCTCTCAAAGTTTAAAACTAAATAATTAACTTAACTGTCTATGAGTAAAGTAGAAAATCAAATGCTGATAATTTTTGGTGCTTCAGGTGATCTTACTGCAAGAAAGCTTATTCCGGCTTTGTTTGATCTTTATAAGGGAAACCATCTGGCCGAAAACTTTGTCGTTTTAGGAACCAGCAGAAGTATTTTAAGTGATCAGGAATTTAGAGAGAAGGTTGTTACTAAAAGTAAGTATTTAAAGGAGATGCTTAATGCTCATGACGAAGCCTATATAAAGGCCTTTGCCAATAAGATCTTTTATACTGATATTGGGAAGGATTACGATTCAGATTACAGCAAATTAAAAGAACGTATCTCCTCACTTAACGAAAAGCATGGTACGGAAAACAATTTTATGTTCTATTTGTCGACTCCTCCAAATATTTATGAGACCATTGCAATGAATCTCGCAGGCCAGGAATTAGCAGATGAGTCTCAGGGCTGGAAAAGGATTATCGTAGAAAAACCATTTGGTTACAGTTACGAAACCGCCAAAAAACTAAATAGTGGGCTTCAAAAATACTTTAATGAACCCCAGATTTATAGGATAGATCACTACCTGGGTAAAGAAACAGTTCAAAACCTTTTGATAACCAGATTTGCAAACAGCATATTTGAGCCTTTGTGGAACAGAAATTACATTAATCATGTGGAGATAACTAATGCGGAAACGGTAGGAGTTGAAAAAAGAGGTGGTTATTATGATAAATCGGGAGCATTACGGGATATGTTCCAGAATCACCTTTTGCAAATTATCTCCTTGGTAGTAATGGAACCACCTATTGATGATAAAGCCGAAGAAATAAGGAATGAGAAAGTAAAAGCCCTGAAGTCTCTGAGGATTATGAGAGATGAAGAAACACTTTTTAAAAATACGATTAAAGGCCAATATTTGACTTCGGAAATAATGGGCGAAACGGTACCAGGTTATAGAGAAGAAGAAGGTGTGGATCCCGAATCTACTACGGAAACCTATGCGGCATTAAAATTTTACATCGATAACTGGCGATGGAAAGATGTGCCTTTTTACGTAAGAACTGCAAAAAGAATGCCTACAAAAGTTACCGAAGTTGTAATACATTTTAAATCGCCTCATCATCATATTTTTAGTGAATCAGGGATTATTGATAAAGACAATAAGTTGATTATACGAATACAACCGGATGAAGGTATTTTAATAAAATTCGGGGTTAAAGTTCCGGGGCAGGGTTTTAAGGTAGAGCGAGCGAATCTTGAATTTTACTATTCCGGTTTAGCAGAGACAAACGTAATGAGTGCCTATGAACGACTCTTGTTGGATGCTATGCAGGGAGATCCAACCTTATATGCGCGGGCAGATGAAGTGGAAGCGGCCTGGGAGTTTGTGGATCCAATTTTAGAATACTGGAAGACCGGGAAAAATGTTAGAACCTATGGCTATTCCTCTGGAGTCTGGGGTCCTCAAAATGCCGACGAACTTTTTGAAGGACAGTATAGCTGGCGGAACCCGGGGGAAAACCTTGCAGATGATCCTGGTTTCTGTGTAATTTGTTAGGTCTAGAGGATGGAAGTCAATATAGCAGGATCAAAAAAGCAAATACCGAGGTCGTTTTCAGAATACCTTACTAATCTTATATCCAAAAATAATATTTTGCATATTGCCCTGTCAGGGGGGAGTACTCCCAAGGAGATTTAAGGAATTGGCAATACATTTTAAAAATGAGATAGATTGGTCCAAAGTTCAATTCTATTGGGGTGATGAACGCTGCGTTCCACCGGATGATGAGGAAAGCAACTATAAAATGGCAAATTAGTATCTATTTTCAAAAATAGAACTTCCTTTAACGAACATACACCGTATTAAAGGCGAGAATGAACCACTAGGAGAAGCCAAAAGATATGCAGATCTTTTAGAAAAAAACCTTCCTAACGTTGGAAGGCAACCACAATTTGATCTTGTTATCCTTGGCCTTGGAGATGACGGCCATACAGCTTCTATATTTCCAAACCAGATTAATTTATGGAATTCTGAGGCGTACTGTGAGGTTGCAGAACATCCTGAATCTGGCCAGAAACGAGTTACTCTAACGGGCAATATTATAAATAATGCAAAAGAGGTTGTTTTTTTGGTTACGGGTGAGAATAAGGCGCAAAAAGTATTTGAGATAATTAAGAGGAAGGGAAACTATACTGCTTACCCTGCCTCTCTTGTTGAGCCTATTTCAGGCAGGTTAAACTGGTTTTTAGATGCAGAAGCTACAAAATTACTTGAATGAAGTGTATTTTTGAAATCAACTGAAGCTAAGAACAAGCCTTTATTAAGATATTAGTTTTTAAAATGTGGTGATTTTTCGAGTTTAACCTCCGTTATGAAATATTTTGTATCACCCCACCAGGAGAACGTAGTATAACGCTCCTCGTAATCGAGTTTGACATAGGCTCCCTGATATTCTTTCAGCTTATCTATTACATCTTTCTTTCTACCGGACACGGAAAATTTAAATATCTGAGCACCTGAAATGCCCTGGCTTAATTCACCTTCCCATGTCTTCATAACAACGCCTTTATGGCTGATTTTAATCAACTCTCCGGATCGGACACCTTCACTATAGGGAACATAATAGACAAAAGTAAAGTAAGAGACGACAGCCAAAATTATTACAGTAATCGCTATGAATAAATATTTTTTCATGTATACTAATTTAGTTTTTCATCAAAATCATCTTGCTGGGCTCTTTCCAGATATTTATCCGGCAGAGATTTTTTCGCTTTAGCCCCCATTTTTTTAAGTTTTTCAATGCTTGTTATAATATTACCGCGGCCTTCTACCAATTTATTCATAGCGCCCTTATACTCAATCTTTGCCTCATCCATTTTTTTACCCAATTTGGTTAAATCTGATATAAATCCTTCAAATTTATCGTATAATGCACCAGCCTGCCTGGCAATTTCAATGGCATTTCTTTGTTGCTTCTCATTATTCCACATGCTATCAATAGTGCGAAGTGTTGCCAATAAGGTTGAAGGTGTGACAATTACAATATTTTGCTCAAATGCTTTATTATAAATAGAGTTATCATTGTTTATTGCGATTGCAAAAGCAGGTTCTATAGGAACAAACATCAGAACAAAATCCGGGCTTTCCATTTCATAAAGATCTTCGTATTTTTTTGAAGATAACTGGTCCACATGGGTCTTTATAGAACTTATATGTTCTTTTAAATATTTTTCCTGAAATTCTTCTTCAGCATTAATATAACGTTCATATGCAGTAAGGGACACCTTAGAATCTACAACCATTTTTTTGCCATCAGGAAGATTAATTATTACGTCTGGCAATACCTTGCTGCCATCTTCCCTGGTAAAACTTTGCTGAACTGAATATTCTCTGTCTTTTTCAAGACCTGATTTTTCAAGGACCCTCTCCAGTACTAATTCTCCCCAATTTCCTTGCATTTTACTATCCCCCTTTAGTGCTTTTGTCAGGTTTTCTGCTTCCTGGGTAATTTTTAAATTTTGGCTTTGCAGGTTTAATAATTGTTCTTTAAGGGAGGAATGGATACTGATGTTTTCTTTTTGACTCTTCTCCACTTTGTCTTCAAAGGTTTTAATTTTTTCCTTTAAGGGATTAAGAATATTTTCAATATTTTCTTTATTCTGCTTGGTGAATTTCTCAGACTTTACATCTAATATTCTATTGGCTAAATTTTCAAATTCTTTAGTAAACTTTTCCTGAAGTTTTTCTACTTCTCCCTTCTGCTCTGAATTTTTTTGCTGCAGGTTTTCCATTTCGGCTTCATATCGACTGATCTGAATCCCCAATCGTTCTTTTTGCAATCGCAATTCACTGGTCTCTTCAACACCTAATGCTAACCTTTTCTGCATTTCTGTAAGGTTATTCCTGAGTTGTTGCTCACGTTCGAGAAGGGTGCTGTGACTCGATTTTGTTTTAAGATTTTGGATGTAGTTACCTAAAAAATAACCGGCTACCAAAAAAACCAAGGCAAGTATACTATAAACCAAATAGGCT